>SKED01002559.1_pt1 | contig 12722 bp, 15 predicted proteins | sample 4826651 | NCBI WGS metagenome assembly SKED01 (sample SAMN11008818, study PRJNA524170) | human gut metagenome | biome: Human fecal sample; material: Feces; isolation source: fecal sample from pouch patient p19 | host: Homo sapiens | place: Israel: Tel-Aviv | collected 2016-06-28
AAATAAGCTGCTGTGGAATCTTATCTTTTCCCAGTTCATTCAGCTCTTTTACTGTACAAAAATAAGCTTCCTGTCTCATACGCTTTCCTCTTCTTTCCATAACAATGCAGCCAGATCCAAGAAACATTTGCTGATCTCTGAGTCTGGATTCCCCTCGATCACTGTCTTTCCCTGTTCCTCCCAGTGGATAATTTCATCACTTCTCGGCACTTCTCCCACGATCGGCACTCCGATTTTTTCGGAAAATGCCTGCACTTTCTCTGTCTCATTTTCTACATTTCTGTGATTTAACACAATGCCAAATACACGGGCATAACTGCGATCCTCGAAGTTTCTGACAGCACTGGAAATATTGTTTGCCGCATACAGTGCCATCTTCTCTCCTGAGGTAACGATCAGAACTTTATCCGCGTATCCTTCACGGATCGGTGCTGCAAAACCGCCGCACACAACATCACCCAGTACATCATACAAAACCACATCCGGTTTATAATGTTCGAATAATTCCATATCCTCAAGAAGCTGAAACGTTGCAATAATTCCGCGCCCCGCACAGCCAAGTCCCGGTGTCGGTCCGCCAGTCTCAATGCAGAGGATTCCTCCGTAGCCTTCCTTTGAAATCTGAGCCAGCTCATCCGGCTCCTCGTCCTCTTCCCTCATAAAATTCATCACCGGACGAAGCGGTTCTCCTCCTAATAAATTGATTGTGGAATCCGCTTTCGGATCACAGCCGATCTGAATGACACGCTTCCCCATATTTGCAAAAGCGGCCGCCAGATTGGAAGTCACTGTGGACTTTCCGATGCCGCCCTTTCCGTATATTGCTACCTTTAACATGTTACCCCTCCTGTTGTTTTGCCACTGATATTTTTTTCGCTTACGTTTTTCACCATGAAAGCAGGCTCTTATCTGACCCGGTTCAATACCACTCAAATAAAATTCTGACTGCAAAATATTCCAAATATACAAAAAACCACCTTCCTGGCATTTTGTCAGAAAAATGGTTTTGTAAATTCTTATTTAGTAACTATTTCCGCTCGGATTCTCCTTGCCGTCAGAGTTTTCTTATTTATTCGTATTAAAATCGTTTTCATTAATTACTGTTGTTTCTTTTTCACCAAATGTTTCACAGATGCGTGAATCAGATACAGTAATTTTATGGATTAATTTTATCATCTACGATACAAATTAGTCAACACGAACTCTGTTGATATTGACTATATTCCTGCCTTTTTGTCTGGGATTACCACAAAATCCCTCAATACCTTTTACCACGCATGTTCCTATGCAAAAGTTGATTCTTCCCACTTTATGAATATCACAGCTAAAGTTGCTTTGAGAATGATACCGGATTCACTGGCAACACAGCCGATATTTCTTTGTGTGGATGATACCATGGTAGCAAAGGCAGGAACTCGGTTTGAGAATGTTTCAAAACTCTTTGACCATGCCGCACATAATGGTTCCAATTATCTGAATGGACACTGCTTTGTAAGTATTATGCTTTGCACACCTGTATGGAAGAATGATAGGGTATCTTATCTTTCACTTCCTCTTGGATATCGCATGTGGCAGAAAAAAGAATCAAAGCTGGAACTTGCTGCATCCATGATCCGTCAGGTCATGCCTGAATTTCAGGAGAAAAAGCAGGTTATTATCCTCTGTGACAGCTGGTACACAAAGCGAAATCTGGTTTCAATCGTTGATGAATACCTGAATCTGGATCTTATCGGCAATGCCAGGATTGATTCTGTCATGTATGCTCCTGCACATACCGGCCGCAGAGGACGTCCCGCCAAACATGGGAAGAGACTTTCTGTTGAAACAGATTTTGCTTTTTCCAATGAAAAGATCGGAGATTACTATATCGGAGCACACCGTGTGATCACCAACCTTTTTGGATGTCGGGAAATTCAGGCTTATGTGACCGCTACTGAAAAAGAACACGGTACAAAACGCCTGTTTTTCAGCACCATTTTCCCGGAAGACTTGCAGATTTTCTGTGCCTGGCAGGAAAAAGAACCATTAAACCAGACAGGAAGTGACAGGATGAAATATATTCCGCTGTTTTTGTACTCGTTCCGGTGGAACATAATACCGATATCGGCATTAGGAATATTGAAACAAGCTACTATGAACAGAAAACGTTCTGGTCTTTTTGTAACTATATGGTGCGAAGCTGCAAAGGGATTGAAATGCTTGTCAATCTGATTAACATCAGTTACTGTGCCATGAAGATTCTGCCCTGTCAGAACGAACATTTTTCTGAGTACCGTACAAAAAGCGTACAGGAGTTTCGTTTTGAATTAAGTCAGGGCATTCGCAGTCAGATATTTTTTGCCACTTTCGTGAAAAATATCGAAACACATATAAAATCAAATGCTATGACAAAGGCCTTAAAACAGCTGATTCATCAACAAGTCTATGTGGATATGAAGAACCGGGAGATTCATGTGGGTGGACAGCTTGTGTATTATGAAGGTGGTGAAGGATATTGTTTCCATAATTCAGAAACCAAAACGGATGCAGATATCAGAGATATTCCTATGACGCAGATGGTATATGATGCGTTCCGTAAGCAGAGAGAACTGAATCTGATGCTTGGTTTGCAGAGTAATGTGGAGATTGGAGGACGCAGTGGATTTATCTTCAATACAAAGAATGGACATCCGTTTAGCGCCGACCGTAGCGAAGACCATTCAGATGCACAGATCACCATGAATGTCTACAATCATATTGCAGAAAAGTCTCATGTGGAGAATGAAATGTCTAAAATGAACCTGCCGGAAACCGTACCTGCTGTGGTATAAACCATAAGTCGTTGTCGTAAAATGTGGTAAGAAAATCAGACGAATATATTTTTCCAAAGATTTGTCGTAAAAATGTGGTTAAATCAAGAAAATCGAGTGCGAAAGAAAGTGAAAATCCCTGTGAAGCTGTGAGATACGCCATGCACAGCTCGGGAAAGAATTCCCTCGCTGTAGGGCTGTCGCCCTATAAAATAGCAAAAATAAACGCCTTCGCAAGTAAACTTGCGGGGCGTTATTTTCACCATTTTGCATGGCTTGTAGCGTTCACAAAATCTTCACAAAATAATTAGCACTCACCTCTTGACAGTGCTAATAACAAGTGCTATATTACAACTAGAACAAAGGAAGAGGATAAAAAGAGAGAAAAGAAATGAAAGCTCTATGAATTCTCCACCACCTGAGTTCCAGGAAACAAGGTAAATAGCATATATAAAAAGGAGAGATGACTTATGTTAATGCCTAGTATTTTTGGAGAAAACTTATTTGATGATTTATTTAATGATTTTCCATTCTATTATGATGATAAAGCAGTTAAAGACACAGAGAAGAAGCTCTATGGCAAGAGAGCCAGTCATGTGATGAAGACTGATATTAAGGAAATGGACAATGGCTATGAGCTGGTTGTAGATCTTCCTGGATTTACCAAGGATGAGATTAAAGCTTCTCTGGAGAATGGTTATCTGACCATCAGCGCAGAGAAAGGCCTTGATAAAGATGAGAAAGAGAAAGAATCCGGACGTTATATCCGCAGGGAGCGTTACGCAGGTGCCTGCAGCCGAAGCTTTTATGTAGGCGAGGATATTCAGCAGGAGGATGTTAAGGCCGAATTTAAGCATGGTATTCTGAAACTGTTCGTTCCGAAGAAAGAAGCGAAACCAGCAGTGGAAGAGAAGAAACATATTGCCATTGAAGGCTAATGATTTTTCCTTTCGTCGGGAAGTCTGACCCGGGAGAAAAGGTGAAATAAGTGAATAGCTTGGAAGGTGCCGCGGGATCGTTGAAAAATGATTCCACGGCATCTTTTTTTGCGGGAAAAGTTTGGGAAACGACAGTTTGTCATCTTGACAATACATGCTGATTTAGCTATAATGATGAAACTGTGAATATCCTAGTGAATTTGTACCCTTTTGAGTGATTAAGTGTCCGCATTAGCGGACATGTCCGTTTAGAGCGAATTTGAAATATTTTGCAGTCTTTAAGGGGAATTTTCCGGGAGAAGCAGCATATAAGAAGTGTATGACCCGGGGCGATGGACGCCGCCGGAATGAAAGGGAGTAAGGCTAAAATGGAAGAAAAGAAGAACTTACTAACCTATGCAGGACTTAAAAAACTGGAAGAAGAGCTGCATGATTTAAAGGTAGTAAAAAGAAAAGAAGTAGCAGGCAAGATCAAAGAAGCAAGAGAGCAGGGAGACCTGTCTGAGAACGCGGAGTACGATGCAGCTAAAGATGAGCAGAGAGATATCGAAGCACGTATTGAAGAAATCGAGAAAATCCTGAAGAACGCTGAGGTCGTAGTTGAGGATGAAGTAGATCTTGACAAGATCAGCGTAGGATGTAAGGTTAAAGTACATGACTTTGAGTTCGAAGAAGATATAGAACTGAAGCTGGTTGGCTCTACAGAGGCAAACAGCCTGGAAGGCAAGATTTCCAACGAATCCCCTGTAGGAAAGGCTCTTATGGGAGCTCATACAGGCGATGTAGTAGAAGTGGAACTGCCAGCTGGTATCATGAAGTACAAAGTGCTGGAAATCCAGCGTAATATTTAAGGGAGGCACAAAAGTGGCAGAGCAGAAGAATCAGGATCTGAATCAGCTTCTGAAAATACGCCGTGACAAACTGGCAGAACTTCAGGCGAATGGCAAGGATCCATTTCAGATAACAAAATTTAACCAGACCCATCATTCACAGGAAGTAAAGGATCTTTATGAGGCACATGAGGCTGAGCTTCTTAAAGACCGCACAGAGCCGGATACAGCAGGTCTTGATGAGGAGCAGGCAAAGGAAGTTCTGAAGAAAGACTATGAAGAGAGAAGAAGCATTATGGACGCAAGTCCGATCCATGTAGCAATTGCTGGACGTATGATGTTTAAGCGTGTTATGGGTAAAGCTTCTTTCTGCAACATTCAGGATTTACAGGGAAATATCCAGGTATATGTAGCAAGAGATGCGATTGGAGCAGACTGTTATGCAGATTTCAAGAAATCTGATATCGGTGATATCTGGGGACTGGAAGGCTTCGCATTCAGAACCAGAACCGGTGAAATTTCTATTCATGCAGAGAAGATGACTCTTTTATCCAAGAGCTTACAGATCCTGCCGGAGAAATTCCACGGACTGACTGACACAGATATGCGTTATCGTCAGAGATACGTAGACCTGATCATGAACCAGGACAGCAAGAACGTATTTATCAAACGTTCCAAGATCCTGAAAGAAATCCGTAATTTCCTTGCAGACCGTGACTTCATGGAAGTGGAAACTCCAATGCTGGTTTCCAACGCCGGCGGCGCAGCTGCGAGACCATTTGAGACCCATTACAATGCGCTGAACGAAGATGTGAAGCTTCGTATTTCTCTGGAGCTTTATCTGAAACGACTGATCGTAGGCGGACTTGAAAGAGTTTATGAGATTGGCCGTGTATTCCGTAATGAGGGTGTTGATACCCGTCACAATCCGGAATTTACCCTGATGGAGCTTTACCAGGCATATACAGATTATGAGGGAATGATGGAACTGACAGAGTCCATGTTCCGTTATCTGGCAGAGAAGGTCTGCGGTTCCGCAAAGATTTCCTACAATGGAATCGAGATCGACCTTAGCAAACCATTTGCACGTCTCACTATGAACGATGCGATCAAGAAATATGCAGGAATTGATTTTGATGAAGTTGCAGATGATGAGGCAGCTAAGAAACTTGCTGCAGAGCATCATATTGAATATGAGGAGCGTCATAAGAAGGGTGATATTATCAATCTCTTCTTCGAAGAGTACTGTGAGAAAGAGCTGATTCAGCCGACTTTCATCATGGATCATCCGATTGAGATTTCTCCTCTGACCAAGAAGAAACCTTCTGATCCGAGTAAGGTAGAGCGTTTCGAGCTTTTCATCAATACATGGGAAATGTGTAATGCTTACTCCGAGTTGAATGACCCGATCGACCAGAGAGAGCGTTTCGCAGCACAGGATGCTCTTGCAGACGCTGGTGACGAGGAAGCGAACCATACAGATGAAGATTTCCTGAACGCATTGGAAATCGGTATGCCGCCGACAGGTGGTATCGGATACGGAATCGACCGTCTTGTTATGCTTCTGACAGACAGCCAGGCTATCCGTGATGTCCTGCTGTTCCCGACAATGAAGTCACAGGGCGCTTCCAAGAACGAAGCAAACAATGCGGCACAGGCAGCACCGGCTGTAAAAGCAGAGGAAAAACCTGCTGAGAAGATTGATTTTTCCAATGTAAAAATCGAACCGCTTTTTGAAGAAAACGTTGACTTTGACACTTTCAGCAAGTCAGATTTTCGAGCCGTAAAGATTGAAGCGTGTGAGGCAGTTCCGAAGAGTAAGAAGCTTTTAAAGTTCACTCTGAATGACGGAACAGACCGTAAACGCACGATTTTAAGCGGTATTCACGAGTATTATGAACCGGAAGAACTGGTAGGAAAAACAGCGATTGCAATCGTAAACCTTCCGCCGAGAAAGATGATGGGCATTGATTCCGAAGGTATGCTGATTTCAGCAGTACACGAGGAAGACGGAAGAGAGGGATTACATTTACTGATGGTAGATGAACATATTCCGGCTGGTGCAAAGCTGTATTAAAAATCCGATAAAGGATTAAAAAATGTAGGCTTTTTGATGTAGAGTACGACAAAGGTACGACAAATAAAACCTCCTTAATGGGCTATAATAAATGATTTTAAATAGTCCATGCAAAATGAAATCAATATTTTTACATTATGAGGACACTTTTCTAAGAGAAATTTTAGAAGAGTGTCTTTTTTGTTACGGTCATGTACAAAAAAACAGGAGGAAATTAAAATGGCAAATAACACAGCGTTAAGAGCAGGTAAAGATACTACTCGCACAATTACTTTCAAAAATAAGGAGCACGAAAAATTTTATTACACCTATCTGCCAAAGTGCAGATATCAGGATGTATACCACAAGGCATTGGTGTATTGTCTTGGAATTGACCGGGATACAAGAGAAAACGCAGAACAGATATACGATTTTAAGACAGGATACGTGAAAACGGAATGCCTGCATGAAGGCTGGCAGACAAGCGGCAGCGTAAGGATTATACGGCTGGCATTTAACCTATATTGTGACGGTACTCCCAGTGTTTATGATTATGAAGGAGACAGTGACAGACAGGTAGATGAATGCAGGGAATATTCGGTCAGTGATTTATTCTGCTGTGGCTATGCAAGGTACTTTTGGGAGGCAGTCAAAATCCGTTATCCGGAGTATTGTTTTTATCGGGATTGGGAGGATTCATATGCTGAAGGTTAGATTACAGGGAACAGTTAAGGATATACAGTGGTTTGGGAAACTTTTGGAACAGCACCCGAAAATCCGGGTGCTTGGAGTATCGAAACCGTTTGCAAATAAAGGAACAAACAAATATTTTCGTGTATACGCAGAAATAGAGAAAAGAGAAAATACCATGCAGTAAAGCATGACAGGAGAAAGGCAGGAAGAAAGTATGTGTAGAGTAATCGCAGTCGCAAACCAAAAAGGTGGTGTCGGAAAGACAACTACCTGTGTGAATTTAGGAATCGGTCTTGCAAGGGAAGGGAAAAAAGTGCTTCTGATTGAAGCAGATGCACAGGGAAGCATGGCGGTCAGTCTTGGGATTCAGGAACCGGACGAGCTGGATGAGACACTGGTCAATATTATGGAAAAACTTATCAATGACAAGGAACCGGAGCCGGGAGAAGGAATTATCCATCATGAAGAAGGGGTGGATTTTATCCCTGCCAATATTGAACTTGCAGGATTGGAGACTTCCCTTGTGAATGTCATGAGTCGGGAAATGGTATTGCGGCAGTATATATGTGGGATAAAAAAACAGTATGATTATATCCTGATTGACTGTATGCCCTCACTTGGTATGATTACCATTAACGCATTGGTGGCGGCTGACAGGGTATTGATTCCGGTAGAAGCGGCTTATCTTCCGGTTAAAGGGTTACAGCAGCTTATTAAGACAATAGGGCGGGTACACAGAAAACTGAATCCGGAGCTTTCTATCATGGGGATTTTGTTCACAAAAGTAGACCGCAGGACAAATTTCGCAAAGGATATTGCGGCTCAGATTCGAGAGGTGTACGGAAACAAAATACATATTTTTGCAAATTGCATACCGATGTCTGTAAGGGCGGCTGAAACTACCGCAGAGGGAAAAAGCATCTATCTCCATGACCCGAAAGGAATTGTGGCAGAGGGCTATCACTATCTGACAGGGGAGGTGTTGGATGATGAAGAGTAAGAGCGCAGAAAAGATAAAGCTGACTTCTTATGATGATTTATTTGGCAGTAGTGAAGTAACGGCAGAAGAGAAGATTGTATCCGTTCCGATTCGTCTTTTTCACACCTTCAAAGACCATCCATTCCGGGTATTGGATGATGAAAAAATGCAGGAGACTGTGGAAAGTGTAAAACGATATGGAATACTGATGCCGGGAATTGTACGTCCGTATGGTGATGGTGAGTATGAGATGGTGGCAGGGCACCGCAGATGGCGGGCGTGTGAACTGGCAGGAATGGAAGAGATGCCAGTAATTATCCGGGAAATGGATGATGATACTGCTACGGTGATAATGGTGGATACGAACATCCAGAGGGAAGATATTCTGCCCAGTGAGAAAGCCCATGCTTATAAAATGAAATATGAAGCCATGAAACATCAGGGAAGCAAGGGAGAGAAGCATACGGCTGATCTGGTAGGAGAAGCTGCTGGCGAAAGCGGAAGGACGGTTCAGCGGTATATCCGTCTATCATTCCTTATTTCCAGATTATTAGACTATGTAGACAATAAAAGACTTTCCATGAAAGCGGGAGAGAAACTTTCTTTTCTGACGGTAGAAGAACAGGAATGGGTGTTAGAGGCAATAGATAATGCAGTTTTGACGGTAACAGATAAACAGGCGGAGTTATTCAAGAATCATAGCAGGGAAAAGACGTTGAATCAGGGAATTATCTATTCTGTTTTATTGCAGAAAAAGGAAGCAGAAACAAAGGTAACTCTTTCGGCAAAGAAGGTACGCTCGTATTTTCCGCCAGCCTATACAAAAGAGCAGGTTGAGGAAGTAATTTATACGCTGTTGGAACAGTGGAGAAAGAAGAAAGGGAAGGAGGAACAGGAAGATGCAGGAGATACAGTTTGATTATTTTCATGGAATGGAAGCGGAACAGTATACCTTTTACCGGATTCCGAAAATTTTATTTACCGCAGAATGCTTCAAAACTATTTCCTGCGAAGCAAAGGTTTTATACGGTCTGTTGCTGGACCGTATGAGCCTGAGTATTAAAAATCGCTGGTTCGATGAAGAGGACAGGGTATACATTATTTTTACTGTGGAAGAAATTGCGGAGCTTATGAACTGTGGCACACAGAAGGCAGTGCGGTTATTAAAGGAACTGGATAGTGAAAAGGGCATTGGCCTGGTGGAAAAAAGGCGGCTTGGATTGGGGAAACCCAACGTGATTTATGTGAAGAATTTTATGGTCAAACAGCCTGAAAAGGAAGAAAAAGAGCCGGAAAAGCCTGTAAATACACAGAATTGTGAAAATCACAATTCAAGAGTTGTGAAAACCACAATTCAGGAATGTCCAAAATCACAATTCAAGAATGATGAAAATCACAATTCTGGAATGATGAAAACCACAATTCAAGAATGTGCAGAATCACAATTCAAGAATGATGAAAATCACAATTCTGGAATAGTGAAAATCACAACTCCTGAATGTCCAAAATCACAATCTAATAATACTGATATTAACAATACTGATTTTAGTGAAAATGAGTATAGTGACACTGAGAGTAGTGAAACTGATTTTAACGAGACAGATAATATCTTATCTAATCTTTCTCATCTATCAGTGAGGAAAACAGCAGGAATGATAGATATGGTGGAAGAGATGGAAGCCTATCGGAAAATTATCAGGGAAAATATTTCGTATGAGTGTTTTGAGGACAGCAGGTATCGACAACAGGAGGAAGTGGATGAACTTGTGGAACTGATGGTAGAGGTTATGGTCATGCCGGATAACAGCACTGTTCGCATTGGCGGAGTGGACAAGCCTGTGGTGATTGTGAAGAACCGCTTTATGAAGGTGGAACATGGGCATATTGAATATGTCGTTGGCTGCCTTGAGAAGAATACCAGCAAGGTAGGAAATATCCGGGCGTATCTTCTGACAACACTCTACAATTCAACCATGACCATAGAAAATTATTACAGAGCAGAAGTGAATCACGATATGTATGGAGGAGGATAAAACGGATGAGAAGAAAAGAATTTTTGGAGAATGTGGCAGTTCCGCTTTTAGGGATAGCTGTGGTAATGTTTATTGTTTATCTGTTTTGTGTGGAAAACGGTGTGTGTGATTACCGGAAATTGTGGATAGTTTCAGGGATTCCCTTTGGCATACAAAAAATGTATTTCTGGATGATTCCAAAAGGGTTTGATATAGGCGGTACTGTTGGAATGTTTGCTTTTAATCTGCTGATAGGAGGAATGATAGGCAGCGTGGTTTTGACATGGCGTTTGCTTATGGTGGGAACATATCTGTTAAAGAGTATTGGATATGGTGGTTTGTGGATAGTGAGAAAAGCATTTAGAACATGATTTCAAAGAGAAAAAACAAAGTATAAAAAATAGAATATAGAGTGTGAAAAGCAGCCAATGCGTAAAAAATATTGGCTGCTTTTTTGCCCTTTTTAAGAAAAACCTTGCGACACGGTGTCGCAAAGTAAAGGAGGATGTGTGTTGGGTAATCGTGCGGAATCGCAGGATTTGATTGACTTAGGAAACCGTATTCGCAAAAGGCGGCAGGAAATTCACTTATCACAGGAAGTATTAGCAGAAAAAACAGGTATCAGCCCCAACACGATCAGCAGGATTGAGGGAGGACAGACAGCAATGTCTATTGAGATATTCAGGAAGCTGGCGGTGATTCTGAAAACCGATGCAGGAACACTATTGGGGGAATGTAAGGAAGAAGAAAACCATCGTCTGTATGATTTGATTTGTCGTGCGAAAAAACTGAAACGGAAAGAACAGAAAATTTTGGAAAAGACAATGGAAGTGTTGATTGAGGGATTTGGTACGGAATTGTAGAAATTCAACAGATATGGTGGGAATATTTAGAAATATCCCCATATCTGATGAGGTAATGGAAAGCCAATGTTGTTAAACTTTAAGTCAGGAAAGAGAACAGATGCGGACAGAAAGGAGGCAGGATATGACAAGGGAAGAGTGCCTTGCATACAGACAAAGATGCCCATATGATGCAATGGGCGATTTCTCTGTTTTTTCGGAGAAAAAGGAAGATAGCAGGGATAATGAAGTGGCTGCTTCACAGCCGGAATTATCAGAACAAAATAAAGCATAAGAAATTTATGTGGCAGTAAAAGGAGTTTCAGGCTCCCGTTAAAAAAAAACGGGTGTGCCGGGAGCTGTCTTTTACTGTTTTTTCGTCTGTGATGTTTTTATTTTCTGCCACCCGGAAGAGGTGGTAGTTATGCTGACATTACAGGAATTAAAACAGATCGTAGATGTCCCATATCCGGGCATGAAAATTCCAACTGCTAAAAAATTAAAAGAATATGGAACGGTCATTGCCAAAAAGAGCATGGGTTGTGAGACAGAAATCTTGGCATTTCAAAATGGCTATGCGTTGTATCAGGTTAGTCGGTTCACTACGGTATTTCCGATTTGTTTTTGTGGGGAATATCAATACAATGCGGAACAGGCGGACTGTATTTCGGAAGAGTTTTTTAATCAAAGGGAGTGGTATATCCGTCTGGTATTGGAAGGAGAAGACCGTTTGAGTCGTAATCAGGAATCGAAAGAACAGGGCTGGACAATCTCATACAGTGATGTTTCGGAAGAATGGGGAATGCTTCAGACAGAAGAAAAGTCTCCATTGGAGATGCTGGTTGGCAGAGAGTCTGTAAATGAAATATTTGAGGTTTTGACGGAACTGCAGAAAAGGGTATTTTACGGATGTTTCTTTCATCAAAAAACACAGAATGAACTGTCAAAAGAATTGGGAATTTCTCCGTCTGCGGTGTCCAGAACCCTGTCAAGGGCGATGAACAGGATGCGGAGATATTATGCAGATGTACGGTCAGGTGGCTGCAATCGAAAAGAGATAAGATAGTGGGAGGAAAGAAGATATGCGTGGAAAGAAGCCGAAAGAACGAAAAAATTATATTTTGCGGACAGAAAACGAAACACTTGTGGAAGTAACCAGGGAGGTTTATCTGGAATGGTATCAGTCCCGGAGAAGGGAAAAATACCAGCAGGAACAGAAACAGAAATACGGTGTTTGCAGTCTTGATGTGGTGCAGGAAGGCAGTTTTGCAAAAACTTCTATATCGCAGGAAGGACAGCCGGAGGAGATGGCAGTACGCAGTGAATGCCTGAAAAAATTGAAGGAGAGTTTAGAACAGTTACCGGAACAGGAGGCATATCTGATTTATCTGTTATTTTTTGAAGAGGTTACAGTGAAAGAAGCGGCACAAATTTGTGGATGTAGCCGTAAAACAATACAGAACAGAAAAAAACGAATTTTGAAGACACTTAAAAATATAATGAAAGAACTTGGAATTGAGGGAGGATGTATTTATTTCAATTAAAATAGTGGAAAATTGTTCTAAAATCATATAAATTTAAAG
>SKED01002560.1_pt1 | contig 12719 bp, 8 predicted proteins | sample 4826651 | NCBI WGS metagenome assembly SKED01 (sample SAMN11008818, study PRJNA524170) | human gut metagenome | biome: Human fecal sample; material: Feces; isolation source: fecal sample from pouch patient p19 | host: Homo sapiens | place: Israel: Tel-Aviv | collected 2016-06-28
TGAGAGATTTATTAATACCTATTACAGTTGAATATCCTTTAAGTGAATGTATGATGATTGAAGAAAGAAAAGATTTATTAAAAGAAGTTGGCATTGATTTAGAGCCTTTTGGTAATGGTTTTATTATTAAACAACTGCCAATGTGGATGAATCAAATTAATGAACATTTATTTATTGAAGATATGATTCAACAGATATTAAAAGATAATAAAATTGATTTACTTTCTTTACAAGAACATGCTATAGCAACATTAAGTTGCAAAGCATCTTTAAAAGGAAATAGTCATCTATCAATTGAGTCAATGCAAACAATTGTTGATAATTTAATGCGTTGTGATAATCCTTATGTTTGTCCACATGGAAGACCAACGATTATTCATTATTCAGCATATGAATTAGAAAAATTATTTAAGAGGGTCGTATAATGGAAAAAGTAATTGTTGTAATTGGACCAACAAGTGTTGGTAAAACAAAAATGGGAGTAGCTCTTGCTAAAAAGTTCAATGGAGAAGTTATTAGTGGAGATTCTATGCAAATTTATAAACAGATGGATATAGGAACTGCTAAAGTCACAGAAGAAGAAAAAGAAGGTATTATTCATCATTGTGTAGATATTTTAAATCCTGATGAAACATACAGTGTTCATGATTTTCAACAAACAGTAAGAAAAAAGATAACAGAAATTACCCAAAGAGGACATGTTCCAATAATTGTTGGTGGAACGGGATTGTATATAAAAGCAGCTTTATATGATTATCAATTTGATGAAATGGAAAACGATCATCATGCAATAAATGAAAAATATAAAGATTATACAAATGAACAATTACATGATCATTTAAAATCAATCGATGAAGAAAGTGCAAAAATATTACATTTTAATAATCGTCGACGTGTTTTAAGAGCTATTGAAATTTATGAAACAACAGGTAAGAGAAAAAGTGAAATGTTAGAAGAACAAGAGCATATTTGTTTATATGATGCTTATTTTGTGGGATTAACGCTTCCTAGAGATGTTTTATATGAAAGAATTAACAAACGTGTTGATGTGATGATGGAAAATGGTTTAAAAGAAGAAATGGATTGTCTTTATAGTCAAGGACTTACAAGAAATCATCAAAGTATGAAAGCGATTGGTTATAAAGAATGGTTTGATTATTATGATCATCAGATTGATTTAAATGATGTTTTAGAGCTAATAAAAAAACATTCAAGACAATACGCTAAAAGACAGTATACTTGGTTTAAAAACCAATTTGATGTTCATTGGTATGATGTGAATTTAGAAAACTTTGAACAAACCATTGAACAAGTAACAGATGATATAGAAAAAATCCTAAAAGTTTAGGATTTTTTTGTATGATTTAATTTTTTAATATTACTTGTACGCCCATGTTTTAAAATACGTCGATAATTTTCAGCTAATGCTTTTTCATATTGACTTGTCATCCAAGGTACATAGAATTGATTATTTGCGATTTGATCGGGTAAATATTGAATATATTCCCATAACTCAGGACGGTCATAATTATATTTTTCATCCTCTTCTAGACCAACAGGTGTTAATCTTAAATATTCAGGTGCAGGCAAAGATTGTTGTCTTAAAGAAGCTAAGGCAGCATCAATAGCTGCTTCTGATGATTTAGATTTAGGTGAAAGACATAAATCAATAATAGCACTTGCAATAGGAATTCTTGCCTCAGGAAATCCTACTGTTCTGGCAGCTTGAAAAGCAGCAACAGTACGCATACAAGCATTTGGATTAGCAAGTCCAACATCTTCATATGCACAAACAAGGACACGTCTTTCTAATGATTCAATATCATTATATTCTATCAACTTTGCAAAATAATACATAGCTCCATTAGGATCACTTCCACGAATAGATTTTTGTAAACCACTTAAAGTATCATAATATTGATCTTCATCTTTATCAAATTGACCATTAGCTTGTGTTAAAGCATTTTTAGCATCTTCAATAGTAATATGATTATCATGAGAAATAATTGTACATACTTCTAAACAATTATATGCAAAACGAATATCTCCTGATGAAAGACGAGCAATATGTTGCAAGACTTCTTCATCACATTGATATTGATGGTGATAGCCTTTTTCGCTATCTAAAGCGTGATGTAAACCTTGAATAATATCTTCTTGAGTTAAAGGCTTAACTTCAATGATTTGACATCTTGAACGAATGGCAGGATTGATAGAATGATAAGGATTAGCTGTTGTACATCCAACAATAATCAATAGACCACTTTCTACATAAGGAAGTAAATTATCTTGTTTCATTTTATTCATACGATGAATTTCATCGATAATGACAAAAAGACCATTAGATAATTTAGCTTCTTCAATAATCAAATCCATTTCTTTTTTATTTCCTGTAGATGCATTAAAAGTACGACAAGGCATATTTAAATCATGAGCCAAAGCCATTGCAAGAGTTGTTTTACCACAACCTGGTGGGCCGTATAAAATAACAGACATTGGATGATTCTTTTCTACAAATTTAGTAAATAAACCATTTTCACCAATAATGTGTTTTTGTCCTAATATATCTAAAAGAGATTGAGGTCTCATATTATAAGCTAAAGTTCCACTCATAAAAAAAATCTTCCTCCTTAATACAAAATGAATTATAATGATTATAACACTTTTATAAAAAGAAAGGTAGAAATGAATATGAGATTAGTTGTACAAAGAGTAAGTGAAGCAAGTGTGGAAATTGAAGGAGAAATAAATGGACAAATCAAACAAGGATTTATGGTATTAGTAGGTATTACGAATGATGATAATGAAGAAATTGTTGATAAGATGATTAATAAGCTTATCAATTTAAGAATTTTTGAAGATGAAAATGAAAAATTGAATTTATCATTGATGGATATCAAAGGAGAAATTCTTTCTATTTCACAATTTACTTTATATGCAAATTGTAAAAAAGGAAGGAGACCTAGTTTTTTAGATGCTGCTAAACCAGAAATATCAAAACCATTATATGAATATTTTAATAAAGCATTAGAAAATGCAGGGGTCCATACAGAAACAGGAATCTTTGGAGCGATGATGAAAGTCTCGCTGATCAATGATGGACCAACAACGATCATCCTGGACAGTAAAGAAATCATATAGTCATAAGGCAAAGAAACGTTCTGTAAAGATCGTTTCTTTTAATCATGACAAAAAAACACAGATAAAAAACGTTGATATAAAGGCAGAAAAAGAGGGAAATAGAGAAAAAAATAAAAAAAGACAGAAAAAAAGCTTTACAAAAGGGAGAGGGGATGGTAATATAAATGGGCACTCGACGAGAGAGTCAAGTGAGAGGACATTGAAAACTGAACAGGAAAGAATAAAACACAACGTCAATTAAGTTAAAGAAATAAAAAAGAGCTAAACAGACCAAAGTTGTCTGAAAGAAATAAGACAATGGAGAGTTTGATCCTGGCTCAGGATGAACGCTGGCGGCGTGCCTAATACATGCAAGTCGAACGCTTCACTTCGGTGAAGAGTGGCGAACGGGTGAGTAATACATAAGTAACCTGGCATCTACAGGGGGATAACTGATGGAAACGTCAGCTAAGACCGCATAGGTGTAGAGATCGCATGAACTCTATATGAAAAGTGCTACGGGACTGGTAGATGATGGACTTATGGCGCATTAGCTGGTTGGTAGGGTAACGGCCTACCAAGGCGACGATGCGTAGCCGACCTGAGAGGGTGACCGGCCACACTGGGACTGAGACACGGCCCAGACTCCTACGGGAGGCAGCAGTAGGGAATTTTCGGCAATGGGGGAAACCCTGACCGAGCAACGCCGCGTGAAGGAAGAAGTAATTCGTTATGTAAACTTCTGTCATAGAGGAAGAACGGTGGATATAGGGAATGATATCCAAGTGACGGTACTCTATAAGAAAGCCACGGCTAACTACGTGCCAGCAGCCGCGGTAATACGTAGGTGGCGAGCGTTATCCGGAATTATTGGGCGTAAAGAGGGAGCAGGCGGCACTAAGGGTCTGTGGTGAAAGATCGAAGCTTAACTTCGGTAAGCCATGGAAACCGTAGAGCTAGAGTGTGTGAGAGGATCGTGGAATTCCATGTGTAGCGGTGAAATGCGTAGATATATGGAGGAACACCAGTGGCGAAGGCGACGATCTGGCGCATAACTGACGCTCAGTCCCGAAAGCGTGGGGAGCAAATAGGATTAGATACCCTAGTAGTCCACGCCGTAAACGATGAGTACTAAGTGTTGGGAGTCAAATCTCAGTGCTGCAGTTAACGCAATAAGTACTCCGCCTGAGTAGTACGTTCGCAAGAATGAAACTCAAAGGAATTGACGGGGGCCCGCACAAGCGGTGGAGCATGTGGTTTAATTCGAAGCAACGCGAAGAACCTTACCAGGTCTTGACATCGATCTAAAGGCTCCAGAGATGGAGAGATAGCTATAGAGAAGACAGGTGGTGCATGGTTGTCGTCAGCTCGTGTCGTGAGATGTTGGGTTAAGTCCCGCAACGAGCGCAACCCCTGTTGCCAGTTGCCAGCATTAAGTTGGGGACTCTGGCGAGACTGCCGGTGACAAGCCGGAGGAAGGCGGGGATGACGTCAAATCATCATGCCCCTTATGACCTGGGCTACACACGTGCTACAATGGACAGAGCAGAGGGAAGCGAAGCCGCGAGGTGGAGCGAAACCCATAAAACTGTTCTCAGTTCGGACTGCAGTCTGCAACTCGACTGCACGAAGATGGAATCGCTAGTAATCGCGAATCAGCATGTCGCGGTGAATACGTTCTCGGGCCTTGTACACACCGCCCGTCACACCATGAGAGTCGGTAACACCCGAAGCCGGTGGCCTAACCGCAAGGAAGGAGCTGTCTAAGGTGGGACTGATGATTGGGGTGAAGTCGTAACAAGGTATCCCTACGGGAACGTGGGGATGGATCACCTCCTTTCTAGGGAGAGAAAGTTGTGCTTTCTTGTTTGGTTTTGAATGTCCATGACATTCAAGAGGACATTGAAAACTGGATAGTAGTAAAAAAAATTGCGAAAACGATAAAGAAGAGATTAGACATTAAAGAAAAAATAAGGTCTAGTACGAAAAGTCGAAAGTAACTAAGATTTTACAGCAAGTGTAAACGAAAAAAAGTTCAAGCAAGCAAACCTAGAAGGTAAAGCAAGAAAGGGCGTATGGGGAATGCCTAGGCACACTCCGGCGAAGAAGGACGCAGCAAACAGCGAAATGCGACGGTGAGCGGTAAGCACGTGAAGAGCCGTCGATATCCGAATGGGGGAACCCACACGGAGTCATATCCGTGTATCACATGTCGAATACATAGACATGATGAGGCGAGACGCAGGGAACTGAAACATCTAAGTACCTGCAGGAAGAGAAAATAAGAATGATTTTCTGAGTAGCGGCGAGCGAAAGGGAAAGAGCCCAAACCGATCTGAGGATCGGGGTAGTAGGATCATCGATAAATCAAACAGAGGATCATAGAGGAATCACATGGGAAGGTGAGCGAGAGAGGGTGAGAGCCCCGTACTCGAAATGAGAGACTGGAGAGAGATGACACCTGAGTAGGGCGGGACACGAGAAATCCTGTCTGAATCAGCCGGGACCATCCGGCAAGGCTAAATACGAGAGAGTGACCGATAGTGAACCAGTACCGTGAGGGAAAGGTGAAAAGAACCCCGGGAGGGGAGTGAAAGAGAACCTGAAACCATATGCCTACAAGAAGTCAGAGCCCGTTAAAGGGTGATGGCGTGCCTTTTGTAGAATGAACCGGCGAGTTACTGTATGGAGCGAGGTTAAGCAGGATATGCGGAGCCGAAGCGAAAGCGAGTCTTAAGAGGGCGCGAGTTGCATGCAGTAGACCCGAAACCGGGTGATCTAGCCATGACCAGGTTGAAGTTGGGGTAAAACCCGATGGAGGACCGAACCGACCCCCGTTGAAACGTTGGCGGATGAGTTGTGGCTAGGGGTGAAATTCCAATCGAACCCGGAGATAGCTGGTTCTCCCCGAAATAGCTTTAGGGCTAGCGTCGAGAGAAGAGTTGCGTGAAGGTAGAGCACTGAATATGTGATGGCCCCATCTCGGGGTACTGAGCATAATCAAACTGCGAATGTCACGCCAACATGCTCGGCAGTCAGACAGCGGGTGATAAGGTCCGTTGTCAAGAGGGAAACAGCCCAGACCATCAGCTAAGGTCCCAAAATGTATGCTAAGTGGAAAAGGATGTGGAGATGTACAGACAACTAGGAGGTTGGCTCAGAAGCAGCCATCCTTTAAAGAGTGCGTAACAGCTCACTAGTCGAATGACTCTGCGCCGATAATTTACCGGGGCTAAGCATACTACCGAAGCTATGGATCCCAAGGGATGGTAGGGGAGCGTTCCATGAACGGAGAAGTACGACCGAAAGGACGTGTGGAGATCATGGAAGAGAGAATGCCGGTGTGAGTAGCGGAACGTGGGTGAGAATCCCACGCACCGAAAACCCAAGGTTTCCAGAGGAAGGTTCGTCCGCTCTGGGTAAGTCGGGACCTAAGGCGAGGCCGAAAGGCGTAGTCGATGGACAACAGGTAGAGATTCCTGTACCCGTATATATGTGAAGGAATGACGGAGAGAGGAAGCTGCAGCCAGCGGCTGGAAGAGCTGGTGCAAGCGAGATATCGGGATGGCAGGCAAATCCACCATCCGAAACGAGAAGGCGTGAAGCGTACGGAAAGCTACGGCGAGTACGGAAGGCAGTGGAGGAACTTCCAAGAAAAGTTTCTAACGTTAAGTATATATGGCCCGTACCGAAAATGGACACACATGGGTGAGGAGAGAATCCTAAGGTGAGCGAGAGAACTATAGCTAAGGAACTCTGCAAAATGACTCCGTAACTTAGGGAGAAGGAGTGCTCATAGAGATATGAGCCGCAGTGAAACGGCCCAAGCGACTGTTTACCAAAAACACAGCTCTCTGCTAAGCCGCAAGGCGAAGTATAGGGGGTGACGCCTGCCCGGTGCTGGAAGGTTAAGGGGAGGGGTTAACGCAAGTGAAGCCCTGAACTGAAGCCCCAGTAAACGGCGGCCGTAACTATAACGGTCCTAAGGTAGCGAAATTCCTTGTCAGGTAAGTTCTGACCCGCACGAAAGGCGTAACGATTTGGGCGCTGTCTCAGCTGTAGACTCGGTGAAGTCTTAGTACCTGTGAAGATGCAGGTTACCCGCGACTAGACGGAAAGACCCCATGGAGCTTCACTGCAGGTTGATATTGGGATTTGATGCAGCATGTACAGGATAGGTAGGAGGCAAAGAGATGGATACGCCAGTATTCAAGGAGCCGCTGTTGGGATACTACCCCTGTTGTATTGGATTTCTAACCGGACGACGTAGAGCCGTTGACGGGACAGTGTCAGTCGGGCAGTTTGACTGGGGCGGTCGCCTCCCAAAGAGTAACGGAGGCGCCCAAAGATACCCTCAGCTTGGATGGAAACCAAGCGCAGAGTGCAAAGGCAAAAGGGTGTTTGACTGCGAGACCCACAAGTCGAGCAGGGACGAAAGTCGGGCTTAGTGATCCGGCGGTGCTGAATGGAAAGGCCGTCGCTCAACGGATAAAAGCTACCCTGGGGATAACAGGCTGATCTCCCCCAAGAGTTCACATCGACGGGGAGGTTTGGCACCTCGATGTCGGCTCATCGCATCCTGGAGCTGAAGTCGGTTCCAAGGGTTGGGCTGTTCGCCCATTAAAGCGGTACGCGAGCTGGGTTCAGAACGTCGTGAGACAGTTCGGTCCCTATCTGTCGTGGGCGCAGGAAATTTGAGAAGAGCTGTCCTCAGTACGAGAGGACCGGGATGGACGCATCAATGGTGGACCAGTTGTCACGCCAGTGGCATAGCTGGGTAGCTAAATGCGGAAGGGATAAACGCTGAAGGCATCTAAGTGTGAAACCCACTTCAAGATGAGATTTCCCATTGCGCAAGCAAGTAAGACCCCTTAAAGACGATAAGGTAGATAGGTCAGGAGTGTAAGCATGGTGACATGTTAAGCGGACTGATACTAATAGGTCGAGGGCTTGACCGAAAAGGCAAGCGAGCTTGAAAGAAGAAAAACTACTGTCTGGTTTTGAGTGTCCTGAAGACACTTGACAAGAAGAATCTGGTAATGATAGCATGATGGACACACCTGTACCCATTCCGAACACAGAAGTTAAGCATCATCGCGGCGAAGATAGTACATTGTGCGAAAATAGCTCGTTGCCAGTTCCTTCTTTTTTTTTATGTTTTTACATGCTGTTAATCATAAGTTCAAATTGAAATGATAATTTTATTCTATATGGAGGGGAAAAGATGTTACAAATAACAGATATCTGTAAACAGTATAAAACGGGAAATTTTATTCAAAAAGCTTTAGATCATGTCAGCCTTAATTTAAGAGATAATGAATTTGTGGCGATACTTGGTCCAAGTGGCTCTGGTAAAACCACACTTTTAAATATTATTGGTGGATTAGATAGATATGACAGTGGAGACTTAATTATCAATGGTATCTCTACAAAAAAATATAAAGACCGAGATTGGGATTCTTATCGTAATCACACAATCGGTTTTGTTTTCCAAAGTTATAACTTAATTCCACATCAGACAATTTTATCCAATGTTGAACTTGCACTTACTATTTCTGGTGTTTCTAAAGCACAAAGAAGAGAAAAAGCAATTGATGCTCTTACCAAGGTAGGATTAAGACAACAAATTCATAAAAAGCCTAATCAGTTATCAGGAGGACAAATGCAACGTGTTGCTATTGCAAGAGCATTGGTTAATGATCCTAATATTTTATTGGCTGATGAACCAACAGGAGCCTTAGATAGTGAAACGAGTATACAAGTTATGGATTTATTAAAAGAAGTTGCTAAGGACAGACTTGTTGTTATGGTTACTCATAATCCAGAACTTGCCAAAGAATATGCAACACGTATTGTTACATTAAAAGATGGAGTTATTTTAGATGATACAAACCCATATCATGTTAAAAGTTTTGTCCCACAACATCGTAATATGGGGAAAACATCTATGTCTTTACTTACATCACTATCCCTTAGTTTTAATAATTTAAAAACAAAAAAAGGAAGAACTTTTTTAACATCTTTTGCAGGTTCTATAGGGATTATAGGAATAGCTCTTATATTATCTTTATCAAATGGTGTTAATACGTATATTCAAACAATTGAAGAAGATACGTTGTCAGAATATCCTTTACAAATTACAAGTACTGGTATAGATATGTCATCAATGTTAGTAGATGATAGTCAAGATAAAAAACAATCTTCTAAAAATGATATTCAAGTAGCTAATATGATGACTACAATGTTTTCTAAAATTGGATCAAATGATTTAGAATCATTAAGGAGTTATATTCAAAGTAATCAAAAACAATTAAAAAATTATTCCAATGCAATCGAATATACTTATAGTGTGACACCACAAATATATCGCTATCAAGATAATACTTATAGACAAGTTAATCCTGATAAAACATTTAGTTCACTAGGAATGGGATCATCTACAAGTTCAAATAATATGATGTCTTCCATGATGTCTACAGATGTCTTTAAATCCATGCCTAAAAATACCAACTTATTTAGTGGACAATATGATATGAAAGCAGGTCATTGGCCAAAAAAATATAATGAATGTGTTGTTGTTCTTACTTCCTCTGGAAAGATAAGTGATATGATGGCTTATACACTTGGTTTAAGAGATTCATCAGAATTAGATCAAATGGTACAACAGTTTGCTAATGAAGAAGATGTAGATGTGACATTAAAAGAGGATGATTATAGTTATCAAGATATTTTAAATAAAACATTCAAACTTGTTAAATCGGCGGATTATTATGAATATGATGAACAATATCATGTATATAAAGATAAATCTAATGATCAAACATATATGAATCAACTTGTTCAAAATGGTGAAGATTTAAAAATTGTAGGCATTGTCCAACCTAAAGATGACCAAACAGCGACCATGTTATCAACAGGAATTTATTATCCATCATCGCTTGTACAACATATTATAGAAAAATCATCTACAACTCAAATTGTTCAAGATCAAATAAAAAATAAAAATGTGAATATTTTTACAGGAAATGCTTTTGAAGAAAAAAATTCACAATTTGATTTAAGTTCATTATTTACAATTGATCAAAACAAAATGCAATCAGCATTAAAGTTCAATACACAAGCTTTACAATTAGATTTTACGAATTTAAATCAAGAACTGACAAATCTCTCACTTACAACATTAGACATGAATCAAATAATTAATCAAATTCAATTTAATGTTTCAAGTGATCAACTTGATCATTTAGCTAATTCTTTATTAAATGGTTATTTAGAATATGAAAAAAATCATCCAGAAGTAAATATTAATCAAGCTACACAAGAATTTATAAATTACTTACAAACAGATCATGCACGTCAAGTTATAGAAGAACAAGTAAAGAAATTTATTGAAGATGGAATTGATCAAAATGAAATGCAACAAATTATCAATGCAGTCTTAGATGATTATAAAAAACAATTAGGCGCAAATGATTTAGATATTACAAAAATAAATGAGTATTTAATGAGCTATTTAAATTCTCAAGAAGCAAAGAATATTTTAACTCAAGAAATGACATCTATTATACAATCAACAAACATAGAAACACAAATTTCTCAAATTATGTCTCAATATATGCAATCATCTATGCAAAATTTATCATCCTCTCTACAAAGAGGTATTCAAAAAAGTATGATGTCTATGAGCTCTTCAATGGCAAATGCTTTTCAATTTGATAGTCATGCTTTTGCAGAAGCAATGAGCTTTAGTGGTGATGAAAATGATTTTATGAGTATTATTTCATCAATGATGACAAGTGAACAAGATTCATATGATAATAATATAAAGAAATTAGGATATGCTGATTTTAAAAAACCAGCAAGTATTAGTATTTATCCTAAAAACTTTGAAAGCAAAGAAAAAGTGATTCACTTTTTAGATACGTACAATCATAAAATGGAAAAAACAAATCAAGAAGACAAAGTCATTACGTATACAGATTTTGTGGGAACATTAATGTCTTCGGTAACTGATATTGTTAATGTCATTAGTTATGTCCTTGTAGCCTTTGTAGGTATTTCATTGGTTGTTTCTTCAATTATGATAGGTGTTATTACGTATATTAGTGTTTTAGAACGTAAAAAAGAAATTGGTATATTAAGAGCCATAGGGGCTTCTAAACGTAATATTTCGCAAGTATTCAATGCTGAAACATTTATTATTGGCTTGTTTGCAGGTCTTATTGGAATTATTATTACATTACTCGCTCTTATCCCAGCTAATATTGTTATTCACAATATTGCAGATACAACAGCTGTTAATGCTTCTTTACCACCAGTTGCAGGAATTGTTTTAATTATTTTAAGCGTGATTTTAACTCTACTTGGAGGAATTGTTCCTTCTAAAAAAGCAGCGAAAGAAGATCCTGCAACAGCGTTAAGAACAGATTAAAAAGTCTTTCTATTAGACTTTTTTTTCTTTAGATATATAATAAAATCAAGGAGTGAAGATTATGGTAAAAGTAGATTTAATAACAGGTTTTTTAGGATCTGGTAAAACAACTTTCATAAAAAAATATGCTCAATATTTAATTGATCAAGGATATAGAATTGGAATTATTGAAAACGATTTTGGTGCAGTTAATGTTGATATGATGTTATTACAAGATTTAGAATCAGAAAACTGTGAATTAGAAATGGTAGCAGGAGCTTGTGATAAGGATTGTCATCAAAGACGTTTTAAGACAAAATTGATATCTATGGGAATGAGAGGGTTTGATCGTGTTTTAGTAGAACCGTCAGGTATTTTTGATGTAGAAGAATTTTTTGATGTTTTACATGAAGAACCTCTTACAAATTGGTATGAAATAGGAAATGTATTTGCAATTGTAGATGCCTCATTAGAAAAGAATTTATCTAAAGAAGCCTCTTATTTACTTGCAAGCCAAATTGTAAGTGCAGGAAAAATTATTTTAAGTAAAGTAGATACTACAAGTAAAGGAAGAATTGTAGAAACAATTCAACAAATGAATGATGCACTTGCTTTATTTCATGGAAAACCTCTTTCACAAGAAAGATTAAAAATTAAAAAATGGGATGAAATGACCCAAGAAGATTATCAAGAATTATTAAATAGTCAATATACAAATGATTATATTGAAAAATTATGGTTTAACCAAAATGATGCTTTTCAATCTCTTTATTATATGAATAATAGATTCAATCAAGATGAATTTATTCAAAAAATAAATCATATATTTAAAGATCAAGATTGTGGTCATGTCATGAGAGTTAAAGGTTTTTATCAAAAAGAAAAACACTGGCATGAAATCAATATAACTCAAGAAGATACCTCTATACAAGAAATCAATCAAGGGCAAGATGTCATAATTGTTATCGGTGAAGAGCTAAATAAAAATAAAATAGATCAATATTTTAAATAGAGATGTCAAAATCTCTATTTTTTGTTAGAATGAATCCAAGTAGGTGAAACAATGAAAATTATAAAATATTTATTACTGATATTTTTTATCATAAGTTTTATTATTTTTTTACTTCCTTTTTTATTAAAAGGAATCTTAAATATTGGAAATATAGCAGGAATGATAGTTTCTTTAGGC
>SKED01002574.1_pt1 | contig 12636 bp, 9 predicted proteins | sample 4826651 | NCBI WGS metagenome assembly SKED01 (sample SAMN11008818, study PRJNA524170) | human gut metagenome | biome: Human fecal sample; material: Feces; isolation source: fecal sample from pouch patient p19 | host: Homo sapiens | place: Israel: Tel-Aviv | collected 2016-06-28
GTTATAGTGTCAGCAGAGGTCAATACAGGCTGGTTTGTCCGCTGATTTTGGACGATATGTGTAGAGAAAATGCCGCCTAGCAGTCAAAAAACAATGTAGGTACGAAAAGAAGCAAAATCGCCCGTTTGGGGGCAAAAATGGCGGCTTTTGGGGAAAAATGCAAGATAAGATGCAAGATAAGCCCTGCCCCAAAAGCAGGATAATAGTGTGGTCTTGCGGACACGAATGAGAAAAATGCAAGAAACAGAAAAATGAAGTAGTGATTTTTAGGGTTCCACTTTACAAACGAGGAGAACCCGAAATGAAGAAAGCAACAGTAAGCAAAGACCCTTTGGCAGAAAAGATTGAAGAACTCCTAACACCCTATTCGGACCCGATGAGCCGCAATGATTTCCGCATTGCATGCCATATCGGAACGCGCACGTCACTTTATCTCCTGCAAAGCGGGCTTGTTCCCTGCAAAAACAGCGGAAAGAAAACGCGATGCTATAAAATCGCCAAGAAAGATGTTGCCGAGTATCTCTACCGCCGAGAGTCCGACCCGATGCGCTACACTCCGCCCAGCGGGTGGTATTACAACTACCCCAAACACAAGAAACCTGCCGCATCGTTGGAGCGCAAGCTGAACTATAAGGGCGAAGAACGGCTGCTGGCCAAGAAATGGTACGAGCAGCAGTTAGCAAATTACCCGGATGTACTGACCGTTGCGCAAGTCTGCGAGGTGACAGGCTACCAACGCCACACAGTCCTTAAATGGTGCAGCAAGGGCTTGCTGAAAACCATCCTGCAGACACCCAAGTATATGATTCCCAAGGTATGGCTGCTGGAATTTGTGACGTCCGATTTTTTCAACGAGATCAGCCGAAAATGTGGAAAACACTATGCCGCCATCAAGGAAATCAGTGCTTCAGGCAAGAGCAGATGATTCGCTCGTTCATCATAATGTGTTCCGTTCAATTTTCCAGTCGCTGACTGGAAAATCAGGTGGTTGAGATATACAAGACATTTTTCCATTAAAAAATATAGTCGGAAAAATCGCTGCACCGTCCTTTATCCGTGCAGAGGATAGATGATAACCCATAGTAGTGCGGTCAACTCAATTTGCCAGACAGTGTCTGGTAAATTTAAGAATCCCAATATAGAGGGTACAATATTTTTCGGATTAGCATTCAAGGTCCAATGCAAAAGTGACTGTGGTGCAAAGTGGATCTCTGCGCCACAGTCACTTTTGCATTAAGCAAATCAACATAAGCCATAAATCAATATTTTAGTTCAGCCCGGACAATGATCGCATAACAAGGTCAATGTCCTTGTTTTCCAGTTCCTGAATGATATGGAGATAGGTCTTTTGGGTGGTTGTCATGCTGGAGTGTCCCAGTCGCCTGGCAACACTCGCAATAGACACGCCGGTGAAAAGCAGCAGGGAGGCGTGGGTGTGGCGCAGACCGTGGATAGAAATGACCGGGATATTGCACCTCTCGCAATGGCGGCTCAAAACATCATTGACGGTGGAGTTGTAGACTTTGCCATCCACAAAAATAGGTTGATCCTCCGGCAGTCCTTTTACAAGCTCGGAAAAACGGATAACAGACTGCCAATCAATTTGAATTTTACGAACCGATGACTTGTTCTTTGTCGGCTGAAACCCACTGGCGCCCTTGTAATCCCATGTCTTGCTGATGGAAAGGGTCTGATGATAGAAATCAAAGTCCTTGGGGGTCAGGGCCAGTGCCTCCGAAAAGCGCATTCCGGTCTTGGCCACCAAAAGAATGAAATAATCCCAGTTCACTTCATCTTTTAATTCAAGCGAGGCAAGGAGCGTGTGCAGCTCAAATTGATTAAGGTACTTGATTTTCTTTGCAGACGGTGCCTTTCCCTTAATAATCGCTTTCCGCGTGGGGTCACGGTCAATCAGTCCCTCGTCCACTGCGTCTAAAACGGCTCCTTTGAGTTGGTGGTGGAAGTCCATTGTTGTCTGTCGCTCATGGTATTCGGCATAATCATTCAGCAGCTGCTGATACGCAATGCGGTTCAAATCGCAAATTTTCAAATCCGGGATAAGCTTTTCAAGCCATTTTTGCGTCATCAGGTACTTATCCATTGTAACCTGTCTTATCGCCCCTTTCTTGTATACAGTAATCCATTTTGCATAATATTCACAGAACTTATCTGTGCTTTGTGCTTCGTTAAGCATATTGCACCTCCGTTGTATGTGTGAATATGGCTTACGCTGATGAAGGGTGATGAGGTTGTCGAGTTGATCTAAATAAGTACCGATCTTCCGTTGTTCCTCGACTGAAGGTACAGCTATTTCAATTTTCAGAAAATCGGACTCGTGTATTCTCCATTGTCCATAGATGACACCCTGACGCCATTTGACCATAGTATTTATAAAGTCTTTTCTGACCAATCTTCTTCCTAAAAAATCCGAGTCAGCAATGCCAGTTGGCTCAAAAATGCTATATACCGGTGAAATGCAGGCTTTCCCGTACTTATTCAGACCTATTGAGCCGGTTTCAAGGTTGTTGGAGCTATATATGAAGTCGCCTTTCTCTGTTTTCTTATATAGCTTGTTTACCGTGTCCGTAACTAAGGCACTTCGGTCATAACGCTCGCCTTTAGGGGCAACACCTTCATTTGCTATGAATGCCATAAGGGGATATTCGTCGCTCATTGGTGCTTGTTGATTACGCTCTATGAGCAAATCCCCCACCTTCCGCTGTTCCCAAGCGTATGTATTTTATGGCATAAGCCACAATTTTTTGTGGAAACCTTAGCTATCTGTGTTATAATGGAAATAACTACTTACGCTTTTCCCAAGAAAGGGTATTTTCTAAAACAAAAGGAGCTTGACCGATGAACAAACAACAGCTTGCGCAGAAGATTTGGGCTTCTGCTAACCAGATGCGCTCCAAAATCGAGGCCAGTGAGTACAAAGACTTTATCCTTGGTTTCATTTTTTATAAATATCTGTCCGATAAAGAAATCGAATTTCTGAAAGACAACGATTATGACGATGAGCTGCTGAAAACCGTAACCGAGGACGACCCCGAAACCGTCAAATGGGTGCAGGAAAACATCGGCTATTTTATCTCCTACAAAGATTTCTTCTCCACCTGGCTCGGCATGGGCAAGGATTTTGATGTTTCCAATGTGCGTGACGCGCTGTCGGCGTTCAGTCGGCTGATCTCCCCCACGCACAAGCGTGTGTTTGAGAAAATCTTCAACACACTGGAAACCGGTCTTTCCAAACTGGGCGACAGCTCCGGCACCCAGACCAAAGCTATCAGTGGCTTGCTGAACCTGATCAAGGATATTCCGATGGACGGCAAGCAGGGCTATGATGTGCTGGGCTTCATCTATGAATATCTTATCAGTATGTTTGCCGCCAATGCCGGCAAAAAGGCGGGCGAGTTCTATACGCCCCACGAGGTTTCGCTGCTGATGTCTGAAATCGTGGCAAGCCACCTGCAGGGCAAGAACGAAATCAAAATCTATGACCCGACCAGCGGTTCCGGCTCGCTGCTGATCAACATCGGCAAAAGCGTTTCCAAGTATATGGCTGACGCAAACAATGTAAAATACTACGCGCAGGAGCTGAAAGAGAACACCTACAACCTGACCCGTATGAATCTGGTAATGCGCGGCATCAAGCCGGACAACATCGTTACCCGCAACGGTGATACGCTGGAGGAGGACTGGCCCTACTTTGATGATGCCGACCCCATCAACTCCTATGACCCGCTGTATGTTGATGCCGTAGTATCGAACCCGCCGTATTCGCAGGCATGGGATCCCACCAACAAGGAAGGCGACGCCCGTTATGCCCGCTTTGGTCTGGCACCCAAGGGTAAGGCGGACTATGCCTTTTTGCTGCACGACCTTTACCATATCAAGCCCGACGGCATTATGACAATCGTTTTGCCCCACGGTGTTCTGTTCCGCGGCGGTGAGGAAGGCACGATCCGCAAAAATCTGGTTGAGAACAACCACATTGACGCCATCATCGGTCTGCCCGCCAACATTTTCTTTGGCACGGGCATTCCCACCATCATTATGGTGTTGCGCCAAAAGCGCGAGCGCGAGGATGTACTTATCATTGATGCCTCCAAGGGGTACACCAAGGAGGGCAAAAACAACAAGCTCCGCGCCTCCGACATCAAGCGCATTGCCGATACCTTTGTAAAGCGTGAGAGCATCCCCAAATTTTCCCGCACGGTCAGCCGTGAGGAAATTCGCGCCAACGACTACAACTTAAACATTCCCCGCTATGTGGACTCCTCTGAGGCGGCGGAGCATTGGGATGTATACGCCTCTATGTTCGGCGGCATCCCCGCAGCAGAGCTGGACGAGCTTTCCGCGTACTGGGCGGCGTTCCCTGCGCTGCGCGGTGAATTGTTTGCTGAAAACGGAACGCCCTATGCGGCGCTGACCGTTGAGGACATCAAGTCGGCTATCAAAAACAGCCGCGATGTAACCGCCTTTGAGGACGCCTATCGCTCCGCCTTTGCTGCGCTGCCCGCCTATATGAAGGCTGTCCTGTTGGACGGCATGGACAAAATTGAGATTGCCAAGACGGAAACCACCCTCAGCGAGGATATTTTTGCGCGCCTTGCCGACATTCCGCTGATTGACAAGTACGAGGCCTATCAGCTGCTGGACGACCACTGGAACACGATTGCCGTTGACCTTGAAATGATCCAGACCGAGGGGTTCGGTGCAGCCAAAAAGGTAGACCCCCATCTTGTCACCAAAAAGAAGGGCAACGAGGAGCAGGAAGTGCAGGACGGCTGGGTTGGGCACATTCTGCCCTTTGATCTGCTGCAAAAAACGCTGTTGAAAGATAAAGCTGGCGCGCTCCACGCGCTGGAAAATCAGCTTGCCGAGCTTCCCGCCGAATATGAAGCCCTGCTGGATGAATTTACCGAGGACGACAAGGACGCCTATAAAGAGTGCTTTACCGAAGAAGGTGATGCCTTTGTGCCGAAGGAGATTGCCAAAAAGGTCAAAGAACTGCGGCGGGACCGCACCCCCGAGACACAAAATGCCTGCCGCATTTTCAGCCGTGTAGAGGAACTGACCAAGCAGGAAAAGGCACTAAAAGCCGAAATCAAATCTGACGCAGCATCGCTGGAAGCCCTGACCAAAAAGACCATTGAGGGGCTGACCGATGCGCAGGTGTTGGAGCTGCTGGAGCAAAAATGGATTGTGCCCTTTACGAACGAGCTTGCCAAGTTGCCCGATGCCATGGTGGACAGCCTTGTCAGCAAGATTCAGACCCTGCAAAATAAATATAGCACAACCTTCTTTGATGTGGAAAGCGAAATCCGCGCCACCGAAAAGCAGCTGGCCGCGATGATGGACGACCTTACCGGCAGTGAGTACGACCTGAAAGGCCTGAGCGAGTTCAAGACGCTCTTGTTGGGTGACTGATATGGCAAAACAGAACAAACCTGCCATCCGATTCAAGGGATTTACTGACGCTTGGGAACAGCGAAAGTTGGGGGAGATTCTGCAAGAGCGTAATACTCGAACCTCTGATTTTGAGAGTAACCCCCTGTACAGCTTGACAATCGAAAGTGGTGTCACGCCCAAAACAGACCGTTATGAAAGAAGTTCCCTCGTGACCAAGACAGAGGATTTATTCAAAACTGTAAAGCCCAATGAGTTTGTTACCAATCCAATGAATCTAAGATTTGGAGCACTTGGATACAATAAAAATGCTTTTACTGTAAGTGTTTCCGGCTATTATGATGTGTTTTCGATTGATGATGACAAATGCAGTGGATTTTGGAATGCATATTTCAAAACACCCACGGCGATGAATATTTTTGATAACGCTGCAACTGGCTCTTTAATTGAAAAACGTCGTGTAAAATACTCGACCCTTCAACAACTTGCTTTTTATATGCCAAATGATTTATCTGAAAAAGCTGAAATTGGCAAGTATATGGATACATTCGACCACCTTATCACCCTTCATCAGCGTAAGTATGACAAGCTGCAAGTTTTGAAGAAAGCCATGCTTGAAAAAATGTTTCCGAAAAATGGCAGCAGCGTCCCCGAAATTCGATTCAAGGGATTTACTGACGCTTGGGAACAGCGGAAGTTGGGGGAAGTTGTCAAAGAAGTAACCCGCAATGACCCAACATCGGAAGCCCCTATAATGATGATTACGGCAAACAACGGCTTTATTGAGCAGTCAGAAAGGTATGCTTTTGATAACGCTGGAGAAAGTTTGAAGAAATATATTCTTCTCCAAAAAGGTGAACTTGCCTATAATCACGGCGCATCAAAGTTGCGTCCATTTGGCTCTTGCTTTGCGCTGACAACAGCAGAAAGTGCCCGTATACCGTTTGTTTATCATTGTTTTTCTGCGGAAAACAAAAATGCAGAGTTTCTGTCAATAGAGTTGAATGGCTCTGAAGTTGAGAGTCAGCTTCGCAAGATTGTGTCGTCTGGTGCGAGAATGGATGGCTTGCTGAACATCTCGTTTGATGAATACTCTACTGTGACTGTGCTACTTCCTGACATAAAAGAGCAAGAACACATTGCCGACTTTTTTCGTAATCTCGACCACCTTATCACCCTTCATCAGCGTGAGTTAGAAAAGCTGCAAAATATCAAAAAATCCATGCTCGAAAAGATGTTTGTCTAAGGAGAATCGTGAAAAAATGGGAAAAATTATTTTATATCACGGCACTCCCGACAAAATCGTTGTGCCGAAATTTGGCGGCGGGGATGATAAACACGACTATGGCAGGGGCTTTTACCTTACCGAGAACATCGAACTTGCCAAAGAATGGGCGGTCTGCCGCCCGAACGACACAAACGGCTGGGTTCACAAGTACGAGCTGGAAACCGCCGGGCTGAAAATTCTGGATTTTCAGCAGCACAGTGTTCTTGCGTGGCTGGCAGAGCTGATGAAGCACCGGGACGCCGCCGACTCTAAGCGATACCGTATGCTGGCAAAGAAATTTATCGAAAAATACGGCATGGATACCCGCGATTATGATGTGATTTGCGGCTGGCGCGCAAACGCCTCCTACTTTTACATTGCCAAAGAGTTTGTGCGCGATAATATTGATGTGGATATTCTGGAAGATCTGCTGTCGCTGGGCGGTTTGGGCATCCAGTATTGCATCAAGTCCGAGGCCGCGTATGCAAATCTGAAAGAAATAACCGACGAGTTGCTTGCCGTGGACTACACTGAATTTAACGACAGGTACAATCAGCGCGACATAACGGCAAGAAAACGGATGCGCGAACTGGTGGATTCCGACGCGAACACGGTCACAAAGGTGTTCAGCACACTGTTTGAGAGGTGAGGGACAATGCGCGCGTATGCAAAGGAATATGTAAGCGATGTAGTCGAAAATCAGGGCAAGCTCTTTGACCTTGTGGCACAGAAATACCCTGACAAGGATACTGCGGCTTTTATCAATTCCTATATGGCAAGCAAAACCAGAAAAAGCATTGACGAAGCCAAAGCCTATGTAAACACGATGAGCGCCCCCGAATTGTGGGATTACTTTTGCAAAACCGAGGACTTTACACTGAAGGACGGCAAAGCCATCGAGGGGTTTATGCCGGACTGGATCGGTGAATTTTATGCGTATTATCAATGGTATTATAATCTGCCCAGCAGCGAGGTCGTAAAAAAAGTGCCGGTTGCTTTTCTGGAAAAAGCATACGGCGGGCTGCATGATCTGGAACTGGATTTGGCGGTACAAAAAGTCGGTGAAGTATAATGACGGTTGTTTGCTTTCATAACCCCAGTGAGGAAAACGGATATTTGAGCAACTGGTACCCCTGCTGCTTTACGGTGGAGGGGGTGGACTTTTCCTCCATAGAACAATATATGATGTACAAAAAGGCTGTCTACTTTGGTGACAAAGCTGTGGCGGCCCAAATTCTTGCAACCGATGATGTTGCCGAAATCAAGGCGCTTGGCAGGCTGGTTGCCAATTATAGCGAGCGTTATTGGAATGGTATTCGGCAAATCGTTGTTTTTACAGGGCTGCTTGCCAAATTCACCCAAAATGACGACCTGAAAGCGCAGCTTTCCGCCACCAAAGATTCCGTTTTGGCTGAATGTGCGGTCAGGGATACCATTTGGGGCATCGGCTTGTCGATGAAGGACCCGGACAGGCTGGATATTGGCAAGTGGAAGGGGCAAAACCTGCTGGGCTATGCCCTGATGATGGTGCGCGAACGGCTGTAAAAGCGCACACAAATACCCGGAAAGGGGCAAAACAAATGACCTTCCAAAAGGAATCGGACTTTGAAGAAGCGCTTATAAAAATCCTGACGACCAAAGGCTGGGAGAGCACAATTCTGAAATATCCCACCGAGCAGGATCTGATCCGCAACTGGGCAAACATTCTCTTTGACAATAACCGCGGCATAGATCGCCTTGGCGATTACCCCTTGACCGATGGCGAGATGCAGCAAATTGTGGAGCAGATTCGGGAACTGCGCACGCCGCTGAAGCTGAACGGCTTTATCAACGGCAAAACGGTTTCTGTCAAGCGCGATAACCCCGATGACAAGGCACATTTCGGCAAGGAAGTCAGCCTGAAAATCTACGACCGCATGGAGATTGCCGCCGGGCAAAGCCGCTATCAGATCGTGCAGCAGCCGATTTTCCCCGGAAAATCTAAAATGCTGAACGACCGCCGCGGCGATTTGATGCTGCTGATCAACGGTATGCCGGTGTTCCATCTGGAATTGAAGCGCAGCGGTGTGCCGGTGAGTCAGGCATATAACCAAATCGAAAAATACGCCCACGAGGGTGTGTTTACCGGACTGTTCTCGCTTGTGCAGATTTTTGTGGCAATGAACCCGGAAGAAACCGTCTACTTCGCAAACCCCGGTCCCGACGGGAAATTCAACACCGATTACTACTTCCACTGGGCGGACTTCAACAACGAGCCAATCAACGATTGGAAAGAGATTGCCTCCAAGCTGCTGTCCATCCCCATGGCGCATCAGCTGATCGGCTTTTACACCGTGGCCGACGATGCGGACGGCGTGTTGAAAGTTATGCGCAGCTATCAGTATTATGCTGCCAGTGCGATTTCGGATGTGGTTTCCAAAACGAAATGGGACAGCGGCAAGCAGCGCGGCGGGTATATCTGGCACACCACCGGCAGCGGCAAGACGATGACTTCCTTCAAGTCCGCACAGCTGATTGCCAATTCCAACGATGCGGACAAGGTGGTTTTCCTCACGGATCGCATCGAGTTGGGAACGCAGTCGCTGAAAGAATACCGCGCCTTTGCCGATGAAAACGAGACCGTGCAGGCAACGGAAAACACCTATGAGCTGATTACCAAGCTGAAAAGCATTGCCACCGCAGACACGCTGATTGTGACATCTATTCAGAAGATGAGCAATATCCGTGACGAGGAGGGCGGCAAAAATGCCCGCGATATTGAGCTGATCGGCAAAAAGCGGCTGGTGTTTATCGTGGACGAGGCGCATCGCTCCACCTTTGGCGATATGCTGGCAATTATAAAAGAAACCTTTCCCCGTGCGATTTTCTTCGGCTTTACCGGCACGCCCGTGTTTGAGGAAAACGCCAAAAAGAACAACGCGCAAACCGATGTGTTTGGCAATGAACTGCACCGTTATAGCATAGCGGACGGCATCCGCGATAAAAATGTGCTGGGCTTTGACCCGTACAAGGTACTTACTTTCCGCGACAAAGATGTGCGGCAGGCTGTTGCACTGGAAAAGGCGAAGGCAACTACGGTTGCAGACGCCCTGAATGACCCCGCAAAAGCCGCTGTGTACTATAAGTACATGGACAACACGCAGGTGAAAATGTACGGCGAGCCGGGTCCGGACGGAAAGTGGATCAAGGGGATTGAGGATTATCTGCCCAATACACAATATCTAACGGCAGAGCATAAGCAGACCGTAATCGAGGATATTAAGGAAAACTGGCTGACTTTGAGCCACAACGGTAAGTTCCACGCCATTTTTGCCACAAGCAGCATCCCGGAGGCAATCGAATATTACCGCATGATGAAGATCACCATGCCGGAATTGAAAACAAGCTGCCTTTTTGACCCGAACATTGATAATAACGGCGGCGCCATTTACAAAGAGGATGGGCTTGTTGAAATTATCGAGGATTACAATAAGCGCTATGGGCAGGATTTTACAATACCCACCCATGCACGGTTTAAGAAGGATCTGTCGCTGCGTCTGGCGCACAAGGAGCAGTATAAGCGCATTGAACGCACACCCGACCAACAGCTTGATTTGCTGATCGTTGTTGACCAGATGCTGACCGGCTTTGACTCCAAGTGGGTTAATACCCTCTATATGGATAAGATGCTGGAATACGAGAACATTATACAGGCGTTTTCCCGCACAAACCGACTGTTTGGGCCGGATAAGCCGTTCGGTGTGATTCGCTACTACCGCAAGCCGCACACAATGGAGCAAAATGTGCTGAAAGCGGTGAAGCTGTACTCCGGCGACCGCCCGATTGGATTGTTTGTTGACCGCCTTGCCCACAACCTTGAAAAAATGAACGAGGTGTACGGCGACATTGCGGAGTTGTTTACGAGCGCGGGTGTGCCTGATTTTGAAAAGCTGCCGCAGGACAGAAGCGTCTGCGCCAAGTTTGCCAAGCTGTTCCGCGAGCTTAACGACTACATGGAGGCCGCGCGCGTGCAGGGCTTTACATGGAATCAAAGCGTATATCATTGCCCGGACGATGCTGCCGATGAAACCATTGATGTCGAAATGCTGTTTGATGAGTCTGCCTATCTGATTTTGGCACAGCGCTATAAGGAACTGTCTGCCGAGCCGTCGGATCCTTCCGATGACGGCGATGCGCCGTATGATTTGGTGGGCTATTTGACGGAAATTGACACCGGTGTGATTGATTCCAACTATATGAACAGCCGCTTTGATAAGTACCTGAAGCTGCTGAATCAGGCGGGTGCATCGGGAGAATCCATAGAACAGGCAAAAGCCGAACTGCATAAGTCCTTTGCTAGCTTGACACAGGAAGAACAGAAGTTTGCCAATATCTTCCTGCACGATATTGAACGCGGCGATGCCACACCCGAACCCGGCAAGACGCTGCGGGATTACATTACCGAGTACCAGTGCCGTGCGAAGAATGACCAAATCCACCGCTTTGCCGTTGTGTTTGGCTTGGATGAAGAAAAGCTCCGCAATATGATGGGTCTGGGGCTGACGAAAACCAACATTAACGAGTTTGGTCGCCTTGACGAACTGAAGAAAACCGTGGACAAGGCAAAAGCCAAAGCCTATTTTGAGAAAAAAGAGGGCGTAAAGCTGATACCGCCCAAGGTAAACCAGAAAGTGGACAGTTTGCTGCGGGAATTTATTGTAACCGGCGGCTTCGAGGCGTAAGGCTGCATATTTATAAGCGATAAGTCAAACAAGAGGGCCAAGGAAAATCCGAGGCCCTTTTACTTTTGCTTGGGAACAGCGGAAGTTCTCGGATATTACTTTTCCAGCGGGTGAAAAGAACAAAGAAAATCTGCCATTAGAGAGTTATTCCATTACAAATGAAAGTGGATTCGTCCCGCAAGATGAAAAGTTTGAAAACGGCGGTACAATGCGAGAAGCCGACAAAAGAATGTACTATATTGTTTCTCCAAATTCATTTGCGTACAACCCTGCAAGAATAAATGTGGGTTCCATCGGATACCAAGACACGGGAAAAAGTGTGATAGTAAGTTCACTTTATGAGGTCTTTAAGACTTCTGACGATGTAGATGATAGACTCCTCTGGCATTGGTTCAAATCGCCTGATTTCCAAAAGCTGATTATGCAGTTGCAAGAGGGTGGTGTTCGTCTCTACTTCTATTACGACAAGCTCTGTATGGGACAAGTATTCCTCCCTTCGCTTGAGGAACAGCGCAAAATTGGAAAGTTGTTTGATACCCTTGACCACCTTATCACCCTTCATCAGCGTAAGTTTTATGTTTCGATATTGGTGTGATGTAAACTTTGGATTTATAGATGTTCGATTTTCCCATGTGTAGATTATCGTTCCGGCTATATAATCCTACGCTCAAAATATTCAACCTACGTATATTTTGATAATATCTGTTCAAGAACTTGAGGTTGATTAGAAAAGAGGAAAATGTCATCCACATATCTGAAAGCAGCATAATCGACTTTATAGAAAATACCATCTTTTTCAAGCTCTAATAGGATTTCGTTATCAATATGTTGAAGAAGAATCTCCGCCATCATCCTTGAAAATTCAGGTCCGACCACGATACCATTTGATGAACGACCATTATCGAATGTCAAAATAGTAAATAACCGTCTTCCGAACTAGAAAATGTGTTTTTGTCGGACGGAATTCAAGAATGTTCTTAAACTGGAATGGGCGGAGGAAGTGGTGGTGAGAGAGATTGTGTATGCAGAATAAACTCTAATAGTATTAGAGCGGTATAAAAAGCCAATATCTTAAATATTATTCTTGGATTTTGAAAAATATCTGCAAATTCCGAAATTAAAATTTGACTTTCCGCCTAGAATAGAGTACACTGGATTCAGAAAATCATCTGGGAGGAATTGCGATGCTGCTTCAATTTTCAGTCACCAACCACCGTTCCATCAAGGATACAGCCA
>SKED01002582.1_pt1 | contig 12596 bp, 14 predicted proteins | sample 4826651 | NCBI WGS metagenome assembly SKED01 (sample SAMN11008818, study PRJNA524170) | human gut metagenome | biome: Human fecal sample; material: Feces; isolation source: fecal sample from pouch patient p19 | host: Homo sapiens | place: Israel: Tel-Aviv | collected 2016-06-28
CTATACACTACTATAAACTGTACTCCATTTTAGGTAAGCCTAACAGAATCACATCGTAATCCTCAATATGCGCATCCTTATTTGCCAATGCCGGACGAAAATCCTTATCATTCATCTCCACGGAACTGCGGGAATTCTTATTCATCCAATCCAAATCATCGCTTGTGTAAGGTACTTCCGGTCTGATTTCATAAAGATCACTTCCGACTGCCTTTGCAATTTCTTTTGCCTTCTGAGCGGTTGTTCCGCTGGCACTAAAATAAGCAACTAATACTTTTTCCATTTTACTCATTACCTCCATTTACTTTTTCTATTTGATGCAGCATATAATCCAGTTCGTCAAGCTGCTCCTTATTTCAAATATTCTTCAAAAAACGCTGCAATCTTCTCAAAAGGAATCACATTCGCATTATCGTATAAATCCGTGTGCACAGCATCCGGAATGATCATCAGTTTCTCTGTTTTCATCTTCATTTACACATTCTCCTGAATATTTTTGATAAATCTTGCAGGCACACCCCCATAGACGGTACATGCCGGTACATCCTTGGTTACGACAGCACCCGCAGCAATCACTGCACCATCTCCGATCGTGACACCTTTACAAATGGTTGCATTGGCACCTATCCAGACATTTTTTCCTATATGGATTGGTGCAGGAATCAGATTGCCCCGATGCTTTGGATTAAGACTGTGGTCTAGCGTAGCAATCACCACATTATGTCCAATCAATGCTCCGTCATCGATTGTGACGCTGCCCTGATCCTGAATCTTGACACCCGCATTGAAGAACACTTTTTTCCCAATCTTCAAATTCTTTCCGCAATCTGTATAAAACGGCGGAAACAGGGAAAATGTTTCATCCACCCTTCTTCCCGTGATTTCACACATAATTTCAACAATTTCTTCGTTTGTATGGTAGCTTCCATTTAACTCTGTGGTCAGCCGTATTGCCTCCTGCGATAACTTGTGCATACATAAATGTGCCTCTGAACCTGCCTCAATCTCAGCTCCACTCTCCATGTATTTCAAAAATTCGTTCAGTTCCATTTCATTTTCACCTCGCTGAATCAAGACTCGCTCACGAGTCTTGCACACCAGATTCGGGGAAGCCTATGCTGATATATTTCCTTGTTGAATCTGTGCGCATCCTCGCGGAGCAAATTAACTTAAGTTGGAGTCCAACTCTGACTGAGTTAATTATAATTTTCATCAAGGCAAATATCAAATTGCTATAATTTATATCTGGTTATTCTTGAAAGGAATATCCGTTTGATGTACAATCAGGATATCAAAGGAGGGAGACTTTCAAATTGGAATTACGAGTATTACGCTATTTTGCCACATCAGCCAGAGAAGGAAGCATGACAAAAGCGGCTGAAAAACTTCATGTTACACAGCCTACACTGTCAAAACAAATAAAAGAGTTGGAAGAGGAGCTTGGTCAGAAACTGTTCATCCGGGGAAATTACAATATCCATCTGACTCCGGAAGGCGAAATTCTCTATAAACGAGCTTTAGATATTCTTGAAATAGCAGACCAGACAACTGCTGAATTTGCTTCTATGAACCAGTTTAACGGCGGAGACCTGTATCTTGGCTGTGCAGAATCCGACGGCATCTCTCTGCTTGCCAAAACTGCGGGACAACTACTGAAAAAACATGCCAATCTTCATTTTCATTTATACAGTGGAAATGCTGAAACCGTATGCGAACGCTTGGATAAAGGTCTGCTTGACTTTGCGTTTGTCGTTCAAAATATTGATGTGTCCAAGTACTCGTATCTGGAGCTTCCTGTGAAAGATACTTGGGGCTTGCTTATGCGAAAAGACAACCCCCTTGTATCGAAACAATCCATAGCACTGGAAGATCTGCTGGGGCTTCCGCTTATTGTCTCCAGACAAGGTGCAACCAACGAAATGCCGCAGTGGCTTCAAAAAAATTATTCTCATCTAAATATTGTTGCCACCTATGATCTGATTTTTAATGCATCTATTCTCGTCCGTGAAGGTATCGGACTTGCGCTTGGATTTGACAAGCTGGTAAACACCAGCGCAGACAGCATCCTTTGTTTCCGCCCAATCACACCTGCTATTGTCTCTCCCATGCGTCTGATATGGAGAAAAAACCAGCAGTTCTCCCGTGTGGCGACGCTGTTTTTAGAAGAACTGAAACCGTTGTGTTTCTAAATCTTCGTTACTCGCAAGAAGGTCCCGCCATTGCACAATAAGATTTTATGACCTGATTTTCTTCCGTAGACACACTTTGGTTGTCTTTGTAGAACCACCTGCTGCTCGCTCTAACCTTTTTAGCGTTCTATTCAGCCTGGTAGAGGCAAAAAATACCCCGTTGGTTTCCCAACAAGGCATCAAAGACGATTCTATTCTGTTTTCTGTAAACTGTTATCCATCTTTCCTGGTGACCATTTGAGTCACGGCCAATGCATCAAAGTCCTTGTGCTGTGATGCAGAGTGTTTTCATGGTTTTCCTCATCTAAAAACAGTTTTTCCGTTTTTATTCTCTGATTGTTATTGGGTCAAGTCAATCGAATCCTTACTGACACGCCCTTGTCTGTTCAAATATCTATATTAAAGTGTCTCGTACATTGCTTTTAATTCTTCCAGAATCTTCTCCTTTGTTCTGCCAACCAGCCCCAACTGTTTAATATCCAAGTTTTCTTTTTTCATACGCCGGACAAACTCTTGAATATCGGCATAAACTCCTTGGGGAGCCACTACCTTGGCGGTGGGATCAATCAACTCCGTCAGACGGAAAACATCATTCTTATGTTTCTTAATATTTTTGCTATCAACATGTTCTCCTGCGGCCTTACGATCTGTCAAATCCATCCATGCTTTTGCCTTAAATGGAATCAAATATGCCGCATCCAAGACAGTCACTCCATCAACGGTGACTTTCCCCTGCTTCAAAAATTCATAGTAATCATCGTCCAAAAGAATAGCAGACAGACTCGAAATATCTTCGTCCATCGGTAACGGTGTTAGCACTGCATCTTCTGGAAGTTGGATGGCATCCAGCTTTCGCGTGAAAAGTTCAATCATCGCAGGATACTGATTTGTAATTGGGTGACTAAACCGATAAAACTGCGGCACACCCGAACTTTTGTTGCACGGAAGTCCAGTCCCTCCTCCGTCATCAGAATGTCACACGCTGTTCCTCCAATGATGGCATATTGTTCTTCACTGCCTTTGAACCATTCCTTAAAGCTGTCAATTCCTGTAACCATCTATCTTCCTCCACAGTTCATTCAGCATTTCTTCCACTGCTTCTTCAACTCGTTCATCCGCATCTTCTCTCAATGCCAAAGCCAATGAAAGTTCATCTACAGCATTTCGCATAGACAATTTTCGTGGATTGTATCTCCACATCTCTACGGCCACTTGCACCTGCGAATTCTGCAAGCTATTGGTCATAACATCTTTCCATTGAGAGATTCTTTCTGCTGCGTAACATCTGACATTCGGTGCATTCAGCATGGAATACTCTGCCAATGCCGAATATCCGCTTTCCAGCAGGTCTGTTCCCACCAATTCTTTCGGAATATAAACCGTTCGTTTTACTGGATTCAGCAGGGTATCTCCTGTTTTTTGGAAAAGCATTTTCGGAGGATCCTCAGAGTACAGAATCCGCTGCACACCTGCTTTCCTGATATGCAGCAATCCCATTTCTTCAAGTTGTCTCGATGCCCTTGATATAGAAGTAGGTGTCAGTTCCAAGTCTTTCGCAGCCTGACTTGTAGACAGTTCCTGTGCGCCTCCATAAATGAAATGCAGTAGAAGCATCTGCGCCGATGGAAGTATTTCTTCCCGTGGCTTCTTTTCAGCATTGCATCGTTCCTGCAAATACAGTGCCATGAAAGGCAAATAAATCTGCCTTCCTTCTACGATGAAAGGAATTTTTTCACGAATCAAATATTCTTTCTGACGAAAGCTAAGTTCATTTAGCACCAGCACAACTGGCAAATTCTCATTTTTTTGTATCCGAGCAATCTGCTTTTTCAGCACTTCGACCTGCTCTAATTCTGTCTTCGGATAAAGGAAAATCACCCCTTGTCCATTCATAGACACCCTCTGCAAGCGATACCTTGTGACTATAAAATTGGGCAAATGCTCAAACTTACCATTCATATAGACAACTTCAATTCCGAGGACTTTATTGAGATACTCCATGCGTTCGCCTCCAGTCTTAACTCTTTTTCTGTATTATAACTCTTTTTGAGTTAAGATGCAATATTTGAGTTAAGAACAGTTGAAAATCAACATTATTAAAAATTATTTTCACAAAAAAAGCCCGCTGCAACATGAGCATTACACCCACACTGCACCGGACATTCCATCATCAACTGCTCTGTCTATTTTCTTCTTCCTGCTGCACTTCCTGCTCATGTAGCTTCTCTTTCTTCTGCTCGTCCTCTTTCAAGATTTCCTGCACAATCTTCTGTGCTTCAGGCCTATCCTGCATACAAGACAGTTCGATCAGCAAATCACTCATGATCACTCTATCATGGGCACAGCCAATGATAAGTCCTATGACACAACCCATGATAACTTAGAGGATGACACCCATCAAGATATCCACCAAGTTAGCCACCAAGATTCTACGCTGTCAGCAGTTATATTGCGCCTAACACCCCATTTCCAACTCGTCCAAAAGCGAATCTTGCGGAAGCGAGGCAAACACACCATTCTCGACCGCACAGCGTAAAGAGTCTGTATTTCTTTACTTGTGCTTGCCGCCTCCACGCTTTTTGTAGTCCTCGTCTATACGCTTTTTCCAGTCTGCGCTCAGCGGGGCACTGCACCGGACGGAGCTGATTGCTTCGCTGACCACCTCATAATTCAACGCAGTTCCTTCACTGTCGCACTGATAGTTGACTGCACGATCTGCACCGATTCCGAAATGGCTTGCGGTCTCTATCGCATCAATATTGGCACCAAGGAACAAAAACTCCCACCCGTATTTTGCTTTCTGCCGCTCGATCATCTGCTTCACTTTTTCGCTGTTGTACCGACGACTGGCATTTTCCATTCCGTCCGTAGTGATTACAAACATGGTGTGTTCCGGCACATCCTCCGGTCTTGCGTACTTATGAATATTTCCAATGTGATGGATCGCACCGCCGATGGCATCTAAGAGTGCCGTGCATCCGCGAACCGTGTAATCACGGTCAGTCATCGGTCGGATGTCCCTTACATTTACACGGTCGTGCAGGACTTCGCTCACATTGTCAAACAGCACCGTTGAGATCAGTGCTTCGCCCTCTGCTTTTTTCTGCTGCTCAATCATGGAATTGAATCCGCCGATGGTATCCCGTTCCAATCCGCTCATGGAACCGCTGCGGTCTAAGATAAAAACGATCTCTGTTAAATTCTTTCTCATATGCTTGTCCTCCCAAAATCTCGCCCTTGCGGGCTCGCTGTCGCGGTATTCGCCAAGGTTTCGTGCAAGCTCGAACTTTGGCTCATTACACGCGCATATGGCTGCTCGGTTTCGTACCTTACAGCCATAGTATAGCGATTTTCTTTTGTGGAGTGGTCGCATGGAAAGCGACATTTCCTTGTCCTTATGCACCGATCAGGCTCTGGTCAAAAGCAAACAATGCCTCGTTGATTTCATACACATTGTAGTTTCCCCGTTCGACAAAATATTCTACAATAATATCGAATTTGCTCGAATGGGAAAGGGCAAATCCTGCCTTGCCGAGCATCTCCTGCATCTGGGCAAGCGGCAGTTCCAAAGCCAGGGCAAATGCCAGCACCGTAGGTTTGGATGGCTTATAGAATTTATCCGAACGGATCTTCGAGAAGAGTTTCCGGTCAATATTTGCCTTCTTGTAACACTGGGCATCCGTCATGCCGCTTTCGTCAATCTTCCGAAGCAGCATTTCCGAAAAACTTTCATCCATCTGCCCCAGTGCCTCTTCCAAGGATTGACTGCTGCAAGATTTACAGATTGCTTAGGACGGCAGCGGGACAGATGCAGCTTCAAAGCAGGATTCCTCTGACAACGCTTCGAGCCGCCGTCTCTGTTCTACTCGGCTGTCCGTATGTTCATCCACATACCGGTCATCTATGTACGCCGCGATATCGGCAAACAGTTTTCCACTAATCTTATATGTTTTTCGGTCAAAGACAACGATGTAGACCATTATCTCATTTTCCAGCAGGAACGTACTGATGGTATCGACTGCAACCTTCAGAGCCTGGTCTTTTGGATAGCCGTAAACACCGGAGGAAATCAGCGGAAAGGCCACCGACTGACAGCCATTTTCTTTCGCCAGGTTCAAAGATGTCCGATAACAGGATTCCAGAAGATCCTGCTCCCGATGCTTGCCATCCCGCCAGCGCGGGCCGACTGCATGGATCACATATTTGCAGGGTAAACGGTACCCTTTTGTGATTTTTGCACTGCCGGTCTCGCAACCATGCAGCGTACTGCACTCTGCAAGCAGCTCCGGTCCGGCGGCACGATGAATACAGCCGTCCACACCACCGCCGCCCAAAAGAGAAGTGTTGGCAGCATTGACGATTGCGTCAACGCTCATTTTTGTAATATCGTTTCTGATAATCTGCAATGGCATGAAACCTACCCCCATTCGTCAATTTAACTTTCTATCTGTATTATAGCTTCTTTTGTGTTAAAATGCAAAATTCAAGTTAATACCGATAGCTCTCTGGAAACCGCCGTGATCTGCTCCTTGACCGCTGATAGCCGCTCGTCATCTGATTTCACCGATACAGTCCGCCGTTTTCAGTACAGCACCTTTCGGTCAGCAGTCAAGACCTTAATTTTAGTTTCCAGATATCGGTCATGTCCGACAAAAACTACATTGTGGTATCTGCCGCTGCTCTCATAGAGCCGACCGGTATCCAGACAAAACCGAATCAGCTCGTGGTCAATCCCTCTCCCAGAAAGACACTTTTCCACAAGATAGGTGCTGCGGCTTGCCGGTAGAAGTAACAACATTTTAGGCGCATCTCGCTTCGGAGTTGGCGTATAAACCGGCGGAAGAACTGCTACTTGTCCCACAATCATTTCGACACCCTCGTTGAATGGTATCTCACGGACTTTGCTCAGATAGTCCAAAGCCGTTTTGCCGCCAATACCACGGGAAAACCAACACCATTTGCCATTGGAAATTTTCAAACTGTCATGGGTTCCGGTGCAATAGGTGCTTCCTCCGAAATGCACCAGTTCACTCGGTTCGTAGTTTTTAAGATAGGTCAGCAAGTCCATTTCCTTGGCCACTACCTCTGGTGGAATATATGGCATAAAACTCCTCCTTTCCATAGCTGAGAATTAACTGCATAACACAGTCCGGCTATGTAAAAAGGCCGATTGGATACTCCAACCGGCCAGTGCCTTATCGCTCTTGTTGTTCTTTCTTCTTATGTTTCTGTGCTTCCGTTTTGGCCCGTTCCTCAACGGTCTGCCAAATGTTGTCCATGTAATCCGTTTCTTTATTCTCCCAATCGGAAAACACATCTGCAAGCGGGCTGGGGGATTTCAGCAATGCCCGTGCCTGTCCATCCGGCAAATCATGGTACTCCAGCGACATCAGAATATTTTCCCGCACCGTATATTCGTAGGTGTGGTTCAAAATCTCTTCCGGTGTCTGAGAAAGCAACCATGCACGATAGCTTTCCTGCTCGGCAAACATCTTCTCATATAGGGCCGTGTTCAGTTCTTCATTGGTCATATTGCATTACCTCCGTTCTGATTTTGATATAGAAAAAGCCGACTGGCTCTCAAAAGAAAACCAATCGGCTGTGTTCCATATGATTCAATTATTTTGCGGCAGTAAACGGCTTTTGCTGCCGTTTTAATAAAAATTGCTCAGGATTATCCTCTCCATGATGCCTTGTCAAATATGATAAGTTAATTTATGATAAACTCGCTTATGTTATTTTCTTATTTCCCCGCATGTGCCGTCTTGAACTGGCAGTTGTTCTCTATAAGTTCATCGAAGGTGACAGGACGGTAGCCGTTCAAATCTACGCCAGCATTTAATGCATGTTCACGGCATTGGAGCAGCGGCCAGAAGTCTGCCGAAGCATCTGCAGTAAAGGGGTAATTATACCAAACGATCCTCGTTGACCAGAAGTATCTCTGAGTTTTCTTTTGCAATATCCAGCATACGCTGCGTAAAACCGCTTTTACTGAATACGCCATAGATAACCTCATAGCCTGGAAAAGCCTTGTGAATTTCTGTGGCATTATCAACTTTTTCTTTTAATGCAAAGTACACCGGCGCATCTACCGGTTTCGCATGATACTTGCACTCTCCGGCAAATACCCGCTTGTTCTGATGGTCTACGGACATTACATCAATTTCCGTATCGCCATCAAAATCATTCAGCCAATACGAACCAATACGGGATGGCACAAAGGAAATCGCTCCGTTTCTGCACAGTTCCGCAAAAATGGTCTTGCAGATGTCCTCATAAGCAAATGCAACAAATTTCTCACGGAAATCCTTGTGCATCTCATCCAGTACGATTTGCATGTTATCTAATTCCAGCTCACCTTTATAGGGATAGATATAGCGGAACCAGAAGCGAATGAAATTATCCGCAATGAAATACAGTCCCTTGCGTGATTTTTCTGGATTTTTTTCTGTGATCGGCGTCCGCTTCTCTATAAAGCCCAAATCTGAAAGCGTAGACAGATAGGGCGTCAAAGAGGAAGTTTCCTGTCCAAGCACGCCAGCAATCTTGCCCAGTTTATGATTACCGTCCGCAATCGCCTTAATGATTGAAAAGTAGTTCACCGCTGTCACAGACTCGCTTTTCAGCAGAAAATTAGGTTCCTCATATAAGAAACCGCTTTTGGACAAAACGGTATCCTTGAGCTGCTCCTCCAGAGGCCGTCCATCCTCAAAAAACTCCAGATATTTCGGAACGCCGCCTGTTACGGCATACTGCTCTACTGCCTGGTCAAAGGGCATCTTCTGAACAGCATATATATCCGTAAACGGCAGTGGTGCCAAGCGCATCTGCGCAGTTCTGCGGCCATACAACGGGCTGTCATAAGACAGCGCGTGTTTCTGCATCATACCGATCAAGGAACCGGATAGGATCAGCATCACATTGTTGTCTTTCAAAATTTCGTCCCAGGCATTTTGCAGGATAGAGGGGAATGCTGAATTTGTCTTTACAAGGTATGGGAACTCGTCAATGACAAGCACTTTCTTTTCGCCTGGCTTATAGTCGGCAATCACCTGAAACAAATCCAGCCAATCTGTAAATGCTGCTTTTTGCAGCAATGTATTTTTCGTTGTACGGGCCACAACACCTGCCAGCCGCTTCATGCTTTGGCTTTCCACTTCCTCTGTGGCAAGAAAATAAAAAGCGTTTTTTTTCTTCAAGAACTCCTTAATCAGCGTTGTCTTTCCGACCCGGCGACGGCCATAGATTACCACAAAGCTGCTATCACGATTATATTCCGCATTCAGCTTACTCAACTCGCTTTTTCTGCCTATGAATTTCATATGTGCGCCCTCCTTATAATAAATTAGTTTATGATAATCTCGTTTATATTATACATTTACAAGGCAAAAAGTCAAGATTCTTTATTGCGAGTTTGGCAGATACATATACCAAAAAGTAGCTGTTCAGCCCGTAATCTTATGAGAAGCGGCCCGGATTGTTCCGAGCCGCTCGTGTCAAATCGCGTTGGTTTTCTTGAGATAAGCCACCGCATCCGTATGGCCCCGGAAGTAGAACTACAGACGCTCCATATCCCCCAGCTTCCGCAAAGGTAAAACAATATTGTCATCAGCGAAACCGAAAAACTGCCTGGATATACAGAGGCATATAAGCCTGAATTTTCCTCAACAGCGACAGATTTTAGAGTCATCCTGAAAAATGTAAATTATATCATGTGCGGTGCTTCCGTACATGATGCCACACATGATACAGCACATGATGCCGCACATGATACATCTGTGATCAGCAAGCAAAACTTGCTATTGGAATTTTGTGCAGAGCCTAAAAGTCGAGATGAAATGCAAACATATATTGATGTTTCCAGTCGTTCTCACTTCAGCAAATCTTACCTCAAGCCTTTATTATCCTCTGGTAAACTTGAAATGATGTTTCCAGACAAACCCAAAAGCAAAAACCAGAAATACATTACTGTTCATTCCAAATAACTAAGAAGCAGGTCATTAGGATTTATCCCTATCGTCCTGCTTCTTATCTATTCTTAAACTATATTTCATCATCTTCCAAAGGCATTGAATCATACCCTTTTATAGGAATTAAAATTGCCTTTGAAAGATTTTATTGCTTATTTTTGCAGTTTTTCTGCAAAAAACACAATAAAAATCTGATTATCCGCTAAAACACAGTATCTATCAGCATTTTCAAGGAAACAAACACATCAATTTACTACTTATTTACTACTAACGAATGAGCCTTGATACGCAAGTTTTCCTAGATATGCAAAGATATGGTACAGCACATCAGTATTGAAACAAGAAAAAATTGAATAACTCATAGACTATGGAACGCCTAACATGACGTTCCTTTTCTATTTTCAGCCGTTCTTATTGGACGGCTATTTTATTACCCAAAATGAAAGGAGCATTAGATTTATGAAAAAGACATTGAAACGATTGTGTACGGGCTTCTTAGCTCTTGCAACTGTCGTTACTGCTTTACCGACTACACCCGTTCATGCAGAAAGCAAGCAATACTGGACGGAGTAAAGAGCGTGTCGGTATCGTTGAAAAAGTAATGAATGACGGTTCGATTGGTTCTACCTTTAACGAGGGACATTTGACCGTTGAGGGCGAGGACGCTTACTGTATCGACATTAACACAGATTTTAGGAATGGCTACAAGACCAGAACTGACGCAAGCACCCGTATGAGTGCCGACCAGATAAGCGACGTTGCCTTATCTATCGAATATGTGAAACAGTACACAGACAGCCACAGCGGAATAAGCAACAATCACGCCTACCTTTTAAGACAGCTTGTTGTCTGGCAGAGATTGAGCGTACATCTTGGCTGGCAATGTGATAACGTGCGAGCTTCTTATGATGAAATACCAAAAGCTACGCAGGACGAAGTTTTCTCTGGTGCAAGAGCCTTTGTCAAAGAAAATAAAGGACGCTATGAATGTGGCGGTTATATCTACTCTGGCGAGGGGCAGGAATTAGGACAATTCTGGGCGAAGCTGAATGTCGGAAATGCGAAACTACAAAAGACTTCCAGTAATACCAGCATTACAGACGATAATGGTAATTACTCAATCGCTGGTGCGACCTATGGTGTCTTTTCTGATAAGGACTGCACGAAACAGCTTGCCACCCTTACGACTGATGAAAACGGAAATACAGATATTGTAGAGGTAAAAGCAGGCACAGTCTATATCAAGGAATTATCCGCACCAGCAGGATATAAAGTGGATAAAACTGTATATTCCTTAAAGGTTGAAGCTGGAAAGACAGCAACCTTGAAAGTATCAGATACGCCAAAAGTAACGGACACTTTGATTGAGCTTTTCAAGATAGATATGGAAACACAGAAAGGCAATCCGCAGGGGAACGCTTCTCTAGCAGGTGCAGAATTTACATGGAAGTATTATGCTGGCTTCTATAACAAAGACAATCTCCCTGCCGAAGCTACTCGTACATGGGTTACAAAGACAATCGCTGAAACAGACAGCGACGGGACAACTCACTACATCACAAAATTAGCGGACGCTTACAAGGTATCTGGCGACAGCTTCTATATGCAGGACGGCAAAGCGGTTCTTCCTTTAGGAACACTATCTGTTGAGGAAACAAAAGCTCCAAACGGCTACTTGCTGGACGGTGCATATATGCAGGCTGGCGATAAGTCTGAACAGATAAAAGGCTTATACCTTACACAAATTACAGAGGACGGCGACCTTGCTGTATTGACGGGAAGTAACCAGTTTTCCGTATCAGACAAGGTTATCCGTGGCGGTGTGAAAATTCAGAAAAGAGATTTAGAAACGAGCGATACCAAACCACAAGGAAGTGCCACTTTGAAAGATACTGCTTTTGACGTCATTTCCTTAAATGACAATTCTGTTTTGGTTGAGGGCAAGCTATATAAGAAAAATGAAGTGGTAAAGACAATTCGTACAGATATTGAGGGTGTGGCTTCTACTTCTGCTGACCTTTTACCTTATGGGAAATTCCGTATCGTTGAGAGTGAAGCTCCCGACGGTTACTTGACAGACGGTGCGAAGCCGATTGACTTTGCAATCACAGAGAATGGAAAAATCGTGGACTTAACCGACGAAGCTCATTCTATCTATAATCAGATTAAGCGTGGAGATATTGAGGGTGTAAAAATCGGTGCAGGTACACACAAGCGTCTTGCTAATGTTCCCTTTAGGATCACAAGCAAGACGACGGGTGAAAATCATGTAGTGGTAACTGATGATAACGGGCAATTCTCCACTTCTGCTGAATGGGCTTCTCATAAGCACAATACAAACGCAGGAAAGACCAGCGAGGACGGTGTGTGGTTTGGGACTTCTGAACCAGACGACAGCAAGGGTGCATTACCTTATGATACCTACATCATTGAAGAA
>SKED01002587.1_pt1 | contig 12584 bp, 6 predicted proteins | sample 4826651 | NCBI WGS metagenome assembly SKED01 (sample SAMN11008818, study PRJNA524170) | human gut metagenome | biome: Human fecal sample; material: Feces; isolation source: fecal sample from pouch patient p19 | host: Homo sapiens | place: Israel: Tel-Aviv | collected 2016-06-28
CCGTTATCCCAGACATCCAGTTGTAGCTTCTCGCCCTCAACGTGGGCATCGATACCAATTTCGGCCTGCGCCCCCGCGTATTTCACCGCGTTCTCCAGCAGATTAATCAGCACCCGTTCAAAGAGCGGCCCGTCAACGTGGATTAAGGTCAGCGGTTCTGGCAGAGAAAGATTGATGGGCGACGATAAACCCGGTTCCAGCATTTGCAGCGCGCTGCCGACCACTTCTTCCAGCGTTAACCACTCTTTCTTCAAATTAAAGCCGCCGGACTGAATTCGCGCCATATCCAGTAGATTATTCACCAGTCGGGTCGTGTTCAGCACATGCTGGCGAATCTCGCTGGCCTGGCGGGCGTGAGGCGATCCTTCGCTTGCCAGATCGAGCGTTAAGATTTCTGCCTGACCGAACAGCACCGTAAGCGGCGTGCGTAAATCATGCGAAAGCGCCGCCAGCAGGGCGTTGCGGATCTGTTCACGTTCGCTTGCCATCCGCGCCTGTTCTTCGCTGGCGGTTAGTGTCAGTCGCTCAAGGGCATTGGCGACTAACAGCGTAAACGTCTCCAGCAGGCGCTGCTGTTCCGGGATCATCAACTGGCGCAGATTCCCCGGTTCTACCACCACCAGTCCGTAGGTTTTCTCGCCGCTTTTTAACGGCAGAATCTGGTACGGTACACCGGGTAACGTGTCGGTGCCCGCGCCCGCAGGCAGGCCTTTATCAAAACTCCACTGCGCGATGGCATCGTCCCACGGCGTCATTCCTTGCGGATGTGTTAAAGGCTGCAATTTACCGTTGTCATCAGGCAGCAACACCTGACTGCGGGCATGAAACGTGGAGGCAATAAATTGTTCGCTGGTGGCGGCGATGTCCTGCGGACTGCGGCCCACAGCCAGAGCTTTCGACATTTCATATAAGTGCCGTGTGCGTTGCTCGCGGTAACGGGCTACCCGCGCCTGATAACGCACACCCGCAGTAAGGTTCCCGATCACCAGCCCGACGGTTAACATCACCGCGAAGGTCAGCAGATATTGCACATCAGAGACGGCGAGCGTGCCGCGTGGGGCGATAAAAAAGAGATCGAAACTCACCACATTAATGACGGTGGCAACCACCGAAGGCCAGCGTCCATAAAACAGCGCCACCACCACCACGCCAAGCAGATACAGCATCACCAGGTTGGCGGCATCAAACGCCATCAGCCACTGCATGGCAATTAAGGTGATAACGGCGCATAACGCGGCGGCAACCACGCATCCCTGAATCTGTACCCGCCACTTGTCTTTAAAAGAGCGGCTATCCGGCGCGTTGTTTATCGTGCGGGCGGGTGGTTCATCAAGCGCGACCAGCACCTGATCGAGATCGGGGGCGATTCGCGCCAGTCGGTCAGCAAACGTTTCCCGACGCCACCAGCGGCGCGAGGCCGGGCGACCGAGAATAATCTTGCCGAGATTATGTTCACGGGCATAACGCACTACCGCTTTCTCTTCCGCTGGATCAGAAAGTGTTGCCGTCTCCGCGCCCAGCTCCTGCGCCAGACGTAAGGCGCTGAGAATTGCCCGACGTTTTTTCTCCGGTAAGCGGTGCAGGGCAGGGGTTTCAACATACACCGCGTGCCAGACGCTTCCCAGCCGTGACGCCAGCCGCGCCGCCGCGCGGACCAGTTTTTCGCTGCCGGTGTTATGCCCGATGCATAAAAGGATCGCGTCGCGCGTGTGCCAGACTTTCTCTTCGCCAGGATGCCCCCGCCAGGCGCGCATTTGCTCATCAACGCGATCGGCAGTACGGCGCAGTGCCAGTTCGCGCAGGGCGATCAGATTGCCTTTGCGGAAAAAATGTTCAATGGCGCGCTCCGCCTGCCCGGCAATATAGACTTTGCCTTCTTTCAGCCGCTGGCGCAGATCGTCTGGGGGCAAGTCCACCAGCACCACGTCGTCGGCGGCATCGAAAAAAGGATCGGGCACGGTTTCCCGAACCTGAATTCCGGTGACGCCGCTGACCACATCATTCAGACTTTCCAGATGCTGAACGTTGACGGTTGTGAAAACATCAATGCCAGCTTCCAGCAGTTCTTCGATATCCTGCCAGCGTTTAGGATGACGAGAACCTGGCGCATTACTGTGCGCCAGTTCGTCCATTAAGATCAGCGCCGGACGGCGGGCGAGGGCGGCATCGAGATCAAACTCGCTGATATGCCGCCCACGGTACGCCTGGCGTTTTAACGGCAGAACAGCCAGCCCTTCCAGCATGGCGGCGGTATCTTTTCGCCCGTGGGTTTCTACCACGCCAACCACAATATCCAGCCCTTGCGCCCGCAGTCGCTGGGCTTCTGCCAGCATCGCCCAGGTCTTCCCGACGCCTGCACAGGCACCGAAGAAAACTTTCAGCTTCCCCCGATGCGGCGCGGCAGTTTGTTCCAGCAGACGATCGGGGTCGGGACGTAAGGGTTCGTTATTCATCAAGCTTATCCAGCGCCAGATTGAGTTCGACAATGTTGACGACCGGCTGGCCGATATATTTCACCAACGGTTGTTGGCTGTATTTTGCGATCAGTTGCGTGAGCTGTTCAACGCTGAGATTACGCGCTTTCGCCACGCGTGGGATCTGCCAGGCCGCCGCTTGCGGGGTGATGTTATTGTCCAGCCCGCTTGCCGATGCCGTCACCAGTTCAACCGGAACGTTCGCGCTGGCATCCGGGTTAGCGGCCCGTAATGCAGCAACGCGTGCGGCTATTAGTTTATCCAGCTCAGGGTTACTGACCGCCAGATTGCTCCCGCCAGAAGCCTGTGGATTATAGGGCATTTCTGCCGTTGCCGACGGGCGACCATGAAAATAGCCGTTGCCGGAAAAATTCTGCCCGATTAATGCCGAACCGCGCACCGTATCACCTTCACGAATCAACGAACCGTTGGCCTGCCAGGGAAACCACCATTGCCCCAGCGCGGTGGTCAGCAGCGGGTAAACGCCGCCAGTAATCAGTAACAAAAAGAGAAATGTCGATAATGCCGGACGTAATCCACGCATGGTAAACCTCACACCAGACCGCAAACGGTTAGCAGTAAATCAATGACTTTGATACCAATAAACGGCACCAGCAGCCCACCCAGACCGTAAATCCATAAGTTACGGCGCAACATGGCAGAAGCGGTAAGCGGTTTATAACTCACGCCTTTTAACGCCAGGGGAATCAAAAAGACGATAATCAAGGCGTTGAAAATCACCGCACTGAGGATTGCGGAGTCGGGCGAATGCAGGCGCATGATGTTCAGCGCATTTAACTGCGGATACGTTGCCGCGAATGCCGCCGGAATAATGGCGAAGTATTTCGCCACATCGTTGGCAATGCTGAAGGTGGTCAGCGAGCCACGGGTCATCAGCATCTGTTTGCCAATATGTACCACCTCGATCAACTTGGTCGGGTTGGAGTCGAGATCCACCATATTGCCCGCTTCTTTCGCCGCCTGGGTGCCGGAGTTCATCGCCACCGCAACATCGGCCTGTGCCAGCGCCGGAGCATCGTTGGTGCCATCGCCGGTCATCGCCACTAAACGGCCTTCTGCCTGATACTGACGAATCAATGCCAGCTTGGCTTCTGGTGTCGCTTCGGCGAGGAAATCATCGACGCCCGCTTCCGCAGCAATCGCGGCGGCAGTCAGACGGTTATCGCCGGTAATCATCACCGTTTTAATGCCCATTTTACGCAACTGCGCGAAGCGCTCTTTAATACCGCCTTTGACGATATCTTTCAGCGCAATAACGCCAAGCACATGGGAGCCTTCTACTACTACCAGCGGCGTGGCTCCCTGACGCGCAACCTGATCGACTTTTTGATCAACATCGGCAGGGAAGTGACCACCATTAGCCTCAACATGGCGGCGAATGGCATCGACAGAACCTTTACGGATCATGCGGTTGTCGATGTTGATCCCGCTCATCCGGCTTTGCGCAGTAAACGGTACAAAGGTGGCATGGAGCGACTGCACATCGCGCTCGCGCAGGTTAAAACGCTGCTTGGCGAGGATCACAATACTGCGACCTTCCGGCGTTTCATCAGCCAGTGAAGCCAGTTGTGCGGCGTCAGCCAGCATTTTTTCATCCACGCCCTGCGCAGGGATAAACTCCGATGCCTGACGGTTACCTAGCGTGATGGTGCCGGTTTTATCCAGCAGCAGGACGTCAACGTCACCCGCCGCTTCAACTGCACGTCCGCTGGTGGCAATCACATTCGCGCCCAGCATCCGACTCATCCCGGCGACGCCGATCGCTGACAACAGACCGCCAATGGTCGTTGGGATCAGACAGACCAGCAGCGCCACCAGTACCGTTACACTGACTGCATTACCGCCCCACGCGGAAAACGGCCACAGCGTGGCGGTTGCCAGTAAAAAGACGATAGTCAGGGCAATCAGCAGGATGGTCAGGGCAATCTCGTTTGGCGTTTTACGTCGCTGCGCGCCTTCCACCATCGCGATCATCCGATCCAGAAATGTCTCGCCGGGGTTAACGCTGCACTCAATCACCAGCCAGTCAGAAAGAATACGCGTGCCGCCAGTGACGGAGGCAAAATCGCCGCCGGATTCACGGATCACCGGTGCCGATTCCCCGGTGATGGCGCTTTCATCGACCGATGCGCCCCCTTCAATGACTTCACCATCGCAGGGGATAATATCGCCAGCTTTCACCAGTACGATATCGCCTTTACGCAGTTGATCGGCGGGAACTTTGTCCGCCGCAGCGCCATATTTCGGCTCACGCAGCTTGCGGGCAAAGGCAGTTTTTTTCACCCCTTTCAGACTGTTGGCCTGCGCTTTACTGCGGCCTTCTGCCAGCGCCTCGGCGAAATTAGCGAACAGTACGGTGACCCACAGCCAGCCGCTAATTGCCGCGCTAAACAGCGCATTGCCAGGCATCGCACCGCTTGCCATTGCGATGCAAATACAGGTGGTCAGCAAACTGCCGATCCAGACGATAAACATCACCGGATTGCGCCATTGTGCCTGCGGGTTTAATTTTTTCACCGCTTCTTTCAGCGCCTGAACGGCAAGTGTTGGTTCGAATAGCGCCAGTTGTTTACGACTCATATTCAGTGCTCACTCAATATCATCAGGAGAGATATTCCGCCACCGGGCCAAGCGCCAGGGCAGGGATAAAGGTCAGTGCGCCAACCAGCAACACGGTGCCGATTAACAGGCCAACAAACAGCGGGCCGTGCGTAGGCAGTGTGCCGGAGCTGGCGGGTTGGCTCTTTTTACTCACCAGCGAACCAGCAATTGCCATCACCGGAATAATCACCCCGAAGCGACCAACAAACATGCAGAACGCCAGCAAACAGTTCCAGAATGGGGAGTTGGCGCTTAATCCGGCAAAGGCGCTGCCGTTGTTGTTAGCGGCGGACGACACGGCGTACAGCACTTCGCTAAAACCATGCGGGCCCGGGTTGAGGATGGCGCTACGTCCGGCGTCGGTCATCATTGCCAGCGCCGCGCCCATCAGCACCAGCGTCGGGGTGACCAGAATCGCCAGTGCGGTCAGTTTCATCTCGCGTACGTCGATTTTTTTACCCAGATATTCCGGTGTACGACCAATCATCAGCCCGGCAATAAACACCGCCAGCAGGACAAACAGCATCATGCCGTAAAGACCAGAACCGACACCGCCGAATACCACTTCACCAATTTGCATCAGCCACATCGGCACCATGCCACCGGGGGCGGTAAACGAATCATGCATCGCAATCACCGCGCCGCAGGAAGCCGCCGTAGTCACGACCGCAAACAGGCTACTGACCAGCACGCCGAAACGGCTCTCTTTACCTTCCATATTGATGCTGCTGTCCGCGCCCAGTGCCAGCAGATGAGGATTACCCTGAACTTCTGCCCACATCACCACGCCTACGCAGATGACAAAAATCACTGACATCGCCCACAGTAACATGCGCCCCTGGCGGCGATCGCCCGCCACTTCACCAAAGGCAAAGCACAGCGCTGTTGGGATCAAGAAGATCGCCAGCATCTGCACGAAGTTGGTCAGTGCGGTTGGGTTTTCAAACGGATGCGACGAGTTGGCATTAAAGAAGCCACCACCGTTAGTGCCGAGCATCTTGATCGCTTCCTGAGAAGCCACCGGACCCATTGGTAACAGCTGTTGCGCTCCTTCAACGGTATTCACTGCCTGATAGGGCAGAAAGTTTTGCAACGCACCTTGTTGAATAAAAAACAATGCAATCAACAACGCCACAGGGACTAGCACCCATAACGTGATGCGTAACAGATCGACCCAGGCATTCCCGAGTGTGCTCATGCTCTGGCGGGTAAACGCACGGATGAGGGCAAAAATCACCGCAATCCCGCTGGCGGCAGAAAGAAAGTTTTGCACCGTTAAGCCCGCCATCTGGCTGAAATAGCTCAACGTGGTTTCACCGCTGTAAGATTGCCAGTTGGTATTCGTGACAAAGCTGACGGCGGTATTCAGCGCCAGATCCCACGACAGCCCCGGCAACTGCTGTGGATTAAGCGGCAGATAGTGCTGACCGAGCAACATAAAAAACAGCACCGCCAGCCCCAGTATATTCAGGCCAAGAATGGCTGAGAGATACTGCTTCCAGTTCATCTCGCGGTCAGAGACGCCAAGCGCGCTAAAGAGTACGCGTTCAACGCCCGTCGTACCAGGAAGAGGAATATCATTAATCAGCCGCGCCAGCCCGCTACCTAAGGGACGCGCCAGCACCATTAATACCAGTAAAAACGTGGCAATTAGTAAGAACCCTTGCGCAGCCATCAGAATGCCTCCGCATTGATCAGGGCATAAACCAGATAACCCAGTAATAAAAACACCAGCAACACGCCGGCTATCACGCCTGCACTCACAGTGCACCTCCAGTGGCCTAAAAGTGATACCGGAAGGGTAGAATTCTGGCTGCAAAGATTTCGCAAAAATCTGCGGGCGGGGTGTAAAAAAAGTATAAAAATGGCAAAAGCCATGATTTAACTGATGGTTAGTATTAATTTAACTTTTGTGTAACTTAATTACAGTGTGAATGTCAATAAACCATCAATAAGCAAAAATAAGTGGTCGGATGAGTAGTAAAATTACACAAAAGGCGGTACTATTTTCATCAGATAAACAAATTCATTTTTCCGGTGCCATTCACCGGGTAGATACAAAAGGGGGAGAAAAGTATGGAACTCTACAGAGAATATCCTGCATGGCTTATCTTTTTACGCCGTACTTATGCGGTTGCAGCGGGCGTTCTGGCGCTGCCTTTCATGCTTTTCTGGAAAGACCGCGCCCGCTTTTACAGCTACCTGCACCGCGTCTGGTCGAAAACCAGCGAGAAACCGGTGTGGATGGATCAGGCCGAAAAGGCAACTGGTGATTTTTACTGATTGCTAAATATTACGTTCAAAGAAAAGAAAACCGCCAGCGGAAACGCTGGCGGTTTTTTTGTCGGGAAGACGTTCAGGTAAGTATTTATACATCGCATTACCCAACCGAAATATATATTCATGAAATATATATAAATATTTTCCTAATTGTTCTTATCTGACAGATATCTCACTTAAGGCTTTCTTATAAATCTGTAGGGTTTCGCCTGTCAGCAGACAAATAACCCGATAAAACAAGGATGAGCAGATGAGCGGAAAACCGGCGGCGCGTCAGGGCGACATGACGCAGTATGGCGGTAGCATTGTTCAGGGTTCTGCCGGGGTACGTATTGGTGCCCCCACCGGCGTGGCCTGTTCGGTGTGCCCCGGCGGGGTGACGTCCGGCCATCCGGTCAATCCGCTGCTCGGTGCGAAGGTCCTTCCCGGCGAAACCGACCTTGCCCTGCCCGGCCCGCTGCCGTTCATCCTCTCCCGCACCTACAGCAGTTACCGGACAAAAACGCCCGCGCCGGTGGGGAGCCTCGGCCCCGGCTGGAAAATGCCTGCGGATATCCGCTTACAGCTGCGCGATAACACACTGATACTCAGTGATAACGGCGGCAGAAGCCTGTATTTTGAGCACCTGTTTCCCGGTGAGGACGGTTACAGCCGCAGCGAGTCACTCTGGCTGGTGCGCGGCGGTGTCCTGAAACTGGATGAAGGTCACCGGCTGGCCGCACTCTGGCAGGCGCTGCCGGAAGAACTCCGCCTGAGTCCGCATCGTTATCTGGCGACAAACAGTCCGCAGGGGCCGTGGTGGGTACTCGGCTGGTGTGAGCGGGTGCCGGAGGCGGATGAGGTGCTGCCTGCGCCGCTGCCGCCGTACCGGGTACTGACCGGGCTGGTGGACCGCTTCGGGCGCACACAGACGTTTCACCGTGAGGCTGGCGGTGAATTCAGCGGCGAAATCACCGGCGTGACGGATGGTGCCGGGCGTCACTTCCGGCTGGTACTGACCACGCAGGCGCAGCGGGCAGAAGAGGCCCGGCAGCAGGCCTCTTCCGGCGGGGCGGAACCGTCCGTTTTTCCTGATACCCTGCCGGGTTACACCGAATATGGCCGGGACAACGGCATCCGTCTGTCTGCCGTGTGGCTGACGCACGACCCGGAATACCCGGAGAATTTACCTGCCGCGCCGCTGGTGCGCTATGGCTGGACGCCACGCGGCGAACTGGCGGCGGTGTATGACCGCAGCAATACACAGGTGCGCAGCTTTACTTACGATGATAAATACCGGGGCCGGATGGTGGCGCACCACCGCGCGGGCCGGCCGGAAATCCGTTACCGTTACGACAGCGACGGGCGGGTGACAGAGCAGCTAAACCCGGCAGGCTTAAGCTACACGTATCAGTATGAGAAAGACCGCATCACCATCACCGACAGTCTGGACCGCCGTGAAGTGCTGCACACGCAGGGCGAAGGCGGGCTGAAGCGGGTGGTGAAAAAGGAACACGCGGACGGCAGCGTCACGCAGAGTCAGTTTGATGCGGTGGGCAGGCTTAAGGCACAGACGGATGCCGCAGGCCGGACGACTGAGTACAGCCCGGATGTGGTGACGGGCCTCATCACGCGCATCACCACGCCGGATGGCAGGGCATCGGCGTTTTACTATAACCACCACAGCCAGTTAACGTCAGCCACCGGGCCTGACGGGCTGGAAATACGCCGGGAATATGATGAATCCGGCCGTCTGATTCAGGAAACTGCCCCTGACGGCGATATCACCCGCTACCGTTATGATAATCCACACAGTGACTTACCCTGCGCAACGGAGGATGCCACCGGCAGCCGGAAAACCATGACATGGAGCCGTTACGGTCAGTTGCTGACCGTCACTGACTGTTCCGGTTATGTAACCCGTTATGACCATGACCGTTTTGGTCAGGTGACGGCGGTGCACCGCGAGGAAGGGCTGAGTCAGTACCGCGCATACGACAGCCGTGGACAGTTAATTGCGGTGAAAGACACGCAGGGCCATGAAACGCGGTATGAATACAACGCCGCCGGTGACCTGACCGCCGTCATTGCCCCGGACGGCAGCAGAAACGGGACACAGTACGATGCGTGGGGAAAGGCCATCCGTACCACACAGGGCGGTCTGACGCGCAGTATGGAATACGATGCTGCCGGACGGGTCATCCGCCTGACCAGTGAAAACGGCAGCCACACCACCTTCCGTTACGATGTACTCGACCGGCTGATACAGGAAACCGGCTTTGACGGCCGCACACAGCGTTATCACCACGACCTGACCGGTAAACTTATCCGCAGCGAGGATGAGGGGCTGGTCACCCACTGGCACTATGACGAAGCAGACCGCATCACACAGCGAACGGTGAATGGTGAACCGGCAGAGCAGTGGCAGTATGACGAACGCGGCTGGCTGACAGGCATCAGCCATCTCAGCGAAGGCCACCGGGTGACGGTGCATTACGGGTATGATGAGAAAGGCCGCCTGACCGGTGAGCGCCAGACGGTGCATCACCCGCAGACGGAAGCACTGCTCTGGCAGCATGAAACCAGACATGCGTACAACGCGCAGGGACTGGCGAACCGCTGTATACCGGACAGCCTGCCCGCCGTGGAATGGCTGACCTACGGCAGCGGCTGGCTGTCAGGCATGAAACTCGGCGACACACCGCTGGTGGAGTACACCCGCGACCGCCTGCACCGGGAAACGCTGCGCAGCTTCGGCCGTTATGAACTCACCACCGCTTACACCTCTGCCGGGCAGTTACAGAGCCAGCACCTGAACAGCCTGCAGTATGACCGCGATTACACCTGGAACGACAACGGCGAACTCATCCGCATCAGCAGCCCGCGCCAGACCCGGAGTTACAGCTACAGCGACACCGGCAGGCTGACCGGCGTCCACACCACGGCAGCGAACCTGGATATCCGCATCCCGTATGCCACGGACCCGGCAGGTAACCGCCTGCCCGACCCGGAGCTGCACCCGGACAGCACCCTCAGCATGTGGCCGGATAACCGTATCGCCCGTGACGCGCACTATCTTTACCGGTATGACCGTCACGGCAGGCTGACGGAGAAAACCGACCTCATCCCGGAAGGGGTTATCCGCACGGATGATGAGCGGACTCACCGGTACCATTACGACAGCCGGCACCGGCTGGTGCACTACACGCGGACACAATATGCAGAGCCGCTGGTCGAAAGTCGCTATCTTTACGACCCGCTGGGCCGCAGGGTGGCAAAACGGGTATGGCGGCGTGAACGGGACCTGACGGGCTGGATGTCGCTGTCACGGAAACCGGAAGTGACCTGGTACGGCTGGGACGGCGACCGGCTGACCACAATACAGAACGACAGAACCCGCATCCAGACGGTTTATCAGCCGGGGAGCTTCACGCCACTCATCAGAGTTGAAACTGCCACCGGTGAGCTGGCGAAAACGCAGCGCCGCAGCCTGGCGGATGCCCTTCAGCAGTCCGGCGGCGAAGACGGTGGCAGTGTGGTGTTCCCGCCGGTGCTGGTGCAGATGCTCGACCGGCTGGAAAGTGAAATCCTGGCTGACCGGGTGAGTGAGGAAAGCCGCCGCTGGCTGGCATCGTGCGGCCTGACGGTGGAGCAGATACAAAACCAGATGGACCCGGTGTACACGCCGGCGCGAAAAATCCACCTGTACCACTGCGACCATCGCGGCCTGCCGCTGGCGCTTGTCAGCACGGAAGGGGCAACAGAATGGTGCGCAGAATACGATGAATGGGGCAACCTGCTGAATGAAGAGAACCCGCACCAGCTGCAGCAGCTCATCCGCCTGCCGGGTCAGCAGTATGATGAGGAGTCCGGCCTGTATTACAACCGCCACCGCTATTATGACCCGCTGCAGGGGCGGTATATCACTCAGGATCCGATTGGACTGAAGGGGGGATGGAATTTTTATCAGTATCCGTTAAATCCGGTTCAGTATATAGATTCAATGGGACTGGCATCTAAATATGGACACTTAAATAATGGCGGATATGGAGCGAGACCCAACAAACCGCCTACGCCCGATCCAAGTAAGTTGCCAGACATAGCGAAACAATTAAGACTGCCATATCCTATTGACCAGGCCAGTAGTGCGCCTAATGTTTTCAAAACATTCTTCAGAGCATTAAGTCCTTACGATTACACACTGTATTGCAGGAAGTGGGTAAAACCCAATCTGACTTGTACGCCGCAGGATGATCCCCAGTATCCAGGGATGGAGACAAAGACAGCAAGTGATTACCTGCCACAGACAACTTGGCCAACAACTCAATTACCACCAGGATATACTTGTGCAGAACCCTATTTATTCCCAGACATTAATAAACCCGATGGGCCAGCAACAGCAGGGATAGATGATTTGGGTGAAATTTTAGCTAAAATGAAACAGAGAACATCGAGAGGAATAAGAAAATGAAAAGAGCTTTGTTCTTTTTGCTGATGATATTCGTTAGTTTTGGTGTTATAGCTAATTGCGAAACACAAGCTAAAGATCAAGATTGCTTTACCATTTTCACTAAGGGTACTATTTTTTCCGCGTTTCCTGTCTTAAATAATAAAACCATGTGGAGATGGTATCAGAATGAGGACATAGGTGAGTATTATTGGCAAACAGAACTTGGTATATGTAAAAATAACAAATTCACACCAAGCGGGGCGAGACTCTTAATTCGCGTCGGATCACTACGCCTTAATGAAAATCATGCAACCAAAGGAACGTTGCAGGAGTTGCTAAATACAGCAGAAAAAACGGCGTTTCTCGGCGATCGGTTTAGAAGTTATATAAGAGCGGGTATCTATCAAAAAAAGAGCAGTGATCCAGCTCAGTTGTTGGCAGTCCTTGATAATTCAATCATGGTTAAATATTTTAAAGATGAGAAGCCAACTTATGCTCGAATGACAGCACATCTCCCGAACAAAGATGAGTCTTACGAATGTTTAACAAAAGTACAGCATGAACTGCTTCGTAGTGAAGAAAAATAAAATCTCTTCCTGAGAAAATAAATTAACTATTCGAAAAAATATGTTCTTAATGGGTATCCAGGAACACCAGAAGGTCGATTTGGAAAAATGGATTCCGATGGTAAGAATATCATATATTCTGAATGTAATGTTTTACCCACAACTTTTGAGATTCGATAGGTGTAGAGCATGAGAAACTCACTAATATTACTT
>SKED01002600.1_pt1 | contig 12520 bp, 8 predicted proteins | sample 4826651 | NCBI WGS metagenome assembly SKED01 (sample SAMN11008818, study PRJNA524170) | human gut metagenome | biome: Human fecal sample; material: Feces; isolation source: fecal sample from pouch patient p19 | host: Homo sapiens | place: Israel: Tel-Aviv | collected 2016-06-28
TATGCAGCGTTCTCAGAATAACCACTTCCAGTGCTGAGGTAGCGAACGATGAGCCAATAATACGTACAGACATAATAGTGCCAGCCAGCAGCAGGGCGTTTTTCCCACCGATGCGATTAATGATCAGCGGCGCGAAGAACATAATCGAGGCGTTAAGTAATTCGCCCATTGTCGTTACGTAGCCAAATACCCGCGTACCCTGTTCACCGGTGGCAAAGAACGAAGTAAAGAAATTAGCAAACTGTTGGTCAAAAACATCGTAGGTGCAGGAAACGCCAATAACATACAGTGACAAAAACCACAGTTTTGGCTGTCTGAACAGTTCCAGCGCCAGCTTAAGGCTAAATGCCGAATGGTTGGCACCTACCGCATTGGCAACCGTGGCAGAAGAGGGCGCATCCGTTTTGGCGAAAAAGAGTAAAACGGCGAGGATGAATGCACAGCCAGAACCCAGCCAGAAAACAAACTGATTATTGATGGTGAACATGATGCCGACAATCGAGGCACACAGCGCCCAGCCAACACAGCCAAACATCCGCGCGCGACCAAATTCGAAATTACTGCGACGGCTGACTTTCTCGATAAATGCCTCTACTGCTGGCGCACCGGCGTTAAAACAAAAGCCAAGATAAATACCACCAACAATCGATCCTACTAAAATGTTGTATTGTAACAGTGGCCCGAAGATAAAAATAAAGAACGGCGCAAACATCACTAACATGCCGGTAATAATCCACAGCAGGTATTTGCGCAGCCCGAGTTTGTCAGAAAGCAGACCAAACAGCGGTTGGAATAATAGCGAGAACAGAGAAATAGCAGCAAAAATAATACCCGTATCACTTTTGCTGATATGGTTGATGTCATGTAGCCAAATCGGGAAAAACGGGAAGTAGGCTCCCATGATAAAAAAGTAAAAGAAAAAGAATAAACCGAACATCCAAAAGTTTGTGTTTTTTAAATAGTACATAATGGATTTCCTTACGCGAAATACGGGCAGACATGGCCTGCCCGGTTATTATTATTTTTGACACCAGACCAACTGGTAATGGTAGCGACCGGCGCTCAGCTGGAATTCCGCCGACACTGACGGGCTCCAGGAGTCGTCGCCACCAATCCCCATATGGAAACCGTCGATATTCAGCCATGTGCCTTCTTCCGCGTGCAGCAGATGGCGATGGCTGGTTTCCATCAGTTGTTGTTGGCTGTAGCGACTGATATTGAACTGGAAGTCGCCGCGCCACTGGTGTGGGCCATAATTCAATTCGCGCGTCCCGCAGCGCAGACCGTTTTCGCTCGGGAAGACGTACGGGGTATACATGTCTGACAATGGCAGATCCCAGCGGTCAAAACAGGCCGCAGTAAGGCGGTCGGGATAGTTTTCTTGCGGCCCTAATCCGAGCCAGTTTACCCGCTCTGCGACCTGCGCCAGCTGGCAGGTCAGGCCAATCCGTGCCGGATGCGGTGTATCGCTCGCTACTTCAACATCAACGGTAATCGCCATTTGAACACTACCATCAATCCGGTAGGTTTTCCGGCTGATAAATAAGGTTTTCCCCTGATGCTGCCACGCGTGAGCGGTCGTAATCAGCACCGCGTCGGCAAGTATATCTGCCGTGCACTGCAACAACGCCGCTTCGGCCTGGTAATGGCCCGCCGCCTTCCAGCGTTCGACCCAGGCGTTAGGGTCAATGCGGGTCGCTTCACTTACGCCAATGTCGTTATCCAGCGGTGCGCGGGTGAACTGATCGCGCAGCGGCGTCAGCAGTTGTTTTTCATCGCCAATCCACATCTGTGAAAGAAAGCCTGACTGGCGGTTAAATTGCCAACGCTTATTACCCAGCTCGATGCAAAAATCCATTTCGCTGGTGGTCAGATGCGGGATGGCGTGGGGCGCGGAGGGGAGTGTCACGCTGAGGTTTTCCGCCAGACGCCACTGCTGCCAGGCGCTAATGTGTCCGGCTTCTGACCATGCGGTCGCGTTCGGTTGCACTACGTGTACCGTAAGCCAGAGTTGTCCGGTGCTTTCCGGCTGCGGTAGTTCAGGCAGTTCAATCAACTGTTTATCTTGTGGAGCAACATCCAGAGGCACTTCACCGCTTGCCAGCGGCTTGCCATCCAACGCCACCGACCAGTGCAGGAGCTCGTTATCGCTATGACGGAACAGGTATTCGCTGGTCACTTCGATGGTTCGCCCGGATAAACGGAACTGGAAAAACTGCTGCTGGTGTTTTGCTTCCGTCAGCGCCGGATGCGGCGTGCGGTCGGCAAAGACCAGACCGTTCATGCAGAACTGGCGATCGTTTGGCGTATCGCCAAAATCACCGCCGTAAGCCGACCACGGGTTGCCGTTTTCATCATATTTAATCAGCGACTGATCACCCAGTCCCAGACGAAGCCGCCCTGTAAACGGGGGTACTGACGAAACGCCTGCCAGTATTTAGCGAAGCCGCCAAGACTGTTACCCATCGCGTGGGCATATTCGCAAAGGATCAGCGGGCGCGTCTCTCCAGGCAGCGAAAGCCATTTTTTGATGGACCATTTCGGCACCGCCGGGAAGGGCTGGTCTTCATCCACGCGCGCGTACATCGGGCAAATAATATCGGTGGCCGTGGTGTCGGCTCCGCCGCCTTCATACTGCACCGGGCGGGAAGGATCGACAGATTTGATCCAGCGATACAGCGCGTCGTGATTAGCGCCGTGGCCTGATTCATTCCCCAGCGACCAGATGATCACACTCGGGTGATTACGATCGCGCTGCACCATTCGCGTTACGCGTTCGCTCATCGCTGGTAGCCAGCGCGGATCATCGGTCAGACGATTCATTGGCACCATGCCGTGGGTTTCAATATTGGCTTCATCCACCACATACAGGCCGTAGCGGTCGCACAACGTGTACCACAGCGGATGATTCGGATAATGCGAACAGCGCACGGCGTTAAAGTTGTTCTGCTTCATCAGCAGGATATCCTGCACCATCGTCTGCTCATCCATGACCTGACCATGCAGAGGATGATGCTCGTGACGGTTAACGCCGCGAATCAGCACCGGCTTGCCGTTCAGCAGCAGGAGACCATTTTCAATCCGCACTTCGCGGAAACCGACATCGCAGGCTTCTGCTTCAATCAGCGTGCCGTCGGCGGTGTGCAGTTCAACCACTGCACGATAGAGATTCGGGATTTCGGCGCTCCACAGCGCCGGGTTTTCGACGTTCAGACGTAGCGTGACGCGATCGGCATAACCACCACGCTCATCGATAATTTCACCGCCGAAAGGCGTGGTGCCGCTGGCGACCTGCGTTTCACCCTGCCACAAAGAAACCGTCACCCGCAGCTCATCGCGCAGTTCGCCGCACATCTGAACTTCTGCCTCCAGTACCGCGCGGCTGAAATCATCATTAAAGCGAGTGGCAACATGGAAATCGCTGATTTGTGTGGTCGGTTTGTGCAGCAACGAGACGTCACGGAAAATGCCGCTCATCCGCCACATATCCTGATCTTCCACATAACTGCCGTCACTCCAGCGCAGCACCATCACCGCGAGGCGGTTTTTTCCGGCGCGTAAAAATGCGCTCAGGTCAAATTCAGACGGCAAACGGCTGTCCTGGCCGTAACCGACCCAGCGCCCGTTGCACCACAGATGAAACGCCGAGTTAACACCATCAAAAATAATTCGCGTCTGGCCTTCCTGTAGCCAGCATTCATCAATATTAAATGTGAGCGAGTAACAACCTGTCGGATTCTCCGCGGGAACAAAAGGCGGATTGACCGTAATGGGATAGGTCACGTTGGTGTAGATAGGCGCATCGTAACCGTGCATCTGCCAGTTTGAGGGGACGACGACAGTATCGGCCTCAGGAAGATCGCACTCCAGCCAGCTTTCCGGCACCGCTTCTGGTGCCGGAAACCAGGCAAAGCGCCATTCGCCATTTAGGCTGCGCAACTGTTGGGAAGGGCGATCGGTGCGGGCCTCTTCGCTATTACGCCAGCTGGCGAAAGGGGGATGTGCCGCAAGGCGATTAAGTTGGGTAACGCCAGGGTTTTCCCAGTCACGACGTTGTAATACGACGGCCAGTGAATCCGTAATCATAGTCATAGCTGTATCCTGTGTGAAATTGTTATCCGCTCACAATTCCACACAACATACGAGCCGGACGCATAAAGTGTAAAGCCTGGGGTGCCTAATGAGTGAGCTGACTCACATTAATTGCGTTGCGCTCACTGCCCGCTTTCCAGTCGGGAAACTTGTCGTGCCAGCTGCATTAATGAATCGGCCAACGCGCGGGGAGAGGCGGTTTGCGTATTGGGCGGAAGGGTGGTTTTTCTTTTCACCAGTGAGACGGGCAACAGCTGATTGCCCTTCACCGCCTGGCCCTGAGAGAGTTGCAGCAAGCGGTCCACGCTGGTTTGCCCCAGCAGGCGAAAATCCTGTTTGATGGTGGTTAACGGCGGGATATAACACGAGCTGTCTTCGGTATCGTCGTATCCCACTACCGAGATATCCGCACCAACGCGCAGCCCGGACTCGGTAATGGCGCGCATTGCGCCCAGCGCCATCTGATCGTTGGCAACCAGCATCGCAGTGGGAACGATGCCCTCATTCAGCATTTGCATGGTTTGTTGAAAACCGGACATGGCGCTCCAGTCGCCTTCCCGTTCCGCTATCGGCTGAATTTGATTGCGAGTGAGATATTTATGCCAGCCCGCCAGGCGCAGACGTGCCGAGACAGAACTTAATGGACCTGCTAACAGCGCGATTTGCTGGTGACCCAATGCGACCAGATGCTCCACGCCCAGTCGCGTACCGTCTTCATGGGAGAAAATAATACTGTTGATGGGTGTCTGGTCAGAGACATCAAGAAATAAAGCCGGAACATTAGTGCAGGCAGCTTCCACAGCAATGGCATCCTGGTCATCCAGCGGATAGTTAATGATCAGCCCACTGACGCGTTGCGCGAGAAGATTGTGCACCGCCGCTTTACAGGCTTCGACGCCGCTTCGTTCTACCATCGACACCACCACGCTGGCACCCAGTTGATCGGCGCGAGATTTAATCGCCGCGACAATTTGCGACGGCGCGTGCAGGGCCAGACTGGAGGTGGCAACGCCAATCAGCAACGACTGTTTGCCCGCCAGTTGTTGTGCCACGCGGTTGGGAATGTAATTCAGCTCCGCCATCGCCGCTTCTACTTTTTCCCGCGTTTTCGCAGAAACGTGGCTGGCCTGGTTCACCACGCGGGAAACGGTCTGATAAGAGACACCGGCATACTCTGCGACATCGTATAGCGTTACTGGTTTCACATTCACCACCCTGAATTGACTCTCTTCCGGGCGCTATCATGCCATACCACGAAAGGTTTTGCGCCATTCGATGGTGTCAACGTAAATGCACGCCGCTTCGCCGTCCGGCCACCAGAATAGCCTGCGATTCAACCCCTTCTTCGATCTGTTTTGCCACCCGTTGCAGCGCCGGAAGATGCTTTTCCGCTGCCTGTTCAATGGTCATTGCGCTCGCCATATACACCAGATTCAGACAGCCAATCACCCGTTGTTCACTGTGCAGCGGTACGGCAATAGAGGCGATCTTCTCCTCCTGATCCCAGCCGCGGTAGTTCTGTCCGTAACCCTCTTTGCGCGCGCGCGCCAGAATGGCTTCCAGCTTTAACGGTTCCCGTGCCAGTTGATAGTCATCACCGGGGCGGGAGGCTAACATTTCGATTAATTCCTTGCGTTCTTGTTCCGGGCAAAAGGCCAGCCAGGTCAGGCCCGAGGCGGTTTTCAGAAGCGGTAACCGTCGCCCGACCATTGCCCGGTGAAAGGATAAGCGGCTGAAACGGTGGGTAGTTTCGCGTACCACCATTGCATCAACATCCAGGGTGGACACATCTGTTGGCCAAACCACTTCGCGCAACAGATCGCCCAGCAGCGGGGCCGCCAGTGCAGAAATCCACTGTTCGTCACGAAATCCTTCGCTTAATTGCCGCACTTTGATGGTCAAACGAAAACTATCATCGGAGGGACTACGCCGGACATATCCCTCTTCCTGCAGCGTCTCCAGCAGTCGCCGCACAGTGGTGCGATGCAGGCCGCTGAGTTCCGCCAGCAGCCCGACGCTGGCACCGCCATCAAGTTTATTTAACATATTTAATAACATTAGACCGCGGGTTAAGCCGCGCACGGTTTTGTATTCCGTCTGCTCATTGTTCTGCATATTAATTGACATTTATATATTTAAAACAACGTGGTGCACCTGGTGCACATTCGGGCATGTTTTGATTGTAGCCGAAAACACCCTTCCTATACTGAGCGCACAATAAAAAATCATTTACATGTTTTTAACAAAATAAGTTGCGCTGTACTGTGCGCGCAACGGCATTTTGTCCGAGTCGTGAGGTACTGAAATGGCAATACAACACCCTGACATCCAGCCTGCTGTTAACCATAGCGTTCAGGTGGCGATCGCTGGTGCCGGTCCGGTCGGGCTGATGATGGCGAACTATCTCGGCCAGATGGGCATTGACGTGCTGGTGGTGGAGAAACTCGATAAGTTGATCGACTACCCGCGTGCGATTGGTATTGATGACGAGGCGCTGCGCACCATGCAGTCGGTTGGCCTGGTCGATAATGTTCTGCCGCACACTACGCCGTGGCACGCGATGCGTTTTCTCACCCCAAAAGGTCGCTGTTTTGCTGATATTCAGCCAATGACCGATGAATTTGGCTGGCCGCGCCGTAACGCCTTTATTCAGCCTCAGGTCGATGCGGTGATGCTGGAAGGATTGTCGCGTTTTCCGAATGTGCGCTGCCTGTTTTCCCGCGAGCTGGAGGCCTTCAGCCAGCAAGATGACGAAGTGACCTTGCACCTGAAAACGGCAGAAGGGCAGCGGGAAACGGTCAAAGCCCAGTGGCTGGTGGCCTGTGATGGTGGGGCAAGTTTTGTCCGTCGCACCCTGAATGTGCCGTTTGAAGGTAAAACTGCGCCAAATCAGTGGATTGTGGTAGATATCGCCAACGATCCGTTAAGTACGCCGCATATCTATTTGTGTTGTGATCCGGTGCGCCCGTATGTTTCTGCCGCGCTGCCTCATGCGGTACGTCGCTTTGAATTTATGGTGATGCCGGGAGAAACCGAAGAACAGCTGCGTGAGCCGCAAAATATGCGCAAGCTGTTAAGCAAAGTGCTGCCTAATCCGGACAATGTTGAATTGATTCGCCAGCGTGTCTACACCCACAACGCGCGACTGGCGCAACGTTTTCGTATTGATCGCGTACTGCTGGCGGGCGATGCCGCGCACATCATGCCGGTGTGGCAGGGGCAGGGCTATAACAGTGGTATGCGCGACGCCTTTAACCTCGCATGGAAACTGGCGTTGGTTATCCAGGGGAAAGCCCGCGATGCGCTGCTCGATACCTATCAACAAGAACGTCGCGATCACGCCAAAGCGATGATTGACCTGTCCGTGACGGCGGGCAACGTGCTGGCTCCACCGAAACGCTGGCAGGGTACGTTACGTGACGGCGTTTCCTGGCTGTTGAATTATCTGCCGCCAGTAAAACGCTACTTCCTCGAAATGCGCTTCAAGCCGATGCCGCAATATTACGGCGGTGCGCTGGTGCGTGAGGGCGAAGCGAAGCACTCTCCGGTCGGCAAGATGTTTATTCAGCCGAAAGTCACGCTGGAAAACGGCGACGTGACGCTGCTCGATAACGCGATCGGCGCGAACTTCGCGGTAATTGGCTGGGGATGCAATCCACTGTGGGGGATGAGCGACGAGCAAATCCAGCAGTGGCGCGCGTTGGGCACACGCTTCATTCAGGTGGTGCCGGAAGTGCAAATTCATACCGCACAGGATAACCACGACGGCGTACTACGCGTGGGCGATACGCAAGGTCGCCTGCGTAGCTGGTTCGCGCAACACAATGCTTCGCTGGTGGTGATGCGCCCGGATCGCTTTGTTGCCGCCACCGCCATTCCGCAAACCCTGGGCAAGACCCTGAATAAACTGGCGTCGGTGATGACGCTGACCCGCCCTGATGCCGACGTTTCTGTCGAAAAGGTAGCCTGATATGTACGCTTATCTTCACTGTCTTTCCCACTCGCCGCTGGTGGGGTATGTCGACCCGGCGCAAGAGGTGCTCGATGAGGTCAATGGCGTGATTGCCAGCGCCCGCGAGCGTATTGCGGCTTTCTCCCCTGAACTGGTGGTGCTGTTTGCGCCAGATCACTACAACGGCTTTTTCTATGACGTGATGCCACCGTTCTGTTTAGGCGTTGGAGCGACGGCAATTGGTGATTTCGGCAGTGCGGCAGGAGAGCTGCCCGTGCCTGTGGAGCTGGCGGAGGCCTGTGCGCATGCCGTCATGAAGAGCGGGATCGATCTTGCCGTTTCTTACTGTATGCAGGTGGACCACGGGTTCGCCCAGCCGCTGGAGTTCCTGCTCGGTGGGCTGGATAAGGTGCCGGTTCTGCCTGTGTTCATCAACGGTGTCGCCACACCGCTGCCCGGTTTCCAGCGTACCCGCATGTTGGGGGAAGCCATTGGACGTTTCACCAGCACTCTCAATAAACGCGTGCTGTTCCTTGGGTCCGGTGGGCTTTCCCATCAGCCGCCGGTGCCAGAACTGGCGAAAGCCGATGCCCATATGCGCGACCGTCTGTTGGGGAGCGGGAAAGATTTACCCGCCACTGAGCGTGAATTGCGTCAGCAGCGGGTGATTAGCGCCGCTGAGAAGTTTGTTGAGGATCAGAGAACTCTGCATCCGCTCAACCCGATTTGGGATAACCAGTTCATGACTTTGCTGGAGCAGGGACGCATACAGGAACTGGATGCCGTCAGTAACGAAGAGCTTTCCGCCATTGCCGGAAAGTCGACACATGAAATCAAAACCTGGGTCGCCGCTTTTGCCGCTATTTCTGCGTTTGGCAACTGGCGTAGCGAAGGGCGTTATTACCGCCCAATCCCGGAGTGGATTGCCGGATTTGGCTCGTTAAGCGCCAGAACAGAGAACTGAATATGCAGGAGAAGATGATGAGTTATCAGCCACAAACCGAAGCCGCCACCAGCCGTTTTCTGAATGTAGAAGAAGCGGGTAAAACGCTGCGCATCCATTTTAATGACTGCGGACAAGGCGACGAAACTGTTGTCCTGCTGCATGGTTCCGGCCCGGGTGCTACTGGCTGGGCGAACTTCAGCCGCAATATCGATCCGCTGGTAGAGGCGGGCTATCGGGTGATCCTGCTGGATTGTCCGGGTTGGGGTAAGAGCGATTCGATCGTTAATAGTGGTTCGCGATCGGATCTTAATGCGCGAATCCTGAAAAGCGTGGTGGATCAACTGGATATCGCCAAAATCCACCTGCTGGGCAACTCGATGGGCGGCCACAGTTCTGTGGCGTTCACTCTTAACTGGCCGGAGCGCGTCGGCAAACTGGTGCTGATGGGCGGCGGTACGGGCGGCATGAGTTTGTTTACGCCGATGCCAACCGAAGGTATTAAGCGACTGAATCAGCTTTATCGTCAGCCGACTATCGAAAACCTGAAGCTGATGATGGATATCTTCGTTTTTGATACCAGCGATTTGACCGACGCCCTGTTTGAAGCGCGCCTGAATAATATGCTGTCGCGCCGCGATCACCTGGAAAACTTCGTTAAGAGCCTGGAAGCCAATCCGAAACAGTTCCCGGATTTTGGCCCACGTCTGGCGGAAATCAAAGCGCAAACCCTGATTGTCTGGGGGCGCAACGACCGCTTTGTGCCGATGGATGCGGGTCTGCGTCTGCTGTCCGGCATTGCCGGTTCTGAACTGCATATCTTCCGCGACTGTGGTCACTGGGCGCAGTGGGAACATGCCGACGCTTTCAATCAACTGGTGCTGAATTTCCTCGCACGCCCTTAAGGAACGGTCATGACGAAGCATACTCTTGAGCAACTGGCGGCGGATTTACGCCGCGCCGCAGAGCAGGGCGAAGCGATTGCGCCGCTGCGCGATCTGATTGGTATCGATAACGCTGAAGCGGCCTACGCCATTCAGCACATCAATGTGCAACATGACGTCGCTCAGGGACGGCGAGTGGTGGGGCGCAAAGTGGGGCTGACGCATCCGAAAGTGCAGCAACAACTGGGCGTTGATCAACCGGATTTCGGGACATTATTTGCCGACATGTGTTATGGCGATAACGAAACCATTCCTTTTTCCCGTGTTCTGCAACCCCGCATTGAAGCGGAGATTGCACTGGTGTTGAACCGCGATCTACCCGCAACCGATATCACCTTCGACGAATTGTATAACGCCATTGAATGGGTACTTCCGGCGCTGGAAGTGGTGGGGAGCCGCATTCGCGACTGGTCGATTCAGTTTGTCGATACCGTGGCAGATAACGCCTCCTGTGGAGTGTATGTCATCGGCGGTCCGGCGCAACGTCCGGCGGGGTTAGACCTGAAAAACTGCGCCATGAAGATGACGCGTAATAACGAAGAGGTTTCCAGCGGGCGCGGCAGCGAATGCCTGGGACATCCGCTTAATGCCGCCGTCTGGCTGGCACGCAAAATGGCCAGCCTGGGTGAACCGCTGCGCGCCGGAGATATCATTCTTACCGGGGCATTAGGTCCGATGGTGGCGGTGAATGCGGGCGATCGTTTTGAAGCCCATATCGAAGGCATAGGTTCAGTTGCTGCGACATTTTCAAGCGCAGCCCCAAAAGGAAGTCTGTCATGAGTAAGCGTAAAGTCGCCATTATCGGTTCTGGCAACATTGGCACCGATCTGATGATTAAAATTTTGCGTCACGGTCAGCATCTGGAGATGGCGGTGATGGTCGGCATTGATCCTCAGTCCGACGGTCTGGCGCGTGCCAGACGTATGGGCGTCGCCACCACCCATGAAGGGGTGATCGGGCTGATGAACATGCCTGAATTGCTGATATCGACATTGTATTTGATGCGACCAGCGCGGGTGCGCATGTGAAAAACGATGCCGCTTTGCGCGAAGCGAAACCGGATATTCGCTTAATTGACCTGACGCCTGCTGCCATCGGCCCCTACTGCGTGCCGGTCGTTAATCTCGAGGCGAATGTCGATCAACTGAACGTCAACATGGTCACCTGCGGCGGCCAGGCCACCATTCCAATGGTGGCGGCAGTTTCACGCGTGGCGCGTGTTCAATACGCCGAAATTATCGCTTCTATTGCCAGTAAATCTGCCGGACCTGGCACGCGTGCCAATATCGATGAATTTACGGAAACCACTTCGCGCGCCATTGAAGTGGTGGGTGGCGCGGCAAAAGGGAAGGCGATTATTGTGCTTAACCCAGCAGAGCCACCGTTGATGATGCGTGACACGGTGTATGTATTGAGCGATGAAGCTTCACAAGATGATATCGAAGCCTCAATCAATGAAATGGCTGAGGCGGTGCAGGCTTACGTACCGGGTTATCGCCTGAAACAGCGCGTGCAGTTTGAAGTCATCCCGCAGGATAAACCGGTCAATTTACCAGGCGTGGGGCAGTTCTCCGGGCTGAAAACGGCGGTCTGGCTGGAAGTCGAAGGCGCAGCGCATTATCTGCCTGCCTATGCGGGCAACCTCGACATTATGACTTCCAGTGCGCTGGCGACAGCGGAAAAAATGGCCCAGTCACTGGCGCGCAAGGCAGGAGAAGCGGCATGAACGGTAAAAAACTTTATATCTCGGACGTCACGTTGCGTGACGGTATGCACGCCATTCGTCATCAGTATTCGCTGGAAAATGTCCGCCAGATTGCCAAAGCACTGGACGATGCCCGCGTGGATTCGATTGAAGTGGCCCATGGCGACGGTTTGCAGGGGTCCAGCTTTAACTATGGTTTCGGCACACATAGCGACCTTGAATGGATTGAAGCGGCGGCGGATGTGGTGAAGCACGCCAAAATCGCGACGTTGTTGCTGCCTGGAATCGGCACTATTCACGATTTGAAAAATGCCTGGCAGGCTGGCGCGCGGGTGGTTCGTGTGGCAACGCACTGTACCGAAGCCGATGTTTCCGCCCAGCATATTCAGTATGCCCGCGAGCTCGGAATGGACACCGTTGGTTTTCTGATGATGAGCCATATGACCACGCCGGAGAATCTCGCAAAGCAGGCAAAGCTGATGGAAGGCTACGGTGCGACCTGTATTTATGTGGTGGATTCTGGCGGTGCGATGAACATGAGCGATATCCGTGACCGTTTCCGCGCCCTGAAAGCAGTGCTGAAACCAGAAACGCAAACCGGCATGCACGCTCACCATAACCTGAGTCTTGGCGTGGCGAACTCTATCGCGGCGGTGGAAGAGGGCTGCGACCGAATCGATGCCAGTCTCGCGGGAATGGGGGCGGGCGCAGGTAACGCGCCGCTGGAAGTGTTTATTGCCGCCGCGGATAAACTGGGTTGGCAGCATGGGACCGATCTCTATGCGTTAATGGATGCCGCTGACGACCTGGTGCGTCCGTTGCAGGATCGTCCGGTACGAGTCGATCGCGAAACGCTGGCGCTGGGATATGCCGGTGTTTACTCC
>SKED01002627.1_pt1 | contig 12400 bp, 10 predicted proteins | sample 4826651 | NCBI WGS metagenome assembly SKED01 (sample SAMN11008818, study PRJNA524170) | human gut metagenome | biome: Human fecal sample; material: Feces; isolation source: fecal sample from pouch patient p19 | host: Homo sapiens | place: Israel: Tel-Aviv | collected 2016-06-28
GATGCAGGCGAGAAGATATAACCGCTACTACGGATATTATGGATACGGTGACTTTGAGGATTATTAATTAGCAGCGGACGGAGGTAATTCCGTCCGCATAGCCGAAAGGAAAAAAAATGAAATTTGTAAATTCTATGCTTGTGGCTGCATATTTGCTCATCGTCGGATTGACCGCCTGGTCATTGGTACAAAATTTTGGTATTAAGGAAGTTTCTGTGGAAGCGGAGGTTAAAGAGATCCTTTCAGTAGAATATCCCGGCAGATCGGAGACGAATACTACGCTGCTCTGCAGATATTCTTACAATAGCAGGGAATACGAGGAAAAGGTCTTCCGCGAAGGCTCCTGCAGAAAAGGAGACAAGATCAACATTGTAATTGACGCAGACCACCCAGATATTGTCATTAGGTTTTCCCAGAAATCAAAAGTAATCTTTCTGTCCGTAATGCTTGGGATCATGGCGGTGTTTGCCATTGTTCTTCTTATTGAGAGCTTCAGGCTTAAGGAATGACATATTTTCCGCGGATATTCCAGTTGTATGGTACAATAGGATTACAAAAACAGTATGGATATCGAGAAGGAGAAAACAATGGCAAAGAATGAAGATGGATACGAAAAATATCTGGGATATATTGAGGACAGCCTGGATGAGGTTGCAGAAAAGGTTACAAGGATTTTCGATGAGAGAAAGAAAGGTCTTGCTGCAACGCTTTGCGGAATGCTTCGGGATGCAGCGTCCTGTGCCACCCACTATGAGTGGAGAAGAGGAGATTGTCCTTACGATACCTCCGGGGAACTTAAGGACTGCGGTGATATAGATTTAAACATTTCCATCGCCGATTTTTTGGAAGAGGAATATACCGGTGGCACAAAAGCAACCTATGTCAGTGGACATGGTCTTTCATATGAAACATATCAGGATTCCCTTACCAACGACACGATCACGCTTTGCGAAAATGTTCTGAGGGATGCAGTCAGGATCTGCCTGCAGGAAGCGTTTCCTGAGGACGAGGTGTCAGAAAGAGATGCAGAGGAAGTGATCTATGAATGCCATGATGACATTTATGATAATTGTCCGGCAGAAAGTTTTTGGCCATGCAGCGGGGCTTTGGAATATTGCGGGATAGATACGGAAATGCCGCTTAAATCTTTGTTTGATACAAAGAAAGAAAAAATTGTAGCGTTCAGAACAAAATAGAACCGTTTGTCATATTAACCAGTAGATTCCGCAGATGAAACATTGCGGAGTAAATTTGGACACATCATTACAATCTATGTGTCAGGAAAGGAGATCAGATGAGTAATAAGCTCAAAAGAAAAGCAAAAAAGAAAACTTTTGATTTTGGAGAATATACAATCTCCCTGCCTTCCGGAACCATGCTGGAGTCGTTTATCAAATATACCGCGGAGGAACCGTGGAATATAGACAGGGTCACGGATTTTCTGGATGCGCATTCAGCCAGAGTCAGAAAAAAGGTAGAAAAGAATCAGTCTTTCTCCCAGCAGGAAATGGACGAAATACAGGAGTTTGGAGAATATTTCATAGAGCAGTATGTCGACGAGGAAGGACTTCTTGATCAGGAAATCGCAGACTGCTATGATGAAATACCATTTATACTACGAGTCATTAGTTCGTATTTTGATTACCTGGAAGAGATTGCAAAAACAGAAGCTTTGAGTTCCCTTTCTGATAATGAACTAAAAGAAGCAGAAATGCTGAGAGACAAGATCCTTTCGGCCGGAGACAGCCTGCTTATTTCGGGCCTGGTTTCCGGAGAAATTGTGTCGATGGTCCTTTTGGATTTTATTATGCAGGATCCGGAGAAAGCCGCGGAGTATCGCGAAGACTTGCTTTTTGACTGTGCGACATTGATCTATGAAGGCGGATTTTTGGTTGTAGATGTCATAGATGATGAAAAAACAAAAATATTTGGAGTCGCTGGTCTGGAACCTGGAAAATGGAAATCAATGAGCAAAGAAGAACTGGAACAGATCGTTTGCTCTGATGAGGACGGTAATCCAGTACCTTTGGATGATGGAGAGGAATTTGTGGATTTTGCAGATATAGTAAAAGAGTAGAGAAAAAGCCCGGCATGTTGCCAGGCTTTTTTTAAGCTTATTTAACAGTTACTTTGAATTTGAATGTTTTTTGAGGTCTATAATTATTTTTACTAGAATTTCCTCGAACAGTAAAGGTGATTGTAGAAGTTCCTTTTTTAAGGCATTTGAGATCAAAGTAATGCTTGCCGTTTTTATCATATCCGTACTCATCACGCCAAAAACGGTCGTCTACCTTTACAACGCTTTTATTACTGCTTTTACAGTTACTTGCATAATCCGGAACACATACTTTTAAAGTAGTTCCTTTTTTCGCAGTTCTTGTTTTTGTAGAAAACTGCAGCTGTGGCATCACATCAACTGCACATTTTGCGATTTCCACGTTCCCTTTTTTTAAAGTAATAACAGAAAATGCTTTGGAGGGACGGAAAGCTCCAGTAGTTGTTGTCTTTTTTGCAGTGATTTTTCCACTGGAACTTACGCTAACAACCTTTGGATTACTAGATATCCATGTGAGTCTGCCAGGAAGTTTATTGATTTTTGACGCAGGATGCGTTGTTCTTAACTGTAAGGAATCTCCTTCGTACAAAACTGCATTGGTGTAATTCATTTCCGACAAATTAAAAGAGTAGTCTCGTACAACAGATGTGGTAGTTGTAGCCATAACCGGAGCTGAAGCGGGGAGTATCATGGATTCGGAAATTGCATAAATACATAATTTTTTCAAAAATTTGCTCTTCATGTTAAAAAATCTCCTTCTTTTAAATCTACTTAACGTTAACGTTGAATCTGTATGTTTTTTTGGTGTGGTATTCGTCTTTGTATGTCCCGTTTTTATTTACCGTAAGTGTGATCGTGGCTGTGCCTTTTTTCAGACACTTGATCTTAATATAGTTTTTATCGAGGTCGAACGTCACTTTGCTGCTACTGCAGGAAACGGAAATTGGTTCATCCGGAACCTGAATTTTCAAGGTAGTACCTTTCTTTGCGGTTCTAGTCCTTGTTGAGAACTGTATCCGCGGCTTAACCATTACCATACATTTAGAAATCTCCCAGTTTCCTTTTTTCAAGGTAATGATCGCTTTTCCTATAGACGAGGATGTACACTTTTTCGCTGTGATTCTTCCATTCGAGGAAACGCTGACAGTTCTGGGATTGTTGGATACCCATCTGTAGCTTCCGGAAATTCTGTTAAGCTTTGAGCTCGGGACAGTTGATCTCAGCTGAAGAGAATCGCCTTCGTATAAGTAGGCGGTAATGTAGTTTAACCCATGCAGTATAAATGGATCTTTGACCTGGGATACAACCGGGGCTTTAGCAGCTGCAACCGGAACCGCAGCCGGGAGCATCATGGATGCAGAAACCGCATACACACACAGTTTTCTTAATATCTTACTTTTCATTTTAAAAACCTCCTTTTCCCCAAAGTGAAAAAAAATATGGAAAAATAAAAATTACATATTTTCAGCTCCTGAATGATTGGCTATTTATTTTAAATTCAGCAGATTTTGTTGTGCCTGACAGGTTTTCAGGCACTTTTTTTTCGTACCAGAAAATACAAACCTGAAAGCAACGTATACTTATATCATGAACAGCAAAGAAAGCTGTTCATACCATTCATTTTTTGTCTTTCGTTTTTGGGCATCCGCGGGGTTCGGAATTAACCGCGGATGTCTTTTTTTTGCGCATATAATTTCGTTTTTTTATCATATCAATTAAATTGGCTCTCATAAGTAATAAATTTTGAAATACAAAAAAGTGAATTCGAATTCACTTTTTTATTTTGTTTCACCGTTCTTCATTTTCTTTCCGTATCAAAAACGAAAGGAGAATGTAAAAATGAATGATACTATCTACAGAGGAATGAGAGACCTTGTCTATGTAGCTCTCGGAAAAACAGCTTACAGTAACAGTTCCGAGTACCTGGAACTGAAAAAGCATTTCAGATACCCTGGTGAGGTACTGGAGCGTATGGAACAGTACGGGTATTCATCCAATGACGATTATATCTCTGCCATGGAGGTCGTACTGTGGATGAAAGAGACTCTGTCAGCAAAGCAGATGGAAGAGATGTTCGTCGGAACCCAGTTGGAAGACTTTGTAAAAAGGACAAAGGAAAAAGCAGGAGATAACCTGTATCTGCTGTACGAGCTTTATCTTTATGAAAAGAGCAGCAGAGAACAGATCCTGACATCTGTCAGTAAAACTCCGCTGGAAACAACCGCCGGATTCCTTGACTGGATGACATCCAACAGGCTTTTTGGAGCTGCGGACTATTCCCTTGCAAAGGATATCGTCCTTTCCATGGACAAAGAGTTAAAGACACTGAACAGACTGGATGCCGTAAAAGATGCCGATCTGTTTATCCATCTGATCAAATTTGCTTTCAGGCTGGTATGCCATGATTCCATGTTTAAATCTGACGAGGATTATAAACGGTTGGGTTTGACCGGACTGTTTGTTGCCTTAAAAGATCTTTATTTGTCAGAACCGGTAGGCAGATCTTCCAAAAAAGTTCTGGAACAGATGGGATTTTCCGAAATGGATATCCTGAATCTGAACTGCGGGATCTGGCTTATCAAGGATCAAAAGCCTTACTGCTGCAACTCAGAGATTAAATGGTGGAGATTAAAGAAACGCTGGCTCCAGTCTTTGTTTGTACAGAAAGAAGAGATCACGATCAATCCAGTTATTGAAAAAATGATGGAGATGGAAATGCCCAGAAAGATCGATGGGGAAAATCTTACAAGAGAATTCTATCTGGAAGGATTTTCAGCAGAGATCCCTAATATCCAGAATTCCTATCTTTTGTTTGATCTGTTGACCAGACGATTAGATGAAAACGGATATGCTTCCGATAACAGCATGAATAATGTTTTTAAATGGAAGTATATATGTAAAAACCATGATCTTTCAGTTATGGGGGATGTGCTTTGGCTGAAAGGCCTGCTGGCGTATCTGAATCCTCAGGGGATCTCTTTTAACAGAAATATCTCAACAGGAGCTGATCGGAACAAACAGATCTATGCAGAAGTGATCAAGAACTGTGAAAACCTGGAAGAAAAGCAGGAAATATTAAAGGAAATCTTCCAGAAAGATGTAAAGGAATTCATTTACCAGAATCCCGGTTTCTTCAGAACAGAATTTCTTGACCCGCTGTTTATTTCCGGTTTTCTGGATATGGACAGATATTACAAAGAGAACAGCAACGCTGCTGCGGGGTATTTAAAAAACATGGACTATCCTTTCCAGCTCGCTTTTCTGCAGAAGTTCTGCGAGGACAGAAACTGGCAATTTACTTCCGATGAGTCTGCATTTTTAAAAAAGGCTACTACAGGGGGATGGGTGATAAGTCTTGCTTATTCAAATAAGCCCGCCTATACCTGTTTCCAGCGTTTTTCATCGGAAGAAAAGAAACTTCTGCTGGGACTTATGTGTGAACTCTGTGTCCGTATCCCTTCTATCTGTAGGCTTGATCTTTTGATGGCAGGATTAATCGTAAATACGGAAACAAGGCTCATTCTCGGGGAAGAAATTTCCCAGGAGTGGTATCGGATTTTAAAACAGCGCGATTTTGTATATCAGGACGCTCTTGACCGGGATTTTCTTTCCGAAGAGGCTTATCAAAAGATTCAGAAACAGAAAGAAGAACAGAAAGAGAAGGAAAGACGGGAACAGGAAGCAAAAGAAGTAGAAGCACAGAAAGCTTCCCTGGAGGCAAAATTCCACGGACTTTCTGCAAATGAAGCTATTGAGATATACGCAGGTGCTGTTCCGACCTTTGTTTTTTCAAGGAGAGAGCAGACGCTTGCTTCCCTGGAAGTATACAAAGAGCAGTTTGATCATAAAAAAATCTTAACGAATAAGAAAGTGATCTGTAAATTAATGAAGTTTTTCTTGGACTGCTACGAAAACAACTATATTACAAAACCAGTCCTGATGGATAAGCTGGGACTGCTTAAGGAGGAATCATAATGAATTACTTAGAAAACATGAGCGAAAACCTGGAACTGTTAGATCTTGTCGAAAAAAATTGTCTTTCTACGGCTGCTTTAGAAAATGTAAGTAATAAGACAGAAGCCGTTTTAAATCTGAAAGAACTCCAGCTTATGCTTACGGCACCAAGTTTTTTTTATACATCGTATGGTATCATGGTTAATGTTTTTGATTCCATTTCAAAAGAAATTCTAAACCATGCAGAAGCTGTAAAAACGATCAACCTTTTTGAAGATGAGGGAAAGAACAGTCTGGGTAAGGAGGAAATAGTTTTACTTTCTTACTTTTTTATGGAACATATCCCGTACGATCCTGGAATACTGGCTGACTGTGTGAAAACAGTAGGAGCTCAGGAAAAAAGCAAATACATGCGGATATACTATGATCTGCTGGCAAATGGAAAAAAGAACCTGTTTAACAGGGTGTTAACCTGCCCGGAACTGGCAGAATCAGTTCTTCAGGAATGTGATCTTTCTGAAAAAAAAGAATTTGAGCACATCCTGGAAAAATTCTACATTTTGGATGCACTTCCGGATTCTTGGGATGCTCGCAGGGAATCTAAGCGGATACAGCTATTTATTGACATCCTTAACTGCCCTGGGGCAATGGAAATCTATGACCATGCAGGAAGATATGCAAAAAGTGTATCTCTGCCAGATGTCAGGGATTATTCATCTGCCGCGGAGATTGTTGGGAAAACCATGGATCTGCTTGCAGAAAAGCTGTCAAAACTAGATCCTAATGTGAGGATAAGAAGTGGTGTCTATGAAAGATATTTTGAAAATGCTTCTTATATAGAATTCGACCAGAAACTTCTTTCTGGTTACCTGAATAACCTGGCTGACATGGATCCTTATGATGCCGGAAAATCGGTATTCTGGAGGGCTGGATTTCTTTCCGTCTGCACTGGGAACCGGTATACAAAACTTATTTATCAGGTGGCAGGAAAAGCCAATGAAGAGGCTATTCTGGAACTGATTTACGAAGCTATTGTAGGACATAAAAAAAGTTTTCTGCGGCTGATGGAAGATGATCTGGATCTATTTCTGCAGATGCCGTATGCATCGATCCTTTTTGATCAACATTTCCGTAAGCTTCTCAACCTGAACACGCTTCAGAAACAAGACATTTTGACTTTATTAAAGAAAGACAATGAAGTTGGATGGCTCTATACATATAATACTATGGACTTCCATGGACTTAGCGGGACTTATACCTTTCAGGAACTTCTGGCCGTCTGCGGACAGCCGGAATGGATCAGGAAAACTTATGCAAAACTGGATATGCGTGTGGATGAAAAACTCCGCCGTATCCGCCAGATCTTTCGTTTTGGTTCCCTGAAAGAAAACAGGGATCCTGCAGCTATAGCAGCGGCTCTGTCCAACGAATCCTTTGAGGATTATTGTACCCGCAGGGGTATCAAGGATGCCTCAAAATCAGATTTGTTCTTATTGATGGAGTTGGAACAGACAGATGAAAGAGTTTCTTCTGTTGCCAATTCAGCAAAGACAGGGCAGGATGTAAAAACGATTCTCCGCAACCGGAAGCCGGAACTGTTTGAGGTGGGACTGAATGCATTTAAAAAAGCGTTCACCGATCTGGATACGGACAGCAGCTGGCTGAAAGAACAGATCGAGATCCCCAAAGAGCACCAGGATACCTTTACTTCCTTCTGTCTGGACGGATGTGCTTCTATTGTACATGATTATTATGAAAGCAACTGCGGACAACAGACAGAAAATATCCTTCTTCTTGCAAAAGCTGCTGTTTATGGGTTGCTGGACGAGGTAAAGTATAAGGATCTCCACAAAGAGATCGGATACTCAATAACACCGGAGCAGGAAAATGCCTGGAGAGAAAACATCACGCTTGTGGACGGTAAGGTAAAAACAGGAGAATATACAGATTTTGCAAGCTGCATGAACATCGGAGTATTGCCGGAAAGAACCTGTATGAACTACAGGGATGGGGCTTACAATGAGTGTCTTCTTTCTACATTTGACGCGAATAAAAAGGTCATCTATGTTATGGAAGAGGATGAGATCATCGGAAGAGCTATCCTGAGGCTTACCAAGCTGTCAGATGAAGGAGACAAGGATTTGCATTTTGAGGATGTAGCAGAAGATACTCCTGAAAATAAAGAGAATCTGGTTGTGTTCCTGGAAAGATGTTACAAAAACGGATTTTCTGGTAAAAAAGCAGCCATGATCTACCGAAAACTTTATGATCTTGCCAAAAGGAAAGCCGAACTCCTTGGAGCCGGACTCGTCCTGGCTGATGATTATAAGACTGTTGCCGAGCTGAACGGTTTGGCAAAGAAATGTTCGTATATCTATGTTTCTGAAAGTAAAAATGGAAAACAGTATCTCGATTCCCTTGGAGGCAACTGCGAGAGCGGCGGATATTATGTCCGCGGAAATTTCTTTTTTGTCTCATAATATTACCCGGGGTATCTGCCCCGGGTTACTGTAGAGGTTCTTCCCCCGGACCTTTTCCGGGGTTTTTTGCATTCGAAAAAAGGTTGAGTTTGATCAAAGTATTTGCAACTTGCACCAGAACTGGTTTAAAATAAGGATAACCATAGATTAGCGAAAGTTCGCCAAAATGTTTCCTGACGCATTGGTGTCTTTCGCAGAAAGGCGGATTATGAAAAACCTGTCCATAGCTTCTACCGTTTTGATGACGGTTTATACGATTTTTCTGATACTCGCAGATCTGCGTCTTTTCTTCGTCTCCGCGGCTTTTGGACACATGTCAAAAAGCGTAACCGGATCTAAGCGTGATCGCAGGCGTACTCAGTGTAAGTGTTTCTGTCCTGATCCTTATATTTGCAGTCGTCTTTCTGTTTTTCTGCATTGCCTGTGTGGTACTGACTGTGCTCTCTTATTGGCTTATCCGCAGAAAAAAATACAAAGCGGATGCATGGATGAAAATTGTCGTTTTCGGTTTTGCATTGGCGGGGTGTCTTAAACTCGTTTCGTTCTGGACTTCCGTTCTGCTTATACTGCCGGTTGTACTTTCAGTAATTGTGGTTTTTGGAGAAAAATAATTTTTGGATCTTGTTGTTTATTCGAAAACAAAAGCCCGGCCATATAGCCGGGTTTTAAAATATATTGGCCGGTTTTTGACAGCCTGCTTAATTTAAGACCCTAACAGGATAATTACGTAATCCCATTCGTAATGACAGTTTGTGCGCAGATGGAGAGTCTCCCAAGTAAACGTCGATACGCTTTCCTTTGATTGCTCCACCAGTATCTACTGCCTTATAGACCTTGTCTCCGATCAATACGTCGCTTCCTAAAGGAATAACAGATGGATCTACTGCAATACTGTAATTTGCTTTAAGGACTTCTCCGGTTGACCCAATGGGCTTGCCCTGGGAATTAACTAATCCTTCCGAACATATATCGCATTCGCAGTAGTATGTAACTTTACACATTCCAACATATCTTTCATTATTTTTTACCACGTATACTTCACACCGATATGGTCTTCCTTTATATTTTGCAGTAATATAAATGCAACCTTTTCTGATTCCGGTTACTTTTCCATTTTTATCTACAGTTGCCACTTTCGGGTTTTCAGAGCTCCACGTAATTGGACCGGATGCATTCTTCAGTTTCAGCTGTAAGGGATGACCCAGCCTGACATCCGCTGCTTCATAATTGAGCTCAATCTTAGTATTCAAGACAGTAATGAGGCATGTATAATTTTTCCCCCCGTATCTTGCCGTAATGGTTGTGTTGCCTTTTTCTCTCGCATATACAAATCCGTCATCTACGGAAGCAACAGATGGATTAGAGGACTTCCATGTTGCTTTTCCGGGAGCATTTTTTAATACGAGATTGTACTGGCCATCCAGATTTAATGTCAGCGAGGTTTTGTTGAGTACAGGTGTTTTGGCTTCTTTGATTGTTACCCTGCATTTGTAGGTCCTTCCTCCATATACTGCGTAGATGTATGTGGAGCCAGCCTTTTTTCCTTTGACGGTTCCGTTGGTCACAGTGGCAATTTTGGTGTTTGAGGATCTCCAGACTATTTTGCCTGATACGGCATTGCTTAAGGTCAGGCGGGTGCTGGATCCTGCGTTCATGGTAACGGATGATCTGTTTAACTTACAGCTTTTTGTGGCAGCTTCCACAGTCTGAGGCTCCATGCCTGTGATCCCTGAAACAGGAGCTGAGAAGAGCATTGCCGCGGAAAGACTGACAGCCAACAGCGATTTTAAAGGTTTCATAAGTATCTCCTTCTTTCTTCTTTATTTTTAAAAATCAAAATGATAAAAGAGTTTTGATAATAAAAATGTATTTACAGGTTTTCTGCGGATTGCTATAATCTATAGTACAGAAAGAATTTTTACACAAAGGAGGAAAACCATGAAGATCAGAAAACTATTGTGCGCAGCAGCTGCGCTGTGCATCACTCTTGTTGCGGGAATGACCGTTCAGGCAGCATCGGAAAAAGAAGCGCTCAAAGCATACAATGATATGCTCTCTAAGCCTACCATTAAGTGGAGTAATACGTGTCCAAACGAACCAACATCCAGGTTAAAATTTGCCCTGGTTGATTTCAACAATGACGGGACTCCGGAATTATATGTAGAAGCAGATCCGCATTCTGGAGCAGACGTCCATTTTAAGATTTTCTTCTGTAATGGTTCAAAACAACCGGTCTGTATTATGACAAGCCCAACAGATGAGTCACTTATTTCCTATGCTCCGGGAAGAAAAATGATCTGTGTCAAGAGATCAGATCGTGCCGGAGTCATAAAAACATATTATAAAATCTCATCTGGTAAAGCAGAGGAGAAACTTTCTTATATCGATCCTTACGGAGGTGCTGCGAACGAATACTATCTTGGAAAGTACTATTACAGTAAAAAGATCACAAAGTCTGAGTATGACAAGAAAAAGAAATCCCTGTTAAAGAACAATGCAGAGAACAATAAGATCTATGTAAAAACAAATACAGCTGCAAACCGAAAGAAATATCTGACCGTAAACAGTACTCCAAAACTTCTCAAACTATCCAAAAAAAACATTACAAAATACGTAGGAACCACCTGTCAATTAAAAGTATCTATGTCCGGACTTACTGGCCCGCTGAGGTGGACATCCAGCAATATTAATGTTGCAACGGTAAACAGCAGTGGAAAAGTTTCTGCAAAAAAAGCCGGAAATACGACGGTCACCGTTTCTGTCGGAAATTTGTCCGCAAGCTGCAATGTCACCGTAAAACCTGAAAACACTGCTGCTTCGTACAGGCAAAAGTATAAAAATTATCTTGCCAAAATGGATTCTTCTTACAGCTTTGCAATTGTGGATTCCGCAGAAGGTTATCCGGTGCTTTTGATCACAGATAAAACAGCAGGAGGATATGCAAAAAACTGCAGTGTGTATTATGTTGGCAAAAAAGTAAGCCAGGTTGGAAAGTTAAAAGTATCGTCTCTTATACAGTACAAAAACGGGTCCATATACCAGGCACAGCGCCGAAGCTGGATAAAGATTGACGTACAAAAAGGCAAGCTGGTAACCAAACGATATACAGATTTTTCAGAATATGAAAAAGCCGCTCCAGAAAATATTAAATTCCTTAAAAACACATCTGCAAACAGAAATAATATCTAAGTCTTTTTAAGCCCTGATTTTTCAGGGCTTTCTTTTTTTGCCGCCTTCCATAGGGTGGCTTTTTTCGTTTCATAAAAAATCTTTTTTTCGTCATCTTATCATGCAAATGAATGGTTCCAGACCGGAACCCCTGGAAGGAGGTCTATATGGAGATTTATCATAAGAACAAGGATCAGCATGATAAGGGTTTAAGCGATGAAGTATTAAAAGATCTTCTTGAGCTCCAGCGGATAAATAAGATCGAACCTAAAAAAATGGACCAGATCACAGATGTATCATCTCTTTTCAAGTATGACATGGAGATGAGGATCGGAGATAAGATAAGGAGATTTAAAGCCTTTTCAGAATGGATCGGGTTATATAATGAAGCGTCTTATATTTCTGAGATTGGAAAATATACGGAAGAAAAAAAGGACGAAAACGGAAACAGACGTAAAGAGGTAGTAGAGGTGATCCAGGCTGTTGGGATACAGACCAAAGAGGAGATCCCTTATTTCCCTGAAGGCATAAAGCCTAACCTTGTGATCAGAAAACGTTCCATCGATACTTATCAGTATATCTGGGTATTGAAGTTTCCTGTTAACATCAAAATGAAATCCAGCTGGCATTTACAAATTGAGTCAAGAATGCTTGTGACTTCAGTCATGAGATGAATTGGCTCAGGGGCTGCTGTTTTTTCAAAAAAAGTATTTTTCTTCATATTAATCTTAATCAATACTAT
>SKED01002630.1_pt1 | contig 12383 bp, 12 predicted proteins | sample 4826651 | NCBI WGS metagenome assembly SKED01 (sample SAMN11008818, study PRJNA524170) | human gut metagenome | biome: Human fecal sample; material: Feces; isolation source: fecal sample from pouch patient p19 | host: Homo sapiens | place: Israel: Tel-Aviv | collected 2016-06-28
ATATATAGTAATGTTAGAATGGCAGTAACCTGTAGAAGCAGTATTGCTGACTCACAGTGAGCAGCAACAGAGAAATCCCTACAGGCAATCTGATAAAAAGCAGGTGAGAATGTGGAAAAAATAGTGATCATCGGCGCCGGACCGGCTGGAATTTCAGCAGCCTTGTATGCTGCGCGGGCCAACATGGATCCCCTTGTGATCAACAATGGAATCGGCGCTTTGGAAAAAGCGGAGAAAATAGAGAATTACTACGGCATGGATCATCCTGTGTCCGGCAAAGAGCTTTTTGAGATTGGATTAGCCCAGGCGAAGGCTCTTGGCGTGCGGATTCTGGATGCCCAGGTTCTTGGCATTGGCGGATTTGATACCTTCCAGGTAAAGACTACTGCCGGAGATTTCGAGACTATCAGCGTGATCCTTGCCACAGGAAGCAAACGAAAAGCTCCTTCCATTCCTGGAATTAAGGAGTTCGAGGGAAGAGGAGTCAGCTACTGTGCGGTGTGCGACGCATTCTTTTACAGAGGCAAAGACGTTGCCGTGGTTGGAAACAGTGACTTTGCGCTTCATGAGGCAGAAGAACTGGCCCCAATGGCAGGTTCTGTTACCATCTATACCGATGGCAAAGAACCGGAATTTTCCAGAGAGCCGTCTTTTGCAGTGAATACCATGAAGATTCAGTGCGTGGAAGGTGATGACAAGGTATCCGGGCTGCGTGTGATTTCTGGAAAGAAAGAAGAGGCAGAAGTCAGCACACAGGAGTGCAAAGATTCCACGAAGCAGGAAACCTTCGCCCCCGCTGACGGCATTTTCGTGGCTATGGGAACTGCAGGAAGCGCGGAGATGGCAAGGCAGATGGGCGCATCCCTTACCGAGAAAGGCAACATAAAAGTAAACGATAAGATGGAGAGCTCCATCCCCGGTCTTTTCGCGGCAGGCGACTGTACCGGAGGACTTCTCCAGGTGGCGAAAGCCGTCTATGACGGCGCCCAGGCAGGCATCAGCGCCAATCAGTATGTGCGCAGCAAATCAACAGTTACAAAATAATATCAGATAGAAAGGATGAATCAATTATGGCAAAAGTAATCACAACACAGAATTTTGAAGAAGAAGTACTGAAATCTGAGAAACCGTTCCTTCTGGACTTCTGGGCAACCTGGTGCGGACCATGCATGCGTCAGGGCCCAATCGTGGAAGCACTGGCAGAAGAAGGCTATGCAGTAGGCAAGGTTGACGTAGACCAGAACATGGAGCTTGCACAGCAGTTCCGTGTTATGAGCATTCCCACTCTGATCGTATTCAAGAACGGCGAGGAAGCACACCGTCTGGTTGGCCTTACAGAAAAAGAAGACCTGAAAAAGCTGCTTGACGAGTAATCTAAAATGAAGATATTACTTGCAGCATGCAACGCAAAATATATACACTCCAATCTGGCTGTCTTTAATCTGAAAGCCTATGCAAAGGAATATGACAGCCAGGTTGTGCTTCGGGAATACACCATTAACCAGCTAAAAGATGACATCTTGAAAGACATCTACCGCTGTCATCCGGATGTGGTATGTGTCTCCTGCTACATCTGGAACATTACCTTTGTGCGGGAACTGATGCAGGATCTTCGCAAGATCCTGCCGGATGTTCCGTTCTGGGCAGGCGGCCCGGAGGTTTCTTACGATGCAGAAACCTTTCTTGGGAAAAATCCTGCCTTTAATGGCGTTATGGTAGGAGAAGGGGAGGAAACCTTCCTGGAGCTTGTGAAGCATTATGTGGACGGAAGTGTCACCCTGGAAGAAACCAGAGGACTTGTATATCGAAAAGCGGACGGAGCTCTTCAGAACAACGGATGGCGTCAGCTTATGGATCTGAGCAAGGTTCCCTTTGCATATGAGAACCTGGAGGATTTTGAGAACCGCATCATCTATTATGAAAGCAGTAGGGGCTGTCCTTTTTCCTGCAGCTACTGTCTGTCTTCCATCGACAAGAAATTAAGATTCCGAGATATTAACCTGGTCAAAAAGGAACTGCAGTTTTTCCTGGATCACAAGGTGCCTCAGGTAAAATTTGTGGACAGAACCTTTAACTGCAAGCATGACCATGCGATGGCCATCTGGCAGTACATAAAGGATCACGACAATGGAATCACCAACTTCCATTTTGAGATTTCCGCAGACCTGATCAGGGAGAATGAACTGGAGCTGATGAGCACTATGCGCCCGGGACTGATCCAGCTGGAGATTGGAGTACAGTCCACAAATCCGGACACTATCCGTGCCATTCACCGTACCATGGATTTCCCAAGGCTGGCAGAAATCGTAAACCGCATTCATAGTTTTCAGAATATTCACCAGCACCTGGATCTGATCGCAGGTCTTCCCTACGAGGACTATGAAAGCTTTCACAGATCCTTCAACGACGTGTACGCACTGAAGCCCCAGCAGCTTCAGCTTGGATTTTTGAAGGTGCTGAAAGGCTCTCATATGAAAGAGATGGTGGAAGAGTACCAGATCGTGTACAAAGAACAGGAGCCTTATGAGGTACTGGGAACCAAATGGTTGCCTTACGAGGACATTCTGCGCCTGAAAATGGTGGAAAGTATGGTAGAAGTGTACTATAACAGCGGACAGTTTCAGAATACTATTGCCTGTATAGAGCCGCTTTTTGAGGATGCGTTTACCCTGTACGAGAAACTGGGACAGTACTATGAGAAAAAAGGCTATTCTGAAATTTCCCATTCCAGAATGAGACGCTATGAGATTTTGCTGGAGTTTGTCAGGGAAGAGACTGGCGGTTCTAAGGACGCCATTACCTGGGAAAAGGTGGCAGATTCCATGATTTACGATCTGTATCTTCGGGAAAAGCTCAAAAGCCATCCGTCCTTTGAAAAGGACCAGAAGCCTTACGAGAAAGCCATCTGGGAATACAGGCGCAGGGAGGAGATTCCGAAGACTGCCCAGATTGAGGTATTCCGTGACGGCAGAGTATTATTATTTGATTATGAAAACCGGGATCCGCTGCTGAACAATGCCGCAGTGCGTGAGATCCAGCTATAAAGAGAGGTTAGAAATATGGGAATGTTTGATCCGAAAAAAAGAAAGCTTGTGACAGCCATCATTGCAGTGATTCTTGTTCTGGCAATGGTAGTGCCTACGGTCATTTCTCTTCTTCTGTAAGGATGTGGGAAGATGAGACTTGGAAAAGCAGCTATGGAGGCGCTGCAGGCAGAAATCTGCGGGCAGCTTTCGCCGGGAAATGAGCTGGTTGTGGCAGGAGCCGTAGCCCTTAAGGGAACTGCCCTGATTGCAAAAGAAAAGCATGAGATTCTCAGGGAACATTTTTCCCAGGGATTTCTGTATGATTCTGAGAACATGCAGGAGAGTTACGGTGTAGGAGAAAATCCAGAGGAAAGCGCAGCCTGGGAAACAGCTAAGAAAGCTGGGGCCACTGCTTTATATGCTATGGGAGAGGGCGGATTTCTAAGTGCCCTCTGGAAAATGGCGGAAGCTTCCCAGGTGGGATTGGAAATGGATTTTACCAAAGTGCCCATCCGGCAGGAAACCATTGAGATTTGTGAGATTTTTGATGTAAATCCATATAAACTGCAGTCAGAGGGAACTATTTTGATTGGCGTTCCGGCAGGAGAGGCGCTGGTTTTGGAGCTTCGCCGCATGGGCCTTATGGCTGCCGTAATTGGCCAGACCAACAGTGGGAATGACAGAATGCTGTATTATAACGGAAACGGCAGATATCTGGAAAGACCTGCGAAAGATGAGATTTATAAAGTACTGCAGAAACAGGAGATAATAATAGAATAAAATGGGAACCTTAAACATTGTACTTCATGAGCCGGAGATTCCGGCAAATACAGGAAATATCGGACGTACCTGTGTGGCAACAGGAACACGTCTTCATCTGATCGAGCCCCTGGGCTTTTCTCTAAGTGAGAAAGCACTGAAGCGTGCCGGAATGGATTACTGGAAGGATCTGGACGTAACCAGATATGTGGATTACGAGGACTTTCTGGCAAAGAATCCAGGAGCGAAGATTTACTATGCCACTACCAAAGCTCCTCAGACCTACGCGGATGTACAGTATGAGGACGATTGCTTCATCATGTTTGGCAAAGAGAGCGCCGGAATTCCGGAAGAGATTTTAAGAGACAATCAGGAAACCTGTGTCAGAATCCCCATGTTCGGCGAGACCAGGTCCCTGAATTTAAGCAACTCCGTAGCCATCATTCTCTACGAAGCCTTCCGCCAGCATGATTTCGCCCATCTGAAGCTGGAAGGACATTTACGGAAATACGACTGGAAGTAAAAAATAAGCAGTTGTATGGCAGAGAAAATTGGAAATAATAAACAGGGGATGGCAGATTCTGCCATCCCCAAATTTCTCACTTCGCTTTTTCCAGGGTAAAGATAAACTCTGTTCCAACCCCTTCTGTACTGATTACATTAATATTCTGATTATGTGCCCGGATGATTTCCTTTACAATGGAAAGTCCAAGTCCGGTTCCTTTTCTATCCTTTCCACGGGAAGTATCTGTCTTATAAAAACGATCCCACACTTTGGAAAGACTTTCTTTTGGAATTCCCACTCCGTGATCCTTCACAGACACGAACACCTTTCCATTCTTCACAGTTGTCTCAATGTTGATGGAAGAATTGTCATTGCTGAACTTAATAGCATTGTCCAGTAAGTTGTACAGTACCTGCTGGATTTGTTCCATATCCGCTTCCACAAACAGTTCCTTGCCGGACAGCAAAAGCTCCAGATCAATATTTTTCCGGGAGCAGGTTCCCTCGAAGGTATTGGCTGTATTCTTGATCACATCGTTGATATCAAAACGGCGGATGTTCATCATCCGTTTGCGCTGATCCAGATCGTTCAACACCAGAAGACTGCGGGTCAGTTTTTCCAGACGGTCTGCCTCATGGGAAATAATATTCAGGTATTTGTCCTGCATCTCCGGCGGAATGGTACCATCCAGAATCGCTTCCACATAGCCCTTGATGGAAGTAAGGGGAGAGCGGAAATCATGGGAAACATTGGCGATAAAGGTTCGCTGGTACTCCCCGTTCTGGTTGATCTTGTCAGCCATGTAATTCAGGGTATTGGAAAGGTAACCCAGCTCGTCCTCTGACTTTACCGGAATGCGGTAGGTCAGATCTCCGTTTGCATACTCCGAAGCCCCCTTAATGATCTGCTTCATGGGAATGTGCACCCATTTCTGGTAGAACAGAAGCAAAAGTCCGCAAAGTGCGTATACTCCAAAGAAAATCATCTGAAGGATTCCAAGAAGACCACTGCGTTTCTGATAAAGCTGCTGCATGTCATAATGATAGGTCACATATCCCAGGATTTTCTCAGAATCCTTTATGGGAGCTACCACGTTTAACTGCGGGCTGTCGAAATAACCGTAAAAATTGCTGATTCGGTATTCCGCTGATTCCCAAAGCTCAGAATCCAGCTCAAATGGGGAGATATTATCATTGATAGCTGCTTTATCTGCATCTGCAAAGTCCGTTTCAGTGGACTTTGCATCAGAAACTGCCATTCGGGAAGCAATATTGGAGGAATGAACCAGCACATGAGCATTCTCATCAAAAAGCAGCACGCCTGCTTCTTCCCCAGAAGCCAGAATATCCACCAGTTTCTGAAGGCCTTCTTTGTCCGCTTCTGTGATCTGCGTCTTTGCAATCTCATCCGAAGCAAAGCGGGTGGCACCGTCATATAAGCGGTGTCCTACCTCACCTTCCAGATAGGATTCCACAAAATGTGATCCTCCTGCTGTGGCAAAAAGAAAACCAATGATTCCGATGAGAATATAACAGGCGATCAGTTTGCTGTGCACTGTTTTTCTCATTCGCTTTTCACCTCGAATTTATATCCGATTCCCCAGACTGTGGAGATGGACCAGCTTGGATGATCTTTGATCTTTTCACGGAGACGCTTGATGTGCACGTCTACGGTTCTGGTATCTCCAATATATTCATAGCCCCAGATATGGTCCAGAAGCTGCTCTCTTGTAAATACCTGATTGGGTGAGGCTGCCAGGAAATAAAGAAGCTCCAGTTCCTTAGGCGGCATGTCCACCTGTTTTCCCATGTAGGTAACAGAGTAGTTGGTAAGGTTCACGGTAAGATCTGGGTAGGATGCACATTTTTCGTCGCTGACAACGGCTGTCGGCTTTGGCTGGAAGCGGCGGAGCACGGCGCGGACGCGGGCTACCAGTTCCTTGGAGTCAAAAGGCTTGATAATGTAATCATCAGCTCCAAGCTCCAGGCCAAGCACCTTGTCAAAGGTTTCTCCTTTTGCGGAGAGCATGATAATGGGCACATCAGAGGTGTGGCGGATTTCCCGGCATACCTGATAGCCGTCAATGCCCGGAAGCATCAGATCCAGAAGGATCAGGTTCGGGCGGAAGGTCTGGAATTCCTTCAGTGCAAGCTCGCCGTCATTTACGATTTTGGTTTCAAAGCATTCCTTGGTAAGATACAGAGAAATCAGCTCTGCAATGTTATTGTCATCATCTACGATGAGGATTTTCTGTTTAGCAACCATAACTTCTCCTTTTATTTCTTAAACTCTACAATAGTAACGCCTGCGTCTCCTTCGCCGAACTCAGCCAGGTGGAAATCAGCCACATGCTTCTGGCGGCGGAGATAATTGTGTACGCCTTTTCTGAGGGCTCCGGTTCCTTTTCCGTGTACGATGCGGACGCTTTTTAAGTGTGCAAGGTAAGCGTCATCCAGATATTTGTCCAACTCTGCCACGGCCTCGTCCACAGTTTTTCCAAGAAGATTGATTTCTGTGGAGACACTGGTGGATTTGGACATGCGGATCTTGCCTGCGCCTGTGCGGGAAAGTCCGGGAGTATTGATCACCGGCTCGTCTACCAGCTCCAGGTCGGAAATATGTACCTTGGAGCGGATGATTCCCATCTGTACAAAAAGGAAGCCTTTGGAATCCGGATGGCTGCTGACGGTTCCCTTCAGATTCATGCTCAGTACGTGAACCGTATCTCCAAGGGAAAGATCCTTGGGCTTGAGCTCTTTCTTTGGTTTCTTTACTGCAGTGTTCATGGACATGCCTTTTTCGGCTTTGTTCATGCGGGCGCGCAGGTTCTGGCGCTCTTTCTCTATGGCAGCGGTGTCCACATGATCCTTCTGGAATTTGTGGAACATCTTCATAGTCTGGTCTGCGTATTCCTTGGTGTCTGCAAGAATCTTGCGGGCCTCCTCGTTGGCCTCCCGGAGAATACGCTCCTTGCGCTCATCCAGCTTCTCCTGCTTGGACTCCAGCTCCTGCTTTAGGGCTGCAATCTCTGTCTTGTAGCGCTCCACCTCCTGACGTTCGTTTTCAATGATCACACGGCTGTTTTCCAGGGAAGCAAGTACATCCTCAAAGGATTCGTCCTTTTTGCTGATGCGCTTTCTGGCACGGTCGATGATGAAATCAGGAAGACCAAGCTTGGAGGAAATTGCAAATGCGTTGCTCTTTCCAGGAACTCCGATGAGCAGACGGTAAGTGGGACGCAAGGTCTCTACATCAAATTCACAGCAGGCATTTTCCACGCCTTTGGTGGAAAGGGCGTAAACCTTCAGCTCGCTGTAGTGGGTGGTTGCCATGGCCCGGATTCCCTGCTCATGAAGGAAGGAGAGAATGGAAATGGCAAGTGCGGCCCCCTCTGTGGGATCCGTACCGGAACCAAGCTCGTCGAAAAGTACCAGAGAGTCCTGATCTGCTTTCTCGAGGAAAGACACCACATTGGTCATGTGGGAGGAGAAGGTACTTAAGGACTGCTCAATGCTCTGTTCATCCCCGATGTCCGCGTAAACTTCACGGAAAACAGAAAGTTCGGAGCGGTCAAGGGCCGGAATGTGAAGGCCAGCCTGTCCCATCAGTGTGAGAAGTCCCACGGTTTTCAGGGAAACGGTTTTACCGCCGGTGTTCGGTCCGGTTACCACAAGCAGATCGAAATCCTCGCCCAGACGAATGTCAATGGGAACTGCCTGTTTCTTCGGAATCAGAGGGTGGCGTGCCTGTTTCAGGCGGATTCTTTTTTCTGTATTAAAAATAGGTTCAGTGGCATTCATATCCATGGCAAGTCCGGCTCTGGCAAAAATAAAGTCCAGCTGGATCATGATCTCCAGGTCTGCACGGATGGCATCCACGTTCTGTGCGGTTTGCTCACTTAAGGCGGCAAGGACTGCTTCGATTTCTTTCTGTTCTTCCAGCTCCAGTTCGCGGATGTCGTTGTTCAGCTTGACGATGGCAAGAGGCTCAATAAATAAGGTGGAGCCTGTGGAGGACTGGTCGTGGATCATGCCGGGAACCTGTCCTTTGTATTCTGCCTTGACTGGAATACAGTAGCGGCCGTTTCGCATGGTGATCACAGAATCCTGCAGGTAATTGCGGGCGCTGCCGTTTACCAGGGAGGCAAGCTGTGTGTGAATGCGGTCGTTGGCAATTTTCATGCTGCGGCGCACATGCATCAGTCCGCTGCTGGCGTCATCGCTGATCTCATCCTGGGAAAGGATGCAGCGGCGGATCTCAGAGGAGAGAGGAGTCAGCGGCTCCAGGCTCTCGAACATGCCGTCAAGGGAATCCTCTCTGGCATCTCCGCGCTCGTTGCGGGAATATGCTTTGACACGGTTGGTATTTTCAAGAAGTCCGGCAATGGCAAGCAGCTCGGAAATTCCCAGAGAGCTTCCGATCTCCAGGCGCTTCAGGGAGCCCCGCACATCCTTCACGCTTCCAAAGGAAATGTTTCCCTTCTGGAAAAGGCGGGTGAGGGCATCTCTTGTCTGGGTCTGCATATGACGGATCTCATAAACATCTTCAGATGGGAGAAGGTGTTTGCACAGGTCTTTTCCCATAGGGGAAGAAGCCTTCTCGGCCAGCTGGTCGCTGATCTTGTAATATTCAAGTGATTTTAAAGCTTTTTGATTCATAATTTCTCCTGTAAATATGTTACTGGGCACAGAGTGAACAGTAACGCAAATATACTGCTCTTTACGCTGTTCACAGAGGCAGCATCAGAAATGTGCTCTCTGCGGGCAGCTTTGCTGCAACACCTATTGTACATGATTTATCCCCGCTTGAAAAGGAAAAAGTGGGAAGAAATTCATAAAATGTTCATAAATATTTGGTATGCTATAAAAGATTCGGATTCTTTATTGTGAGCGCCTGTGCGCAGAGCATGATTTAGAGGTATATGTGTTTAGAAAGGTTAGGAAAGAGATTATATGCGTTTTTTGAACGAGTTACATGAGGGTGACCGGATCAGCGGCATTTACCTGTGCAAGCAGAAGCAGCCGGCTGTGACCAAGAACGGAAAGCCCTATGAAAATATTATTCTTCAGGATAAAACCGGAGTGATGGACGGCAAGATCTGGGATCCCAATTCCCTTGGAATCGACGATTTTGATGCACTGGATTATATTGAGGTCATGGGAGATGTGACTAGCTTTGCAGGTGCCATGCAGCTGAATATCAAGCGCGTGCGCAAGGCAGGCGAGGGCGAATACAATCCGGCAGATTACCTTCCGGTAAGTGAGAACAGCACGGATGATATGTACGCACAGCTGACGGCTATGATCGGTACCGTGAAGAATGGGTATCTGAATACCCTTCTGAAGAAGCTGTTTGTGGAGGATCAGGAATTTTTGAAATCCTTTGAGGAGCATTCTGCAGCCAAGACTGTGCACCACGGTTTTATGGGCGGTCTGATGGAGCATACCTTAAGCGTTGCCAGACTTTGTGATTATATGGCAGGTGCTTATCCGGTGATCAAGCGTGATTTGCTGATCACAGCCGCTCTTCTGCATGATGTGGGCAAGACAAGGGAGCTTTCTTCTTTTCCGATGAATGACTACACAGATGAAGGACAGCTTCTTGGACATATTATTATCGGAGCACAGATGATCCATGATCTGGCTAAGGAGATCCCGGATTTTCCGCAAGATCTTGAGAACCAGCTGGTACACTGCATTCTGGCCCATCACGGCGAACTGGAATACGGTTCCCCGAAGAAGCCTGCTATGGTAGAGGCGGTTGCCTTAAACCTTGCAGATAATACAGACGCCCGCATGGAGACCCTTACCGAGATTTTTGCGGCAGACAAGAGCAAGAAGGAATGGCTTGGATATAACAGATTGTTTGAATCTAACTTAAGAAAGACAGGAGAATGGTAATCTTTATGGAGTATCGTAAGAATGATATTGTTACGTTAAAGATTGAAGATTGCGGAATTGACGGTGAAGGTATCGGAAAGGCTGATGGCTTCACCGTTTTTGTCAAGGATGCGGTAATCGGAGACACAGTTCGCGCAAAGATCATGAAAGCGAAGAAAAATTACGGATATGGCAGGCTGGAGGAGATCCTTACACCCTCACCAAACCGTGTGGAGCCAGAATGTGCTTTTGCAAGACAGTGCGGAGGCTGTCAGCTGCAGGCTCTTTCCTATGAGAAGCAGCTGGAATTCAAGGCCGACAAGGTAAGGGGACATCTGGAACGGATCGGCGGCTTTACGGATATTCCCATGGAAGAGATCCTTGGAATGGAGCAGCCTTTCCACTATCGAAATAAAGCCCAGTTTCCTGTGGGAAAATCAAAGGACGGCAGAATTATTACCGGATTTTATGCAGGAAGGACTCACAGCATTATTGAGAACCGGGACTGCGCTCTTGGAGTTTCCCAGAATAAAGAGGTGCTGGACCGTGTGATCTCCCACATGGAAAAGTACCATATCCAGCCCTATGACGAGAACACAGGCAAAGGGCTGGTGCGCCATGTGCTGATCCGCTACGGCTTTTTCACAGATGAGATGATGGTCTGTCTGATCATCAACGGGGAGGAGCTTCCGGGGGAGGACGCTCTTGTGAAATCCCTTCGGGAAATTCCGGAGACTGTAAGTGTGATGGTGAATGTGAATAAGAAGCGAAATAACGTGATCCTTGGGGAAACAGTGCGGCTGCTTTGGGGCAAGCCTTACATTACAGATAAGATTGGGGAGATTTCCTATCAGATTTCGCCGCTGTCCTTTTTCCAGGTAAATCCTTACCAGACGGGACGGCTTTATGGAAAGGCACTGGAATACGCAGACCTTACCAGTAATGAAACCGTATGGGATCTTTACTGCGGAATCGGAACCATTTCCCTGTTCCTGGCACAGAAGGCGAAGATGGTAAGAGGCGTGGAGATTATTCCTGCAGCTATTGAGAATGCCAAAGAAAACGCCAAGCTGAACGGATTTACCAATACAGAATTCTTTGTAGGAAAAGCCGAAGAGGTTTTGCCGGAGCAGTACGCTCGCACAGGCGAGCGCGCCGACGTGATCGTAGTGGATCCGCCCCGCAAAGGTTGTGACGAGACCCTCCTTGCCACCATCATCGAAATGCAGCCCGACCGAGTGGTCTACGTAAGCTGCGATAGCGCCACCCTGGCCCGCGACCTGAAGTACCTCTGCGCCCACGGCTACCAGTTAAAGAAAGTCTGCCCCGTAGACATGTTCCCGAACACGGTGTCGGTAGAGACGGTTTGCCTTTTGGGTAGGAAAATAGTCAACGATAAGAATGTTGAGTATGCTCATGTTGATTATGAACCAAAAGATGCAGAGTATCTGAAAAGTGCTAAGGGTTCAGCGTCATACAGAGAAATCAAAGAGTGGATTAAGGAACAACATGATGTTTCTGTATCAAATCTATACATTGCTCAAGTAAAAGACAAATTAGGCTTTGGGAAGCGTGAAAATTATAATAAAGGTGCTGACGGTCATAGAGTACCGAATTGTCCAGAGGAAAAGAAAAAATTGATTCTGGAAGCGTTCAAGCATTTTAGAATGATATAAGAAAAAATCAGAATGAGAGAAAGTGGAGAACATCTGCTTTCTCTTTTTTTGATGTTCTGAAAAAAATTTTTGAGCTGGATGTGTTGCTAGGCAACACGTTAAAAGTAAATGACACATAATTGGGTAGGAAAAGTATTGCAATTAGAAATTCAGTGTGCTAGACTTTTATTAAACCGTAAGAGATACAGTAAAATGGAGGAATAAAGATGGCAAAGCAAAAAGGTTGGACAAATCATCGTCTTTGTGCAAACGGACTGACATATCATTGGTTTTAAATTCCTTTTTGATCAGCTTGGTGAAGCCGATCTTTGCAGCGAATTCTTTTATCAGGAGAAGTCCTGCATCGGAGGATAAATCGCCTCCGTCAAAATTTATTTTAATCTGCCTATTGCTTTCTAATGACAAGGTGTTTACAATACTCATAATGGGCTCCTTTTGTTGGTATTATTTGAGATTCGACACCTTAATTATATCACAAGTGGATGCTCTTTTTTCATTCACTTGATAGGTGAAAAACAATATTCCGTTAAAATACAGT
>SKED01002634.1_pt1 | contig 12368 bp, 10 predicted proteins | sample 4826651 | NCBI WGS metagenome assembly SKED01 (sample SAMN11008818, study PRJNA524170) | human gut metagenome | biome: Human fecal sample; material: Feces; isolation source: fecal sample from pouch patient p19 | host: Homo sapiens | place: Israel: Tel-Aviv | collected 2016-06-28
TGGAAGAGCTCTGTTCTGGAAAAACAGGCACAGGAAGCACCGGGAACTGTGATAGCCGCTGACAAAGGAGGAATCCAGGTAGCATGCGGCCAGAAGGTACTCGTGCTTCATGAAGTGCAGCTGGAAGGCAAAAAACGCATGGAAGCGGATGCGTTCCTTCGGGGATATCAGTTGAAACCAGGAGACATGTTCAGAGATTCCAGGGAGTGATGAGTTATGTACGGATATGGTTATTACGGATGGGGAATGGACCCCACGATTCTTTTGCTCGTGATCGGAATGCTTCTTTCTCTTGCGGCATCTGCGAAGCTGCGCAGTACCTTTGCAGTCTATAAAAAGGTCCGGAGTCATTCAGGTATCACCGGTGCGGAAGCTGCACAGAGGATCCTGAGAGCGGCTGGGATCACAGACGTACAGGTGGTTCCGATCCGCGGAAGTCTTACGGATCACTATGATCCGAGAACGAAAACGGTTTCCCTTTCAGAAGATATTTATGGAAGAAATTCTCTGGCGGCTGTGGGGGTGGCAGCACATGAATGTGGCCATGCGATCCAGGATGCGATCAATTATGCACCACTGAATATCCGTTCAGCCATTGTACCTGCCGCAAATATTGGTTCCCAGCTTTCATGGCCGCTGTTTATTGCAGGACTGATCTTTTCCATTGATCCGCTGGTAACTCTGGGAATTGTTTTGTTTTCACTGGCAGTACTGTTTCAGCTGGTGACACTTCCGGTTGAGATCAATGCGTCTTCCAGAGCGCTTAAAATGCTGGAAAGTACAGGTATCTTAGGTGCAGATGAAAAAAAGGGTGCAAGAAAAGTACTTACAGCGGCAGCGCTTACCTATGTAGCAGCTCTGGCGGCATCTATTCTGCAGCTTCTGAGACTGATTATCCTTGCAGGAGGTAGAGATCGTGATTAGCAACGGAGTAAATACCAGAGAACTGATCCTTGAGATCCTGTTACAGATCGAGGAGGAGGGTGAGCACAGCCATATTGCGATCCGGAATGCGCTTTCCAAATATCAGTTTCTTCCGAAACAGGAACGTAGCTTTATTACAAGAGTATGTGAGGGAACCCTGGAATACAGGATCTATATTGATTATGTCATCGATTCTTTTTCCAAGGTTTCTGTAAACAAGATGAAACCGCAGATCCGTGAGATCCTGAGAAGTGCGGTATATCAGCTGAAATTTATGGACAGTGTTCCGGACAGTGCAGTATGCAATGAAGCGGTAAAGCTGGCACAGCGAAAAGGCTTTTATAATCTAAAGCCCTTTGTCAACGGGGTGCTCCGTACGATCGCAAGAGAGATCGGTGATCTGGAGCTTCCTTCCAGGGAAGAAAACGAAGTCCGTTATCTTTCTGTGAAATATTCCATGCCGGAATATCTGGTAGAAAAATGGAAAGCAGCCTACGGAGTGAAGACTACGGAGAAGATCCTGGAGGATTTTCTGACAGAAAGACCGATCACAGTACGGTGCCGTACTCATAAGGCGTCTCTGAGAGAAATCGTCACCAGTTTGAAGTCTCAGGGAGTGACAGTAGAACAGGCTCCTTATCTTCCCTATGCACTGAAGATTTCCGATTACAATCATATTTTGACACTTGAGACCTTCCTTCAGGGAAAGATCCTGGTGCAGGATGTAAGCTCTATGCTTGTAGCGGAAGCTGCAAGTCCGAAAAAAGGTGACCATATCATCGACATGTGCGCTGCACCAGGTGGAAAAAGCATCCATGCGGCAGACAAAATGGGGGATTACGGAAATGTGGATGCCAGAGATGTAAGTCAGTATAAGGCAGATCTTATCAAAGAAAACATCCACAGGACCGGAGTGATCAATGTGGAAGCCAGAGTTCAGGATGCAACGGTATATGATCCGGATTCCGAACAGGCTGCGGATATTGTGATCGCGGATGTACCGTGCTCCGGTTATGGAGTTATCGGCAAGAAACCGGAAATCAAATACCGGGCAACTCCGCAGAAACAGGAAGAGATCGTAATGCTCCAGAGAATGATCCTGGATAAGGCTGCAAAGTATGTGAAACCGGATGGAACGCTGATCTTCAGCACATGTACCATTGCCCGGGAAGAAAACGAAGAAAATGTATTATGGTTTTTAAAGAATTATCCGTACCGGCTGGAAAGCCTGGATCCGTATATTCCGGAGGAACTGCACTGTAAATCCACGAAGCTTGGCTATCTGCAGCTTCTGCCGGGAATACATAAGACAGATGGATTCTTTATTGCCAGATTCAGAAGGAAATAACAGAAAATGACAGATGTAAAATCCATGACCATGGAGGAATTGAAGGAATTCATGACAAAGATCGGTGAAAAGCCTTTCCGGGCGAAACAGATCTATGCATGGCTTCACCAGCAGCTGGTTACCTCCTGGGATGAAATGACAAATCTTTCCAAAAGCCTCAGGGAAAAGCTTTCGGCTTATCCGATCACAGCACTGACCCAGGCAGATGTAAGGATCTCAAAAATTGACGGAACCAGAAAATATCTGTTCCAGCTGGAAGATGGAAATGTGATCGAGAGTGTTCTCATGCGGTATCACCACGGAAATTCTGTGTGCATTTCTTCTCAGGTGGGCTGCCGTATGGGATGCAGATTCTGTGCATCTACCATCGGAGGACTGACCAGATGCCTGAAACCGTCCGAGATGCTGGATCAGATTTACCGTATCCAGGCAGATACCGGTGAACGTGTGGCCAATGTAGTTGTGATGGGAACCGGTGAGCCGATGGATAATTATGACAATCTTGTCCGTTTTGTCCGGATCCTTACCGACGAAAACGGTCTTGGGATCAGTCAGAGAAATGTGACGGTTTCTACCTGTGGGATCGTGCCGAAGATGTATGATCTGGCTGAAGAAAAGCTTCAGATCACTCTGGCACTTTCCCTTCATGCTCCAAATGATGAAAAACGACAGGAACTGATGCCGATCGCGAATAAGTATTCCATGGATGAGGTTCTGGATGCCTGCAGAAATTATTTTGACAAAACAGGCCGAAGGATCACCTTTGAGTACAGTCTTGTAGCCGGCGTCAACGACAGTGAAGAAGATGCGAGACAGCTGGCAGGCCGTATAAAAGGCATCAATTGCCATGTAAATCTGATTCCGGTCAATCCCATCAAGGAACGCTCCTATGTGAGGTCTACTCGACAGGCTGTGGAGAATTTCAAAATAAAACTTGAAAAATACGGAATTAATGTTACTATTAGAAGGGAAATGGGCAGCGATATTGACGGTGCCTGTGGACAGCTAAGAAAAAGTTACATGGAAAAAACAGAAAGCGAGAAGTGACATGAGGATATACTCAGCTACTGATGTAGGGCAGAAGCGGAAGATGAATCAGGATTACGTGTTTGCATCTGAAGGTCCGGTTGGAAATCTGCCTAATCTTTTCACAGTCGCGGACGGAATGGGCGGACATAACGCCGGTGACTATGCATCCTCACATGCAGTACGGATCCTTGTGGATGAAATCCGTGAAGATGCGGATTACAATCCTGTGAAGGTTATTCGTCATGCGATTGAAGCTGCGAATACGGAGATCAGAAACCGTGCGCAGGAAGACGAAAACCTCCGGGGCATGGGAACCACTATGGTGGTGGCGACTATTGTAGATCAGTATGCCTATGTAGCCAATGTGGGTGACAGCCGTTTATATGTGATCCAGGACGGGATCCGCCAGGTCACCAGAGATCATTCCTTGGTACAGGAAATGGTGAGAATGGGCGAGATCAGCGAAGCGGAAGCACGGAATCATCCGGATAAGAACATCATTACAAGGGCACTTGGCGCGGAGAAAACGGTGGATGTGGATTTCTTTGATCTGAAACTTGAAAAAGGATGTACGATCCTGATGTGTTCAGACGGTCTCAGCAATATGGTTGAAGATGAGAAGATCCAGGAGATCATATCCGATCCGGAAGCAGATATTGATCAGAAGGGCAGTGCGCTCCTTCGGGAAGCAAATCAGAATGGTGGTAAGGATAATATTGCAGTCGTACTGGTAGAGCCATTCACGAATGAGGTGGAAGCATGTTGAAGACGGGAATGATCATAGCCGAGCGCTATGAGATCGTAGGAAAAATCGGAACTGGCGGAATGGCAGATGTCTATAAGGCTATGGACCATAAGCTGAACCGTTTTGTTGCCGTGAAGGTCCTGAAACCGGAGTTTCGGGAAGACACCACGTTTATAAAGAAATTCAGAAGTGAGGCCCAGGCGGCAGCTGGTCTTACACATCCGAATATCGTCAATGTATTTGACGTAGGAGATGACGGCGGTGTTTATTACATTGTTATGGAACTGATCGAGGGTATCACTCTGAAGGAATACATCTCCAAGAAGGGAAAGCTTTCCATTAAAGAGGCTACAAGTATCGCAATCCAGGTTTCTATGGGTCTGGAGGCGGCACACAGCCATGGTATCGTTCACAGAGATGTGAAACCTCAGAATATCATTATTTCCACAGATGGTAAAGTAAAGGTGACAGACTTTGGAATTGCCAGAGCTGCATCTTCCAATACGATCAGCTCCAATGTAATGGGATCTGTACATTACAGCTCACCTGAGCAGGTGAGAGGCGGATACAGCGATGAGAAGAGCGATATCTATTCTCTTGGAATCACACTGTATGAGATGGTCACAGGAAGAGTTCCTTTTGACGGAGATACCACTGTGGCGATCGCTATCAAGCATCTGCAGGAAGAGATGGTTCCGCCAAGTGTTTATACACCGGACCTTCCGTACAGTCTGGAGCAGATCATTCTGAAATGTACACAGAAAAGCGTAGATCGTCGTTACAGCCGTATGGAGGATGTGATCGCAGACCTGAAGCATTCTCTGATCGATCCCCAGGGTGATTTTGTAAGGCTTACTACAGTTGACAACGATGCCAAGACGGTTGTGATCTCAGAAGAAGAGCTTGGTGAGATCAAACATACACCGAAGCAGATCACAAAACCGGAGATCACCGCACTTGAGGAAGAAAAATACGACGATAACGATTACGATGATGCAGAGGAAGAATACAGACCGAGATCCGAGCATAGATCCGGAAAGAAAAAGAAGCATCATGGTTCCGGAAGAGGCCTGACGATTGCGGCACTGATCGGAGGTGCAGTCCTTCTGATCGTTCTTGTGGTAGTGCTTGGACGTGCCGCAGGACTGTTTGGAACCGGCAGCAGCGGAGCTGCAGACAGCAGCAAGGCAGAAGCAAAGCAGGAATCAGCAGCTGACGGTCTGGCAACCGTTCCTGATCTTGTAGGCAAGACAGAGGAAGAGGCTAAAACACTTGCAAACGATGCACATCTGGGTGTCCAGATGGCCGGTGAGGAGGCATCCGATCAGGAAAAAGGCAGGATCTCCCGTCAGGAGACAGCTGCGGGAACACAGGTTGAAGCCAATACAACTGTGAAATACTGGGTAAGCACCGGAACAGCACAGGTTACGATCCCAGATCTGGATGGACGTACAGGAATCGATGCACAGCAGACTCTGGAAGATCTTGGACTTCAGGTAAATGTCCAGAAAGAATACAGCGACACAGATGACAACGGATATGCACTGGTAGATCCGGGATATGTTTACAATGTCGAGCCGGCAGCAGGTACTTCTGTGCAGGCAGGCTCTTCTGTGACACTGACAGTCAGTCGAGGGGTTGATTATGGCGATAATGCTGAGGTTCCGAGTGTTGTAGGAATGACCAAGGATGATGCGCTTACTACTTTAGGTAAATTTATTGATATCCAGATAACAGAACAGCAGAGTACAGAAGCTGCAGGTACAGTTATCGCACAGGATCCGGAAGCCTATGCGGCAGCAGACCCGGATCAGCCGATCAGCATTACCATCAGCTCCGGTGACAAGGCTCCATCCACAGACAGCGCAGCATCTGCAGATAGTACAGCATCTACAGATAGTACAGCATCTACAGACAGTACAGCATCCACAGACAGTACAGCATCTGCGGACAGCACAGTATCCACAACTACATCTACAGCAGATGTCAATGCAAACACAGGCTGGAAATGTACACAGACACTGGATACTCCGTCCGGCTACAATGGAGGCGCGATCCGTCTGGAATTGATCCAGGACGTAAACGGTGAGCCTAAGGCATCCACCATCATTGATGGACAGAATATCAGCTTCCCGTATCAGCTTGATATCTCAGGTGCTGAGGGCGTTACCTCAGGAACCATCTATCTCTATGAAGAGGTAGACGGGGATTATCAGCAGCTTGGAACCTACACGGTTACATTCAAGAAAGCTGAGTGATCATGCAGGGAAAGATAATCAAAGGTATTGCCGGATTCTACTACGTATATGCAGAAGACGGTAATACATATGAATGCAGAGCCAAGGGAATTTTCCGTAAGGATAAATTCAAGCCTCTGGTAGGTGACAATGTGGATATTACAGTTCTGGATGAAAAGGAACTGGAGGGAAGTGTGACGGAGATCCACAAGCGGAAGAATTCTCTGATCCGTCCGGCTGTGGCCAATGTAGATCAGGCACTGGTGATCTTTGCCATGGATAATCCGAAGCCGAACTTCATGCTTCTGGATCGTTTCCTCATTATGATGGAGAGGGAAGGTGTTCCGGCAGTCATCTGTTTTAACAAAAAAGATCTGGCAACAACGGAAGAGCTGGAATTTCTCTATGAAACATACCAGAGCTGCGGCTATCAGGTGATCCTGTCAAGTGCCCTGAAGGGAGAAGGACTCGACGAGATCGAAGAAGTACTTCAGGGCAGGACAACTGTGGTTGCCGGCCCATCCGGCGTGGGAAAATCTTCTCTTACAAATTCCCTTCAGGAAGAAGTGGAGATGGAAACCGGTGAGATCAGCCGTAAGCTGAAACGGGGAAAACATACCACGCGCCATGCACAGATCATACCGGTGGCACAGGATACATTCCTTGTGGATACGCCGGGATTTTCCTCCTTATATATTGAAAATATGGAGAAGCAGGAACTGAAGGATTACTTTCCGGAGTTCCGAAGATATGAAGGACAGTGCCGCTTTCAGGGGTGCCGTCACATACATGAACCGGGCTGCGCTGTTAAGGAAGCCCTTGAGAACAATGAGATCAGCAGACTCCGATATGAAGATTATCTGGAGCTGCACCAGGAATTAAAAGAGAAAAGGAGATACTGAGTCATGGAATACCGATTGTGCCCGTCGATCTTATCAGCAGATTTTAACAGACTGGGAGAACAGATCAAAATTCTGGAAAAGGAAGGCGTTGAATATCTGCATATTGATGTTATGGATGGAGATTTTGTTCCCAGCATTTCTTTTGGAATGCCGGTGATCAAATCGATCCGGAAAGAATCCAACATGTTTTTCGACGTACATTTGATGGTAACAGAACCGGAAAGATATATCCGCGATTTTGTAGAATGCGGAGCAGATTCCATTACTGTACATGCGGAGGCATGTGAGGATCTGGAGCGTACACTGGAGCAGATCAGGGCAGCAGGGGTAAAGGCGGCAGTTTCGATCAAGCCATCCACACCGGTAAATGACATCAGCCATCTTCTTGAAGATGTGGATATGGTGCTGATAATGACTGTTCAGCCAGGATTTGGCGGACAGAAATACATGGACGAATGCACGGAGAAGATCCAGGAGCTTCGTGAGCTTATTGATGAAGAAGAGCTGGATGTTGATATCCAGGTAGATGGTGGTATCAATGATGATACACTGGAGACGGTTATGCGTGCCGGTGCAAACCTCATGGTCGCAGGTTCCTGGGTATTTAAGGGCGATGTGGCAGCCAATGTAAGACACATTACAGAAAAAATCCACAATATCAAAAAAGAGCTGGACTGAAAATGATCGATACAATAATAATCAGCGGGGGCAATATCCAGAATGGTTTTGCCCTCGATTTTTTAAAAAAAAGAATAGAAGAAAGCCGAGGAGAGAAAATCACTCTTGTTGCTGCAGATAAGGGGATGGAATGGTTTATGAAAAACCGGGAATTTATTCCGAATCTTGCAATTGGGGATTTTGACAGTCTTTCCGAAGAAGGCCAAAAATATATGGAAAGCCTGAAGGGACCGGAGATCATCAGGCTGAAGCCAGAGAAGGATGATTCGGATACACAGTCTGCGGTAAACCAGATGATCCGCAAGGGTGCAAAGGATATCCTGATCCTGGGAGCTACCGGCACAAGGCTGGATCATGTGCTGGCGAATCTGGGACTGCTTTCCATGGGTAAGGAACAGGGCGTTCGTATTGCGATCGCAGATCAGTGGAATTATATCACACTTGCAGAAAGCGGAACCATACTGCACAGAGAGGAGCAGTTTGGAAAATATGTTTCATTCTTTACTGTGGGAGGTGATGTGACAGGCCTCACTCTGAGGGGGTTTAAGTATCCGCTGAACGGATATCATCTGACAGTAGAAGACAGTGGCCTGACCGTCAGCAATGAGATTTCGGAAGAAACCGCAGAGATCCTGTATGAAAGCGGGCAGCTTCTGATGATCATGTCCAGGGACTGACAGTAACAATAAATGCCTCACAGTTGCGATTTCAGGCTGTGTATGGTAATATGGGACAGGAATGGCCTGAAAAACGGAAAGGCCTGTTTAAAGAGTATCTGAAAAATACTGTAAATAAATATATCGAAAGGACGTATATAGAGAGATGAAATTAGGAATCGTAGGTCTTCCTAACGTAGGAAAAAGTACATTATTCAATTCACTGACAAAAGCCGGAGCAGAATCCGCAAACTATCCGTTCTGTACTATCGACCCCAATGTGGGTGTTGTAACCGTTCCGGATGAGAGACTGAATCTTCTCGGAGATTTTTATAAATCAAAAAAAGTAACACCGGCAGTGATCGAATTCGTCGATATTGCAGGTCTTGTAAAAGGCGCATCTAAGGGAGAGGGACTTGGAAACCAGTTCCTTGCAAATATCCGTGAGGTAGATGCTATCGTTCACGTGGTACGCTGCTTTGAGGATTCCAATGTTGTTCATGTAGATGGAAGCATTGATCCGCTCCGCGATATCGAGACTATTAATCTGGAGCTTGTTTTCTCTGATCTTGAGATCCTCGAGAGAAGAATTGCCAAGGTTACCAAGACTGCACGTATGGATAAGGAAGCTGCCAAAGAGCTTGCATTCCTTGAAAAAGTAAAGGCACATCTGGAAGAGGGACAGCTTGCCATTACTCTGGAAACAGAGAACGAAGATGAGGATGCATGGCTTGCAACCTATAATCTTCTTACTGCAAAACCGGTGATCTATGCGGCTAACGTTGCAGAGGATGATATCGCAGATGATGGGGCGAACAATCAGTATGTACAGGCAGTACGTGAATACGCTGCCAAACAGAACAGCGAGGTATTTGTGATCTGTGCGCAGATCGAGGAGGAGATCTCCGAGCTGGATGAGGATGAGAGAAAGATGTTCCTTGAGGATCTGGGACTGACAGAATCCGGCCTGGAGAAGCTGGTGCGCGCAAGCTATCACCTTCTTGGACTTATGAGTTTCCTGACAGCAGGAGAGGATGAGACAAGAGCATGGACTATCAAGATCGGAACCAAGGCACCGCAGGCAGCAGGTAAGATCCACACAGACTTTGAACGTGGATTTATCAAAGCAGAGGTTGTGAATTATCAGGATCTTCTGGATTGCGGTTCCTATGCAGGTGCCAGAGAGAAGGGCCTTGTACGTATGGAAGGAAAAGAGTACGTTGTACAGGACGGAGATGTGATCTTATTCAGATTTAACGTGTGATCACCAACGTCTGTGAAATACCGGCTGTAAGCTGAAAAATTATAACAGGTGATTTTATGGATATGTCAATTCGGTTTCCCGGATTAGATCTGGTTTTGGATCATGTGCCGAGATCCTTTGAGATCTTTGGCTTTGAGATCACGATTTATGGCGTCCTGATCGCGATAGGAATGCTTCTGGGAATCTTTTTTGTGGTACTGGAAGCCAGAAGAAATCATGAAGATCCGGATGCATATCTGGATCTGGCCATCATAACGCTGCTTTCCGGTGTGGCAGGGGCAAGGCTGCTTTATGCGGCTTTTTCCTGGAGCCTTTATAAAAATGATCCGGGACAGCTTCTGAATATACGGTCCGGAGGACTTATGTTTTATGGCGGACTTCTGGGCGGTGTGCTGGGTGGTGCGGTCTACTGCAGGATCCGAAAGAAATCCTTCTGGCAGATGGCAGATCTTGCCTGCATGGGACTTCTGATCGGGCAGATAATAGGAAAGTGGGGAAGCTTTTTTAACAGAGAATCTTTCGGGGAATATGCAGACAACATTTTTTCCATGCAGCTGCCGCTGACTGCGGTACGGGCAGGAGAGGTCACCACGGCTATGCGTGAAAAGCTTCAAACCGTGGACGGTGGTACCTGGATTTTGGTACAGCCCTTGTTTTTCTATGAAAGTCTCTGGTGTCTGCTTGTGCTTTTGGTGCTTATGATGCTGCTTCGCAAAAAAGTATTTCAGGGAGAGATCTTTCTGAGATATCTGGCAGGCTATGGTCTTGGAAGAGCAGTGCTCCAGTGGTTCCGCACAGATAAAATACTGTTTCCGGGAACCGGCGTGGATGTTTCACTGGTGATCTCGGTAATACTTTTTGTTCTTTGCACCGTGGTAGTTGCAGTGAAACGCGTGATGTCCAGAAAGCGGGCAAAAGTACGGATGAGAAGGATCGAGAAAGATCAGCAGGCAGAGAAAGAAGCGGAACAGCAACGGGAAAATGTAGCAGAGAATCTGGAAACAGAGACTGTACAGGGAGAAAAAAATGGATCAGAACGAGATACAGAAGAAAGAGGAAGCTCTTCGGAAAGCGTCACTTTTGCAGCAGCTGCAGGAGGAACGGAAGAAGCTGGACAGCCAGATCAGGAGCAGGAGCGATCTTCTGAAGAATCTGGAGGCCAGCCAAAGAGTTGATCGTATTCTGGAATTATATTACGGAAACTGAGATCAAACAGATATAGGATACAGGTGCTTTTGTCTGATGGATCAGAATATAGGATAGGATACCGGCATTTGGCTGATAAGAGCAGCAGAAAACTGCCCTGCAGGAAAACGTCTTCTACGACGTTTCCGGCAGGGCAGTTTTTGTGCTGTGCAGTAGGAATATATTAGTACATCTTTCGGAAATCCAGAGGAGTTGTGCCTGTGACTTTACGGAACATGGCGATAAAGTGGCTGGCATCGGAAAATCCCGAAGCGCCGGCAACATCCTGGATCTTCATATCCGGTCTGGAAAGCAGAAGCTCACGTGCGCGGCTGATGCGGTACATGGTAACGTACTCGTAAACCGAGCAGCCCATAAAACGGCGGAACAGACGGGAAAGATACTGCGGAGAGACAAAAACGCTCCGGCTCAGCTGCGCTGCAGTGATATCCTGCTGATAACCGGTTTCGATTTCTTTTATTACCGGGATCACATATCTCTGGTAGAGAGGATTATCCTGTATCTTCGGAGAAGCTGCACAGTCTGTAAAATTCATAAGAAAATTATAGCAGTCGGAAGAAAGAGATTTCATATCCGGTGTGGGCTGATGATATTTACGCAAGGTAGAAGAAATCATTTTTCGGATACTGGCTCCCTGTTCCTTTTCGATAAGGATCACTTCCTGGTTGTCTGTCATGGAAGGAATGCTGCCTGCCAGTGTTCCTGTGAAGGTGGCAAACATCGTGGTCCAGGAAGTAGACTCCCTGTGATAGGAATGAGGGACACCGGGGGCGATGAGGATGCCCTCGTTGGCTCCGAGAGTATAAAATTTTCCACGGACTTCAATGCGTCCGGTACCCTTTTCAGTCTGGAGGTAATGATAATACGGATATCCGTCCGGACGGAAGATATTAACCTGATTCCAGTGGTTCCCAAGAGATTCAAACATGAAGGGAGCACTGACCGGAGTGTTTCTGAAATAGATCGACATGATATTCACCTGTTTCTAAATGTTATATATTTTGGCGAAACATATTATACCATAATCCGGTGGATTATACTATAATGATCATAGCATAAAAAACGAAGGATCCGGCAGAAAAACAGAATCTGCCGGGCAGGAGGAAAAAATGAAAAAATTTGATCATTCTCTGTTAAAAGATCCCCGGTATTTCAGCGACGGAAGAATGGATGCCCACTCAGATCATACATATTATCGCTGTGAGGAAGAGAGAGAAGATGGGAAAACTTCTTTCCGTCACAGTCTGAATGGTCTCTGGAAGTTCCATTATGCACGGAATTATGCATCTGCTATCCCAGGCTTTGAGGAAGAAGCATATTCCTGTAAGGACTGGGAGGAGATTTATGTGCCGGCACATATCCAGATGGAAGGATATGAT
>SKED01002640.1_pt1 | contig 12341 bp, 10 predicted proteins | sample 4826651 | NCBI WGS metagenome assembly SKED01 (sample SAMN11008818, study PRJNA524170) | human gut metagenome | biome: Human fecal sample; material: Feces; isolation source: fecal sample from pouch patient p19 | host: Homo sapiens | place: Israel: Tel-Aviv | collected 2016-06-28
ACTTTCAACTGCTTCGACCCGTGCAGATAACGTTCGATCAGCTGTCCCCATTTGATCTTCTCCTGTTCGGATACCTTCGCATATCCGTAACCCGGCAGGTCGACCAGATATAATGCCTCATTAATATTATAGAAGTTGATCGTCTGTGTCTTTCCCGGTGTTGCAGATATTCTTGCGTATGATTTGCGGTTCATAAGCGCATTGATCAGGGATGACTTTCCTACGTTGGATTTTCCTGCAAATGCAATCTCCGGAAGTGTATTCTCCGGAAGTTTGCTGGTGATTCCACATACGGTTTCCAGATTAATATTTCTGATTATCATATATTTCTCCTTTGATCCATCTCCTGACCCGTGCCAGAAGATCTGACTATACAAGTGCTTCTTTCAGCACCTCATTCATGTGTGTTACAAATTTAATTTCCAGTCCCTTTGTAATCTCTGTTGAAATTTCCTCAACATCTCTTTCATTTTTTGCCGGGACAAGCACGGTCTTCATTCCTGCATTTTTTGCAGCCAGAAGCTTTTCTTTCAGCCCTCCGATCGGGAGTACACGTCCGCGCAGTGTAATCTCTCCTGTCATAGCGAGGTCTGCCCGTACTTTTCTTCCTGTCACCGCAGACATGATTGCAGTTGCCATTGTAATACCGGCAGATGGTCCGTCTTTTGGAACGGCTCCCTCCGGAATATGGATATGTATATCATGTTTCTTAAAGAAATCATCTGTAATATCGTGCTCTTTGCTTACGGAACGGATATAACTGATACCGGTTCTCGCGGACTCTTTCATGACATCGCCAAGCTGTCCGGTCAGCAGGAGTTCTCCTTCTCCCGGCATCATATTCACTTCGATCTGGAGTGTATCACCGCCGACACTGGTCCATGCGAGTCCACGCACAATACCAACTTCATCTTCTTCATTTGCCATCTGATAACTGTAAAGTTCCTTACCCAGATAGTGTTCCATATTCCGCTCTGTCACATGAATGGATTTCTTCTTTTTCTCAAGGATCTCCATTGCTGATTTACGGCAGATATCACCGATCTTACGTTCCAACTGTCTGACCCCTGCTTCTTTTGTGTAATTTCTTGCCATCTTCCAGATCGCATTTTTACTGATGGTCAGCTGATCTGCTTTCAGTCCATGCTTTTCGATCTGCTTTGGAATCAGATGTTCCTGCGCAATATGCAGTTTTTCATTTTCTGTATAACTGGTAACCTCAATGACTTCCATACGGTCAAGAAGCGGCCTTGGAATGGTCTGCAGGCTGTTTGCCGTTGTGATAAATAACACTTCCGACAGATCCATCGGCACTTCCAGATAATGGTCTACGAACTTATTATTCTGTTCGCCATCCAGAACCTCCAGAAGTGCTGAGAATGTATCTCCTTTATAGTCATTGCTGACTTTATCTATCTCATCCAACAGCATCAGTGGATTCTTGACTCCTGCCTGTTTCATTCCATTTGCGATTCTTCCCGGCATTGCTCCTACATAAGTCTTTCTGTGCCCCCGGATTTCCGCTTCGTCACGGACACCTCCAAGCGAAATTCTCACATACGGCTTCTTCAACGCCCTGGAAAGAGATTTCGCAATCGAAGTTTTACCGGTTCCCGGAGGACCCACAAGACAGATGATCGGTGCTTCGCCTTTTTTCGTAAGCGCCCGTACTGCAAGATATTCAAGTACTCGTTCTTTTACTTTCTCCAGACCGTAATGATCTTCATCCAGTACCTGCCTTGCAAATGCAATATCTTTATGCTCTTTGCAAGTTTTATCCCATGGCATTTCAAGCATTGTTTCGATATAGGTCCGGATAACGCCTGTTTCCGCCGGGGAATTCATGGAATTGCGGAATCTTTTGATTTCTTTGTTCAGCTTTTCTTTTACTTCTTTCGAAGCTTTCAATGCATCTGCCGCCTGCTGGAATTCATCCGCATCCGACATGGTATTGTCATCACCAAGTTCCTCACGGATTACTTTCAGTTCTTCCCGTAGGATGTATTCCCTCTGATTCTTGTCCACACGTTCTTTCACCTTACTTTGGATCTCTTCTTTTACTTTCTGTGCCTGTATCTCATTCACAATCTTATATAGCAGAAGTTCATACCGTCTCATAACGTTCGTCTCTTCCAGCAGTTCCTGCGCATCTTCGAATGAAAACGGCATATTTGCAGCAATCACATCTGTCAGGTATTTCAGATCATGAATGGATTCCACCTGCATGCCAAGTTCTTTTGAAAGCTTTGGGTTCTTTAACAGATATTCTTTGAAGACATCCTGTAATCCACGGATCATTGCTTCCCGGTTCATTGGATCGTCTTCTTCCCGCTCTCCGGATACTACTTCATCATCCGGCAGTTCTACTACCGTTGCCTGGAGATATGGTGTCTCACTATCCATTCTTACAAGACTTGCTCTTACTTCTCCGGATACAAGTACACGGCTCATTTTTTTTGGTAATTTTACTACCTGCCTTATGGTAACAACACAGCCAACCAGATAGACATCTTCTGCTCCCGGCTCTTCTATTTCCAGATCCTTCTGAGCGCTGACGAATAACTTCTGGCCGTTTTTTACCGCCTCTTCAATCGCCTGCAGTGATTTTTCCCTGCTTACATCAAAATGTCTGACCTCTTCCGGCAGTATCGTAAGTCCTCTTAAGGCAACCATAGGCAGACTATAGGTTTCTCCTGTCATATATTCACACTCCTGTTCACCGACTGGATTATCTTGGTATAAAATCAGCGGGTACAATTATTCTTCGCACCCGCCGTCTTTCTTTTCATTTATTATGCACTTTCTGAGTCAGGTTCTGCATGTTCACATACAGGCTCTCCTGTTCCTTTCACAACATCTTCTGTGATGTGGCATGATTTTAATGTCTCATCCGATGGTGCTTTATACATGATATCCATCATGATACTTTCCATAATCGCTCTCAGTCCTCTTGCTCCCGTCTTTCTCTTCAGGGAAGTCTCTGCGATTGCTTCCAGTGCTTTATCATCAAATGTAAGCTCTACATCGTCCAGTTCCAACAGCTTCTGATACTGTTTAGTCAATGCATTCTTCGGCTCTGTAAGAATCTTCATTAATGCATCTTTATCCAGCATTTCCAATGCTACTGTTACCGGTACACGGCCTACGATTTCCGGAATCAGACCAAATTTCACAAGATCCTGCGGCAGAATCTGCTGAAGCAGTCTGTCCACATCATCTTCATGCTTTTCTGCAATCTCTGCATTGAATCCGATTGATTTCTGATCGATACGTTTTTCAACGATTTTTTCGATTCCTTCAAAGGCTCCTCCGCAGATGAATAAAATATTCGTGGTATCGATCTGGATCATCTCCTGATGTGGATGCTTTCTTCCTCCCTGCGGAGGTACGTTCGCAACAGTTCCTTCTATGATCTTAAGAAGTGCCTGCTGCACACCCTCACCGGATACATCTCTGGTGATCGACGGATTCTCTGATTTTCTTGTAATCTTATCAATTTCATCAATGTAAATGATTCCATACTCTGCACGTTCAATATCTCCGTCTGCAGCCTGAATAATCTTCAGAAGAATGTTTTCTACATCTTCACCGACATATCCGGCCTCTGTCAATGCTGTCGCATCGGCAATTGCAAATGGTACTCCTAGAATCTTTGCCAGTGTCTGAGCCAGAAGCGTCTTACCGCATCCTGTCGGTCCGAGCATGAGAATATTACTTTTACCAAGGTCTACTCCCATATTTCTTCCCGCCATTACACGTTTATAATGATTATAAACGGCTACGGATAACACTTTCTTAGCTTCATCCTGACCAATAACATATTCATCCAGGAATGCTTTAATCTCTTCCGGTTTTAAAAGATTGATATCCGAGAACGGATTCCATTCTCTTCCGTTCTCGTATTCAAATTCTTCTTCTATAATCTCTGCGCAGACATCCACACACTCATCACAGATATATGCCCCATTCGGACCTGCGATCAGCTTTCTCACCTGATTCTGCGTCTTGTTACAGAACGAGCATCTTACCTGATCATCGTTCTTTCCTGCCATACTTTTCACCTCGTCTGAGGACGTCCTTAGCGGCTTTTAATGACTTCGTCAATCAGACCATATGCTTTGGCTTCTTCCGCAGTCATGAAATTATCTCTTTCAGTATCTGCATTGATCACCTCTAACGGCTGTCCTGTATTTTCTGCCAGAATCTGATTCAGTTTCTGACGGGTTTTTAAGATATGATCTGCTGCGATCTGAATCTCTGTTGCCTGTCCCTGAGCTCCACCAAGTGGCTGATGGATCATGATCTCAGAATTTGGAAGCGCAAGTCTTTTGCCCTTTGTTCCACCTGTAAGAAGGAATGAGCCCATACTTGCAGCCATACCGATACAGATTGTCTCAATATCGCATTTAATATACTGCATGGTATCATAAATTGCCATTCCGGCTGTTACAGAGCCTCCCGGGCTGTTAATATACAAATGGATATCCTTCTCCGGATCTTCTGCTTCCAGAAACAGAAGCTGTGCAACGATCACACTTGCGGATACATCTGTTACTTCTTCACCTAGAAATATAATTCTGTCTTTCAATAATCTTGAATAGATGTCGTAAGAACGTTCTCCACGGCTTGACTGTTCAATGACATAAGGTACTAAACTCATGTATATGCCTCCTGACTATACTATGTTGTTATCTGACGTTCTTATTTCTCTACTGCATTCTCAACAAGGAATGTAACAGCTTCCTGAACTGCCAGATCTTCCTTCATCTGTTTCTTCTCGTTCTCACCCATGAACTCTTTCAGTTTTTCAACTTCCATTTTGTAAGACTCTGCCATCTTAGCCAGTTCTTCATCAACTTTTTCATCTGTAATCTCGATGTTCTCTGCTTTTGCGATAGCTTCAAGTACCAGACGGGTTTCGATTCTCTTGATTGCCTGTGGTTTCATGTCTTCCATCATCTTCTCTGCTGTCAGACCTGTAAACTGGAAGTACTGTTCAAGAGTGATTCCCTGAGACTGGATTCTCTGTGCGAAATCTTCAACCATCTGAGTTGTCTGTGTATCGATCATTGGCTGTGGAATCTCGTATTCTGCATTCTTAACAGCCTGCTCAACAGCCTGGTCTTCCTGATTTCTCTTTCCGTCTGCTGCTTTCTGTTCTTTAATTTTAGCCTTTACATCAGCTTTGTATTCTTCTAATGTGTCAAATTCTGAAACTTCTGCTGCAAATTCATCGTCGATCTCAGGAAGTTCTTTTGCCTTGATCTCATGAACTGTGCATTTGAATACAGCTTCTTTTCCTTTTAATTCTTCTGCATGGTAATCTTCTGGGAAAGTAACTTTTACTTCTACTTCTTTCTCAGCTTCAGCACCAACTAACTGTTCTTCGAATCCAGGGATGAATGATCCTGAACCGATTGTCAGTGGATAGTTTTCACCCTTTCCACCTTCGAATGCTTCACCGTCAACGAATCCTTCAAAGTCAAGAATCACTTCATCACCATCTGCTACCGGACGGTCTGTAACTACAACTTCTCTGGCATTCTTTTCTGCTTCTTCCTGGATCTTAGCGTCTACTTCTTTCTGTGTTACGCGTGTAGATACTTTATCTACTTCCAGTCCTTTATATTCACCGAGTTTTACTTCCGGCTTTGTTGCTACATCTGCTGTAAAGATGAATGATTTTCCTTTTTCAATCTGAACGATGTTGATCTCTGGTCTTGATACGATTTCAAGATCACACTCATCATATGCTTCTGAGTATGCCTTAGGAATCAGCGCATTTGCTGCATCATCATAGAAGATTTCTGGTCCGTACATCTTCTCGATCATCTGACGCGGAACTTTTCCTTTACGGAATCCCGGCATAGCGATTTTGTTCTTCTGCTTCATATATGCACTCTGAAGCGCTTTTTCTAAATCATTGGCCGGAACTTCGATAGTAAGTTTCGCCATGTTGTTTTCTAATTTTTCTACCTGTAAACTCATTTATCATTTCCTCCTGTTTCTAACCCGCCTCATGGGTAGCGGAAAAAAAGCGGGTGTACTACAATACATTCACCACAGAAGTATAACACAAACTCTGGTAAATATCTAGCCCCCGTTTTTGCTTAAATCCGGTATTTTTCCGCTTTTTTTCATCAATATTTATTAAATTTGATTAAAACACGATTGATTCTGCGATTTCCTTTGCTTTTTCTTCACCATCCAGAACCTCGATCAGTTTCAGTGCAAAATCAATCGCTGTGCCGACGCCCTGACTGGTAATGATATTATCATCTACTACAACAGCAGTCTCTGTCAGAATGACATTCTCCATCTCATCTTCTACACCCGGATAACAGGTTGCCCTTCTTCCTTCCAGCAGGCCAAGACTTTTTAAAATCGTCGGTGCCGCACAGATCGCACCCACGAATCTGCCTTCTTTTGCATATTGTTTCACTACATATCTGACACCGTCATGTTCTTTTAAATTTAATGTTCCCGGCATACCTCCAGGTAATACAACCATGTCAAATTCTTCAAAATCAACTTCATCAAACAGATCTTCTGTCTGTACATTGATTCCATGCGCACCATGCACGATATAATCATCCATAATCGAAACAGTGTCTACATATATTTTTGCTCTTCTTAACAGATCAACGACTGTCAATCCTTCAATTTCTTCAAATCCGTCTGCTAACAACACACATACTTTTTTCATGCTTTCTTCCTCCTCATCTCTTAATCCGATGTCCCGCTTTACTTTCCAGTGACATCAATTATTATAAAAGTTTATCACCGTTTACTTTTTCTGTAAACTGTTGTATCATAATTTCACCATGAATGAAAGGAGCTATATAATATGGAAATCGAACGAAAATATCTTGTCTTACATCTTCCCGGTCCGCTGGAATCCTATCCCTGCCGTATTCTGGAGCAAGGCTATCTCAATACCAGCCCCGTAGTACGGATCCGACGTGATAACGATCGTTATGAACTCACTTATAAATCAGCCGGTCTCATGAGCCGCCAGGAATATAATCTCCCTCTGGACGACAAATCTTATGAACATCTTCTTACCAAAATTGACGGCCGCCTTATAAAGAAAAAGCGTTATATGATTCCACTTTCTTCAGCGCTTACTGCAGAACTGGATATCTTTGAAGGCGATCTTGCTCCCCTCATGCTTGTAGAGGTCGAGTTTGATTCCGAAGATGCTGCCAATTCTTTTTCACCTCCGGACTGGTTTGGTGAAGATGTAACTTTTTCAGGGAAATATCACAACAGCTATCTAAGCACTCTTTAAGAAAAGCAACGTTTTGTTGCTTTTCTTGTTTTTGTCACGTCTCGTTGCATATCATATTCATTTAATGGCCAGATTGTTATACTAACAGGAACATGTAACTTATGGAGGTATAAAATGGCAAACATTCAACTGGCCAAAAATCTGCTTTATCTCAGAACATTATATAATCTGAAGCAGGATGATATTGCCAATTTATTCAATATCACCCGTCAGGCCTGCAGTAATTATGAAAAAAGTACGCGTACACCCGATCTTGATGTTCTGGCTTCTTTTGCTGCTTATTTTCACGTAACGCTTGACCAGCTGATTCTCCACGATCTCAAAGCCGAAGGTTTCACTGCTGACTCCGACCCTTCTTCTGTTATGATGGAGTCAAAAACTCCATATATGCAGGGTATCGAAAAAAATACCGGTAACTATATCTATCTCACAGAAGAAGAACTGAACCTTATTCTTGCATTCCGTTCTTCCTCTGATGAACAGCGTAAAATTGTTACCGGCTTTCTTAATTCTGATAAATGATCCAACTTATAATATCTTTATGCTTATGCTCCCAATCCAAATCCATCATGAACCGCATTCATTGCTTTTTCAATATCTTCTTCCGGAACCAGTACTGTAATACGGATTTCAGATGTTGAAATCATATTAATATTCACTCTGGAATTATATAATGATTCAAACATTTTCGCAGCTACTCCTGGATTGCTCATCATTCCCGCACCTACGATTGAAAGTTTTGCAACTTTTTTGTTCCAGGTAATATCCTGAATTGTAAGTCTTTCTTTATTTGCATTCAGCACTTCAATTGCATGTTCAAGATCATCCGATGCAACGGTAAAGGAAATGTCCTTTGTTCCTTCTCTTCCGACAGACTGCAGGATAATATCTACATTAATATTATTAGCAGCCAGTGTATTGAATACAGCAAATGCTGTTCCTGGTTTGTCCTCTAATCCAATGACAGATATTCTGACAGTATCCTTATCTGCAGCCACACCTGTGACCAGTAATTTTTCCATATTTGCCCCCTCCTTGACTACGGTGCCTTCTGAACGGTTCAAACTTGACCGTACCACTAATTCCACATTATATTTTTTCGCCATTTCCACAGAACGGTTGTGAAGAACTTTTGCCCCAAGACTCGCAAGCTCAAGCATCTCATCGTATGTAACGGCATCCAGTTTCTTTGCAGTTTTTACTACTCTTGGATCTGCTGTAAACACACCGTCTACGTCTGTATAGATTTCACATTTATCGGCATGTAACACAGCTGCCAGCGCAACAGCTGTTGTATCAGAACCGCCTCGTCCGAGTGTCGTAATATCATCATATTTGTTAACACCCTGAAAACCTGTTACAATAACGATCTTTCTCGAATCCAGTTCGTGCATGATACGCTCTGTGTCTACTCTTTTAAATCTGGCATTTCCATAACGGGATGTGGAATGCATCATAACCTGAAAAGCATTCAAAGATACTGCCGGCACATCCAGTGCCTGCATTGCCATAGCCATGAGAGACACTGATACCTGTTCACCTGTCGTAAGCAGCATATCCAGCTCTCTTTTTTTAGCATTCGGATTGATCGTATTCGCCAGTGCGATCAGATCATCTGTCGTATCTCCCATTGCCGAAAGGACAACAACTACGTCATGTCCGGCTCTGTAGTCCTCAATACAGCGTTTTGCCACATTGAATATTCTTTCTTTATTGGCGACTGAACTTCCGCCAAACTTTTTTACTATTAACATGTTTCCTCCTGTGACAGACCAATCTGATTAATCCTGAATACGGATCATATGTACGATCTGCTCTTTGTAAAGTTTTGATCTGGTCTCATAATCTCCCTCCATCATAACAGGAGTTACAAATCCAAATTCTCCTTCCAGTTCCGGTACTTTTACCACTTCAATCTCTCCGTATGATTCCTTCAGCTGCGGAACCAGCTCCTCTTCCTTGCCTTTTATCCGTACAAAGAATCTTCTCTTGGAATCCGCCTTGTCTTCCAGTTGAAGCTTTTCTTCTTTCCACATCGTCATGATATTACGGTTCAGATGCTTTGCCTCATCTACAACATCCGCAACTACAGCACTCGCAGTTGGAAGTTTTCCGGCTCCGCTTCCATAGAACATCGCATCCCCTAATACATTTCCATGAACGAAAATAGCATTGAACACATCATTAACATTATAAAGCGGATGTTCCGGATATAACATACATGGTGCCACGATTGCATGCAATCTGTTACCCGCATAACGTCTGCTGGATGCCAGCAGCTTGATCGTTGTTCCCATTGCTTTTGCATACTTCATATCTTCAACGGTAATCTTCGTGATTCCTTCACAGTAAATATCTTCAAAATCAACCTGCTGTCCTGAGATCAGAGAAGAAAGGATTGCAATCTTTCTGCATGCATCATATCCTTCCACATCTGCTTCCGGATTTCTCTCTGCATATCCGTTCGCCTGTGCCTCTTTTAATACAGTGTCATAGTCCGCACCTTCATAAAACATCTTGGAAAGCATATAATTGGTAGTTCCGTTCAGAATACCTGTGATCTCTTCAATCTCATCTGCAGTCAGTGAAGAATTAAGCGGACGGATAATTGGAATACCGCCTCCGACACTAGCTTCAAACAAGAAATTAATATCATGTTCCGCTGCTATAGAAAGAAGCTCAGCCCCATGCTTTGCAACCAGTGCTTTATTCGATGTTGCCACGCTTTTTCCAGCCTGAAGGCAGCGTTTTACAAACGTATAGGCCGGCTCGATTCCTCCCATTACTTCTACGACAATCTGTACATCTTCATCCGAAACAATCGTCTCAAAATCATGTACGATCTTCTCCTGCACCGGATCCCCCGGGAAATCCTTCATATCCAGTACATATTTAATGTTCAGCTCATCACCGATTCGCTGATTGATGCGCGCTCCGTTGGTATTAATCACTTCTACCACTCCGGAACCTACTGTTCCGTAGCCCATTACTGCTATATTGATCATATATTCCCTCCTTTTAGCCGTTTGCGATTTTTTTCAGATATGCATTGATAAATGAATCAATATCCCCGTCCATCACGGCATTTACATTGCTGTTTTCTTCATTCGTTCTGTGATCTTTCACCAGTGTATATGGTTGCATAACATAAGATCTGATCTGATTACCAAATCCGATATCTTTTACTTCCCCCCTGATATCCGATACTTTTTCTGCCTGTTCCTGCTCTTTCATAAGCTGCAGTTTTGCCTTTAACATCTGCATTGCCTTTTCTTTATTATGATGCTGTGATCTTTCATTCTGGCACTGCACCACGATTCCGGTTGGCAGATGTGTAATTCGGATTGCCGAAGATGTCTTATTAACATGCTGGCCTCCCGCACCGCTGGCACGGTAAGTATCGATTTTCAGATCATCTTCATCAATTTCAATATCAATATCATCTTCCAGATCAGGGAGCACATCACAGGATGCAAAAGATGTCTGTCGTTTACCGGCAGAATTAAACGGTGAAATACGTACCAGCCTGTGCACTCCTTTTTCCGATTTCAGATATCCGTAAGCATTCTCACCTTTTACCTCAAAAGTAACTGCCTTAATCCCTGCGATATCGCCATCCAGGAAATCCAGCACCTGAAGCGAAAATCCTTTTCTCTCTGCCCAACGGCAGTACATACGGTATAACATGCCTGCCCAGTCACAGGATTCCGTTCCTCCCGCTCCTGCATGAATGGTCATGATTGCATTGCATGCATCATATTCTCCCGACAGTAACGTCTGGATCTTCAGCTTTTCAAACACCTTTTCAAATGTATGAATTTCTTCCTCCAGTTCTTTTACCATTGCAGGATCTTCGTCTTCATATCCCATCTCGATCAGGAGATTGATATCTTCATAAGAAGTATAGAGACCGTGGATCGTCTCTACAAGTTCTTTTAAATTCTTAAGCTCTTTCATCAGTTCCTGTGATTCTTCCGGATTATCCCAGAACCCAGGTTCCTCTATCTTGCGTTCCAGTTCTTCGATTCTCCGCTCTTTTCCTGCAACGTCAAAGTGAATCCCTCATTTCGGCAAGAGGTTCTTCATAAGCGTTCATTATTGTTTTGAACTGATCTAATTCAACCATATTACCACCTCTTTCTGTTTGAAATTATATGCTTAATTATCCGGCAGCCGTTCTTTCCCCGGCTGCCGTCTTCTCATATCTTATATTTCAATAAATCTAGTTCTTACGTCCGCAGCACTGTTTGTATTTCTTTCCACTTCCGCACGGGCATGGATCGTTCGGATATACTTTCTTTTCTGCACGTTTCTTAGGCTCACGCACTCCCGTATCATCCTTATTGGTTCCGGTTACTTTGGCAACCTGCTCTCTTTCTACTTTCTGCTCCAGCTTAACGTGCAGGATCGTACGGACTGTATCTTCTTCGATACTTCTTGTCATCTCATCAAACATCTCGTAACCGATCATCTTATACTCAACCTTTGGATCTCTCTGTCCATAAGCCTGAAGACCGATTCCCTGACGTAACTGATCCATATCATCAATATGATCCATCCATTTTGCATCGATTACTTTCAGAAGAACTACTCGCTCGATCTCACGCATATGCTCCGGTTCCGGGAACTCTGATTCCTTTGCCTCGTAAACCTTGGCTGCGCGCTCTTTCAGCATATGTTTCAGCTCTTTCTGACTGATATCCTTGACATCTTCTTCTGTAATCGTTTCCATCGGAATCGTATTGCGGATCGTCAGGTTCAGTTCTGTCAGATTCCACTCATCGTAATCCTGATCCGGGCTGACCACCATGTCTACAACATTCTCTATATAATCATTCATCATATGGAAGATAGAATCACGCATGTTGTCTCCGTCCAGTACATGACGTCTTTCTTCATAAATAATTTCTCTCTGTTCGTTCATTACCTGGTCATATTCCAGCAGGTTTTTACGAATTCCAAAGTTGTTGCTTTCTATCTTCTCCTGTGCTTTTTCAATCGCACTGGAAAGCATCTTATGCTCGATCTGTTCGCCGTCTTCCACACCAAG
>SKED01002648.1_pt1 | contig 12320 bp, 9 predicted proteins | sample 4826651 | NCBI WGS metagenome assembly SKED01 (sample SAMN11008818, study PRJNA524170) | human gut metagenome | biome: Human fecal sample; material: Feces; isolation source: fecal sample from pouch patient p19 | host: Homo sapiens | place: Israel: Tel-Aviv | collected 2016-06-28
CTATAGGTTCAATTGGAACATTCGTAATACTTATGATACTTGCAATAATATGTCTGGTTATAATTACGGAGAGGTCTTTTATATCCGGGCTTAAGAAGGTTGGAAACGGCAGCCAGCGCATTATGCAGGAAGCAAGAGAGGATTATTCAGCATACAAAGAACATTCAGCAGGCAGACAGAATGACATGTCTGATGATGAATACCGCAGGTTAAGGGAAGAAGAGCGTGCTAAGGCAAGGCTTAAGAAGATTGAAAAGAAAGAAAAGCAGCTTGCGGAAAAGAAAGCAAGAGAAGAATATCTTGCCAATGCACGTATGAATAATGTTGTCCGTGGAGTAACATCTGATACTCTTATAACAGGAACGGATGAAGAACTGGCACAGGATATTGATATACATGAAATTCATGTTGATACTGAACGTAATGACCAGTATACACAGGATATCTATGAGCCTGATGAAGATGCATTTGAGCTTGCTTATGATTGCGATAGTAATGCAGGTGTAGCAGGAAATGTGGCTGATGAGCCAGTGTATGCTGACTATGAGTCTCATATGCAGCAGATACAGCCAGATGATTATATGGTTGATGATGAAGTGGCCTGAAACATGCCAGAGGATAATACTGCATCATATGATAATGATTATGTATCAGATAATGATAATATATATGAAAATGATGTGACTAATGAAGAATACAGAGAAAATAGTGTGAACCAGAATAATGGGCAGCAGGGCAGTGAACAGTTAAGTGATGAGCAGAAGACTGAAGTACAGGTCAAGCCTGTGAATAAACCTAAGAAAGCATACAAGTTCCCACCGGTAAGCTTATTAAAGAGAAATCCAGGTGCAGCGTCTGGTGGAAAGTCTGAATACAGAGTAATTGCACAGAGATTACAGGAGACACTGCTTACTTTCGGTGTTAAAGTTACTATAACTGATATAAGCTGCGGACCTACAGTTACAAGATATGAGTTACAGCCGGAACAGGGTGTCAAGGTAAGCAAGATTGTTTCTTTATCAGATGATATCAAGCTTAATCTGGCAGCCGCCGACATAAGAATTGAAGCACCAATTCCGGGCAAGGCAGCTATAGGTATTGAAGTTCCTAATAAGGAAGCCGGAAGTGTATATTTCAGGGAACTGGTTGAGTCTAAGGAATTCAAGGAAAGCCAGTCAGCAATATCATTCGGAGTTGGTAAGGATATTGCAGGAAAGACTATTATTGCGGATATTGCGAAGATGCCGCATATGCTTATTGCCGGAGCAACAGGTTCAGGTAAATCAGTATGTATCAACACAATAATTATGAGTATTCTTTATAAGGCAAAGCCAGAGGATGTAAGACTTATAATGGTTGACCCGAAGGTTGTTGAGTTAAGTGTGTATAATGGAATACCACATTTGCTGTTACCTGTAGTAACGGATCCTAAGAAGGCTGCGGGGGCGCTTAACTGGGCTGTTAATGAGATGACAGACAGATATAAGAAGTTTGCGGCAATGCAGGTTCGTAATATAAAGGGATATAATGATGTTGTTGTCAAGAAGAATAAGGAGGGCATAGACCCTCCAATGGAGAAGCTTCCACAGATTGTCATTATCATAGATGAGCTTGCTGACCTTATGATGGTTGCACCGGGTGAGGTTGAAGATGCAATATGCCGTCTGGCTCAGCTTGCGAGAGCGGCAGGAATACATATGGTTATAGCAACGCAGAGACCTTCTGTTAATGTAGTAACAGGACTTATCAAGGCAAATATTCCGTCTAAGATAGCATTTGCAGTATCTTCGGGAATTGATTCAAGAGTTATCATTGATATGAATGGTGCTGAGAAGCTGCTTGGAAAGGGAGATATGCTCTACTTCCCATCTAATCTTCCAAAGCCGTTGCGTGTACAGGGTGCATTCGTATCTGATGAAGAGGTTGAAAATGTTGTATCTTTCCTTAAGGAGAATGCAGAGGAAGTATCTTATGATGAGAGTATTGCACAGGCTACTGTAAGTCAGGAGAGCATGTCTGGCAGCAGTAAAGGTGATGAAGAGAGAGATTCACTTTTTGCTGACGCAGGAAGATTCGTTATTGAGAATGAAAAAGGCTCAATAGGAAGTCTGCAGAGACATTTTAAGATTGGTTTTAACAGGGCAGGACGAATTATGGACCAGCTTGCTGATGCAAAGGTAGTAGGACCGGAGCTTGGAACTAAGCCAAGAAAGGTTGAGATGACAATGGAAGAATTTGAAACACTTCTAAAGCAGCAGTAATGTAAGTAATATATACTATAAAATAAGGAGATTAATGTATGAAGCTTTCAGAGATATTAAAAATATGTTCAGAAAATGAAACTGCAGATTTCAGGTACAGTGTTGTATGCGGCAGTACTGAGTCGCAAGTGACAGGAATTACATCTGATTCAAGAAAAATGCAGGATGGATATGCATTTGTATGCATTAAGGGTGCTGTGAGTGATGGACATAAATATATTGACCAGATTAAGGATAAGGCATCTGTAATTGTTGTTCTTGATGGCGAGTACGAAGCTAAGGATTGCAAAGCAGCAGTTGTTAGCACGGATAACACAAGGCTTGCGCTTGCACTTATGTCGGCAGCAATATATGGCAATCCTGATAAGAAGCTGTTTACAATAGGAATAACAGGAACTAAGGGAAAGACAACAACCACTTATATGGTTAAAAATGTTCTTGAGGCATGCGGCATTAAGACTGGACTTATTGGAACAATTGAGACTATTATCGGGGATGAAGCGATTCCGGCACATAATACAACGCCTGAATCAATAGAGATTCACCAGTCATTTGCCAAGATGGTAGACGCTGGCTGTAAGGCAGTTGTTATGGAGGTGTCTTCGCAGGGACTTAAGCTTGATAGAACAGCCGGTATTATGTTCGATATAGGTGTATTCACTAATCTTGAGCCAGACCATATTGGACCTAATGAGCATGAGTCATTTGAAGATTACCTTAACTGCAAGGCTAAGTTATTCAAGCAGTGCAGGGTCGGTATCGTTAATGCTGATGATAAGCATACCAAAGATATCCTTAGGGGAGCTATATGTAAGGTTGAAAGCTATGGTATCGGAGATAATGCTGATATTAAGGCTGAAAATATTGAACTTTTACATGAACCGGGTAAAATTGGTCTTACATATGACTGTACAGGACTTGTTAATATGAAGGTTGAACTTAATCTTCCGGGTAAGTTTTCTGTATACAATTCATTATGTGCAATAGCAATTACAAGGCATTTCGATGTTGATGAAGAGGCACTTAAGGAAACTCTTAAGCATGTTAAGGTTAAGGGAAGAATTGAGCTTGTAAAGGTTTCGGATGATTTTACATTAATGATAGATTATGCTCATAATGCAATGGCTTTAGAGAGTATACTTACAACTCTTAAGGAATATCACCCTCACAGACTTGTATGCCTGTTTGGATGTGGTGGTAACCGCTCCAAGGAAAGAAGATATGAGATGGGCGAGGTTTCAGGAAAACTTGCTGACCTTACTATTATCACATCAGATAATCCAAGATTTGAAGAGCCGGAGGCAATTATAGAAGATATCAAGACCGGAATTGCTAAGACTACCGGAAAGCATGTTGATATTACGGACAGAAAAGAAGCTATTAGGTATGCGATAGAACATGGCGAACCGGGTGATATTATTGTTCTTGCGGGTAAAGGTCATGAGGATTATCAGGAGATTAAGGGTGTGAAGTATCCTATGGATGAGAGGGTGCTTATCAAAGAAGTGCTTGAAGAATTGAAGGGTAATTAATGTACGCAGATGTAATAATAGACATTTCACATGAACAGCTTGATAAGACATTCCAGTATGCAGTTCCGGATGAATTGGCGGATGTAATTGAACTGGGAATGTCAGTTGATATTCCATTTGGAGCAGGAAACAGGCAGATAACAGGGTATGTTGTAGGTTTGGGAGACAAAGCGGCATATCCTGTTGAAAAAATAAAATATATTAAAGGAATTACCGAGGGAAAGGTCACTGCGGTAAGCAGAATGTTAAAGCTTGCGGCGTGGCTGAAGCACAATTATGGTTGTACCATGAATCAGGCAATTAAGACGGTTATTCCTGTAAAGGATAAGGTTAAGCAGAAGGAAAAACGCTCGGTCAATCTTATCATTGACGAGGCACAGGCGCAGAAGTATCTTGATACATTTGCAAAAAAAAATGCAAAAGCAAGATACAGATTGTTAGAGGCACTGATTAAGGAACCTGTAATAGATGAAAGTATTATTAAATCCAAGCTTAATATCACAGCACAGACGGTCAAAGCATTTGAAGATATGGGGATTGCTGAAGTCAGGTCAGAAGACATCTACAGGAATCCTGTAAGAAATGTTACGGGAGAAAGAAAGCACATTGAGCTTAACAAGCAGCAGAAAAACGCTGTGGATACAATAATAGCTGACTATGATAATGGTGATTATAAGACATATCTGCTTCATGGTGTTACAGGAAGCGGAAAGACTGAGGTGTATCTTGAGACAATTGAGCATGTCCTTAATCATGGAAGACAGGTAATTGTGCTTATACCGGAGATTGCACTTACATTTCAGACTGTGCAGAGGTTTTACCACAGATTCGGGGATAAGGTATCTATTATGAATTCCCGTATGTCAAAGGGAGAGCGGTATGACCAGTTTCTGCGGGCACAGAGAGGTGATATAAGTGTAATGATTGGACCGCGTTCGGCGTTGTTCACACCATTTTCAAATATAGGCCTTATAGTAATAGATGAAGAGCATGAAGGAGCTTATAAGTCAGAGACTGTTCCAAGATATCATGCAAGAGAGGTCGCGTGCCATATTGCAAAGGAAGCAGGTGCTTCAGTGATACTTGGTTCTGCGACTCCTTCAATGGAAAGCTACTATGCGGCAATGAATGGACATATACAGCTTATTACACTTGACAGCCGGGCGGGAAGCGGAGGGCTTCCAGCAGTTGATATTGTTGATCTGAGAGAAGAATTAAGGCTTGGAAACAGGACGATATTCAGCAACAGGTTAAGAGAACTGATGAGTGACAGACTTGCAAAGCATGAGCAGATAATGCTTTTTCTTAATAAGAGAGGTGTGGCAGGCTTTATATCATGCCGTTCATGCGGAAAGGTTATGAAATGCCCGCACTGCGATGTTTCACTTACGGAGCATGCTGATGGAAGGCTGATGTGTCATTACTGCGGATATACAACACCTAAGATAACTGCATGTCCTTCATGCGGTTCAAGATATGTTTCGGGCTTCAGGGCAGGAACGGAAGGTGTTGAAGCACAGGTTAAGAAAACATTTCCACAAGCGAGAGTGCTAAGAATGGATATGGACACTACAAGAGGTAAGGATGGACATGAAAAGATTCTGTCTGAATTTGCCAATGGTAATGTGGATATTCTTATTGGAACTCAGATGATTGTCAAAGGACATGATTTTCCAAATGTAACGCTTATGGGAGTGCTTGCGGCAGACATGTCACTTTATGCGAGTGATTACAGGGCTTCTGAGAGGACATTCCAGCTTCTTACACAGGCTGCGGGAAGGGCAGGAAGAGCAGAAAAAAGCGGCAATGTAGTTATACAGACTTATACGCCGGAGCATTTTAGTATTGTTAGTGCGGCTAATCAGGATTATAATGCTTTCTATGAGCAGGAAATTGCTTACAGAAAGCTGTGTGGATATCCGCCGGCGGATAATCTTATGAAGATTATGTTATCTTCACCAGATGAGATGTTATTGACAAAGAGTGCAGCGTGGGTTAAAGCGTTTGTGGATAACAACTGTAAGTATAAAGGACTTATGTGTATAGGTCCGGCAGATGCACCTATATATAAGATTAAAGATGTGTATAGTAAGATAATCTATGTAAAACATAAAGACAGGGAAGTTCTTAACAGTATACATGAAAAGCTTGATGTTAATATTGTTGGAAATCAGGCTTTTAAGAATATTAATGTACAATACGATATTAATGGATGATTGCGAGGAGGATTATATGGCAATAAGAAATATTAGAACACTTGGAGATGATATACTAAGAGCCAAGGCAAAAGAGATTACAGAGATGACACCAAGAATTGAAGAACTAATTGATGATATGTTTGATACAATGTATGAGGCTAACGGTGTAGGTCTTGCAGCACCTCAGGTTGGAATCAGAAAGAGACTTGTTGTTATTGACTGTGGAGATGATCCTATTGTTCTTATCAATCCTGTTGTATTAGAGACAAGCGGAAGTCAGACAGGGCTTGAAGGATGCCTAAGTGTACCTGGAAAGACAGGTGAGGTTACAAGACCTAATTATGCCAAGGTTAAGGCTCTTAATGAGAATATGGAAGAGATTATAGTAGAAGGAGAGGAGCTTCTTGCAAGATGCCTTCTTCATGAGATTGACCATCTTGATGGTATAATGTATGTTGATAAGGTAGAAGGAGAACTTCTCTCTACAGATGACATTGAAGAAGAATAATTAATGAAAAGGGGAACAGAATGCGAGTAGTATTTATGGGTACACCCGATTTTGCTGTAGGGACACTTAAAGCAATAATCGAAGCAGGACATGATGTGGCAGCAGTTGTTACACAGCCTGATAAGCCAAGGGGAAGAAGCAAATCACTTGTTTTCTCTCCAGTTAAGGAGGAAGCTGTGGCGCATGGAATCACAGTGTTACAGCCGGAGAGAGCAAGAGATGAAGCATTTGTAGAAGAATTAAGAATATATAATGCAGATGTAATTGTTGTCGTTGCATTTGGACAGTTACTGCCGGCAAGTATTATTAACATGCCAAGATACGGCTGTATCAATGTTCATGCATCACTTCTTCCTAAGTACAGAGGTGCATCGCCAATCCAGTGGGCAGTTATTGATGGCTGTGAGTATTCAGGTGTTACAACCATGAAGATGGATGAAGGCCTTGATACAGGAGATATCCTGATGGTTGAGAAGGTGAAGCTTGATGCTAAAGAGACGGGCGGAAGTCTTTTTGACAGATTAAGTGATGTCGGTGCGCATCTTTTGGTTAAGACACTTGAAGGACTTGAAGCTGGAACTATTACTCCTGTTAAGCAGGATGATTCAGAAAGCACTTATGTAAAAATGCTTCATAAGTCATTTGGTAAGATGGATTTTAATAAGAGTGCAGCTGAACTTGAAAGACTTATAAGAGGACTTAATCCATGGCCTAGTGCATTTACTTATATAGACGGTAAAATGCTAAAAATATGGGATGCGGATGTTGTGGATAATATCAGTGAAGTACAGACAGAAGAAGTTAAGCCGGGACAGATTGTCTCGGTAGGAAAGAACACATTTGCAATAGCCTGTGGACAGGGGTATTTAGTTGTTAATGAGGTTCAGTTAGAAGGTAAGAAGAGAATGGACAGCGGTTCGTTCTTAAGAGGCAACCAGTTAGAAGCAGGTGTAATGTTAGGAGAATAAGCAGAATCTTAAATGATTCAGAAAAGAGGTATTATGGTAGCTTTATATGGTTATTATGGATATGGATATTACTATGATCCAATGTACATTCTGATAATAATATCATGCGTTATTGCACTGATAGCACAGGTAAAGGTAAAAAGCACATTTAACAAGTATTCCAGGGTGTCATCTTCAAAAGGAATGACAGGCGCAATGGTCGCAGAGCAGCTTTTAAGAAGCCAGGGAATATACGATGTATCTATTCAGAGAGTATCAGGAAGCCTGACAGATAATTATAATCCAAGAAATAAGACACTTAACCTGTCAGATTCTGTTTATAATTCAACATCTGTTGCTGCTATCGGAGTTGCTGCCCATGAAACAGGACATGCCATACAGCATGCTTACGGATATGGTCCATTAAGCTTCAGGACAGCGTTGTTTCCGTTAGCCAGCGTCGGTTCGCAGGTATCATGGATACTTATTGTGCTTGGACTTATATTTGGCTCAACTAATATACTTATAGATATTGGTATTCTTATGTTCAGTCTGGCAGTACTTTTCCAGCTTGTAACATTACCGGTTGAGTTTAATGCTTCGGCAAGAGCATTACAGCTTCTTGAATCAGAAGGATTCCTATATGGAGATGAGAACAGACAGGCAAGAAAAGTGCTTTCAGCAGCAGCCATGACATATGTTGCGGCAGCAGCCACAGCAATTTTACAGCTTTTAAGACTGATTTATTTATTTGGAGGAAGACGCCGTGACTGATTCGGTGAATTTAAGGGCAGTTGTACTGGATATACTTATGGAAATCAATGAGAAGGGTGAATTTTCACACCTTCTCATTAATAATGCACTGACAAAGTACCAGTATCTTGATAAGAATAAGAGAGCATTTATAAGCAGATTATCACTAGGAACGATTGAGAACAGAATTGAACTTGACTATATAATAGACCAGTTTTCAAAGACTCCTGTAAGAAAGATGAAACCACTAATAAGAAATATATGTGAAATGTCTGTATACCAGATAATATATATGGATAATATTCCGGATTCAGCAGTGTGCAATGAGGCTGTAAAGCTGGCTGCAAAACGTGGATTCACAGGACTTAAGGGCTTTGTGAACGGAGTCTTAAGAAACATTGCAAGAAATAAAGACAATATTACATATCCTGACAGGAATAAGGATATTGAACAGTACCTTTCTGTAAAATACTCAATGCCATTATGGATAGTTAAAATGTGGCATAGTCAGCTAGGTATTGATAAGACCGAGGAAATTCTTGCAGGCTTTAAGCAGGAAAAAAAGACTTATGTAAGATGTAACACAGCAAAGGCACCGGTTGAAGAGATAAAGAAGATTCTTTCACAGGAAAACGTATCTGTGGCAGATGTTGAAGGTATACCATATGCTTTAGAGATTAAGGACTATGATTACATAGCCGGACTTAACAGTTTCAGGGACGGTCTGTACCAGATACAGGATATAAGCTCCATGACAGCAGGATATATGACTGGATTTAAGGCAGGGGATACAGTAATTGATGTGTGTGCAGCACCAGGAGGCAAGAGTGTTAATGCTGCAATAAGTGTTGGCACTGATGGTAAAGTATATTCAAGGGATGTATCAGATTATAAGGCAGGACTTATTGAAGAAAATATATCAAGGCTAGGACTTAATAATATAGAAGTTCAGGTAAAAGATGCACTCGTAATGGATGAATCTATGAGAGAGAAGGCAGATGTTGTTATAGCAGACCTTCCATGCTCAGGACTCGGCGTTATGGGAAGAAAGCCTGATATCAGATATAATATAACAGAGGACAAGCTGATTTCATTAAAAGAGCTGCAGCAGAGCATACTTTCTGTAGTACAGGCATATGTTAAGCAGGGTGGTATAATGATGTACAGTACATGTACAATTAATTCAGAAGAGAATGAAGCCAATGCTGACTGGTTGTGTAAAGAATATGGCTTTAAGAAGATAGAATACAGACAGATTCTGCCGGGAAAGAATGGCGGAACAGATGGGTTCTTTGTTGCAAAACTTAGGAGAGAATAGACATGACAGATATTAAGTCACTTAATTATGACGAACTTGTAACATATATGGCTGGACTTGGTGAAAAGAAGTTCAGGGCTTCGCAGCTATATCAGTGGATGCATGAAAAGCTGGCAGACAGTTTTGATGAATGTACCAACCTTTCTAATGCATTAAGACAGAAGTTAAAGGAAACATCAGAATATGTATGCTTAGAGCCTGTCAGGGTACAGCGTTCCAAGCTTGACGGAACAGAAAAATATCTGTTCAGATTAACGGATGGTAATTATGTTGAAAGTGTACTCATGAAATATCATCATGGTAATTCAGTATGTATATCTTCACAGGTTGGATGCCGTATGGGATGCCGTTTCTGTGCATCTACACTTAACGGCAAAGTCAGGGATTTAAAGCCATCTGAAATGCTTGACCAGATATACAGAATACAGAAGATTTCAGGTGAGCGAGTAAGCAATGTTGTAGTTATGGGTTCAGGAGAGCCAATGGATAACTATGATAATCTTATTAAGTTCATAGAACTTCTCAATGATGAGAGGGGGCTTAATATAAGCCAGCGAAATATTACTGTATCATCATGTGGAATAGTACCTAAGTTAAAGGAACTTGCTGACCTTAAGTTACAGATTACACTTGCTATTTCACTTCATGCGCCTAATGATGAACTAAGAAAAACAATGATGCCTATAGCTAATAAGTATTCAATTGAGGAGATAATGGATGTATGCAGGTATTACATAGAATGTACAGGCAGAAGAATCTCATTTGAATACAGTCTTGTTAAAGGTGTCAATGATTCAATGGAATGTGCAAAGCAGCTGATTGAACTTGTTAAGGGCATGAACTGCCACGTTAATCTTATACCTGTTAATCCTATCAAGGAGCGTGATTATAAGCAGACAGGTAAGGATGAAGTGTACGCATTTAAAAATAAACTTGAAAAGAACGGAATAAATGTTACAATTAGAAGGGAAATGGGCAGAGATATTGATGGTGCCTGTGGACAGTTAAGGAATAAGTATATGGAGGATGTTGATGAAAGCAACGGCGATTACTGATATAGGCAAGACGCGTGCCGTTAATCAGGATTATATATATACATCTGTTGACAGGGTTGGATGCCTGCCTAATCTGTTTATTGTAGCAGATGGAATGGGTGGTCATAAAGCTGGTGATACAGCTTCACGATTTACAGTTGAAACTATTAAAACGCTTATAGAACAATCACAGGAAAAAGATGCAATATCCGTTATTAATGATTCGGTTAAGATGGTTAATAGTCTGCTTTTACAGAAGGCATCTGAATCAGAGGATTATTACGGTATGGGAACAACGCTTGTTATTGCGACCATATATGATAATGTGTTAAGGGTTGCTAATGTAGGAGACAGCAGATTATATGTAATAGATGACAATGATATAACTCAGATAACAAGAGATCATTCACTTGTTGAAGAGATGGTTCTTGCAGGACAGTTAAGTAAAAGCGAGGCAAGAACACATGCCAGAAAGAATGTCATAACAAGGGCAATCGGAGGAGAGGAACAAGTCGAACCAGAGATGTTTTCAATAGATCTCAAAGAAAACAGCAAGATTCTTATGTGTTCCGATGGTCTTACCAATATGCTAGAAGATGCAGAAATATTAAGCATTGTAAGGAACAATTCCGATATAGAAGATGCAGCGAGAATGCTTATTGACAGAGCGAATGAGAATGGCGGTAAGGATAATATTTCAGTTATAATTGTAGAACTGTAAGTGAAAGGGATAGGTTATGTTAAGAAAAGGAATGTTTTTAGCTGACAGATACGAGATAATCGAGCAGATTGGCACAGGCGGAATGTCAGATGTTTACAAAGCAAAGTGCCATAAACTCAACAGATATGTTGCTATTAAGGTAATGAAGTCTGAGTTTAGTGAAGACAAGACATTTGTATCTAAGTTCAGGGCGGAGGCACAGTCTGTAGCAGGATTTACACATCCTAATGTAGTTAATGTATATGATGTCGGTGATGAGAACGGAGTATATTATATTGTAATGGAGCTTGTAGAGGGTATAACTCTTAAGAAATACATAGAAAAGCGTGGCAAAATACCTTTTAAAGAAGCTGTAAGCATTGCAATTCAGGTTGCTAACGGACTTGATGCAGCACATAAGCATAATATTGTACACAGGGATATTAAGCCACAGAATATTATTATATCTAAGGAAGGCAAGGTCAAGGTAACGGACTTTGGAATTGCCAAGGTTGCTTCATCAAGTACAATTAATTCGTCATCAACAATGGGTTCGGTTCATTATATTTCACCTGAGCAGGCAAGAGGTGGATATTCTGATGCGAGAAGTGATATATACTCTCTTGGTATAACAATATTTGAGATGCTGACAGGTACAGTACCGTTTGATGGTGACTCTACAGTTGCAGTAGCAGTACAACATATTCAGGATGAGATACCTGCACCATCTACGGTTGTAGCGGATATACCATTAAGTATAGACAGAATTGTTATTAAATGTACACAGAAGAAACCTGACAGAAGATATCAGACAGCAGCAGAACTTATAACAGATCTTAAAAAAGCTCTTGTAATGCCAGATGAAGATTTTGTTAAGATGGCTCCGGCTTATGCAGCAGCAGGAGTGGCAGCTACAGCTTCATCTGATACAGAAGAAGTTAATGCTGGTGAGAATGATGATGCATTATCAGATGATGATATTTTTCTGGAAGATGATGAAAATGAAGATTCAGATAATGAATTACAGGAAGACGATGAGGATGTAGATATTGATGATGAGGATAATGAC
>SKED01002651.1_pt1 | contig 12307 bp, 10 predicted proteins | sample 4826651 | NCBI WGS metagenome assembly SKED01 (sample SAMN11008818, study PRJNA524170) | human gut metagenome | biome: Human fecal sample; material: Feces; isolation source: fecal sample from pouch patient p19 | host: Homo sapiens | place: Israel: Tel-Aviv | collected 2016-06-28
GCGAGGTGTTTTGGCATAAATATGCCAAAATCCCGAGACATACAAGCCAAAATTCCATTGCCGCAGGCAATCTGGAATGAATTTTGGCTACGTTACTGAGAACGGAGTGAACAGTAACGTAAACTATCACTATCCCGTTGGTTTATTCCTTATTTCCCAAAATGGCTCAGTTGATAGGTTTATTCTCTTTAATAATCTGCACCCGTGACTATTGCTATTTATCTGCCTCACAAGTGTCGAAGACCCGTGTTCCTCTGGAAACAGAGATTGATTTCTGAGAGAATTACCATCAAGTATAAGAAGAATCGGAGCAAAAGCATTCTACCAGTGTACATCCATTAAGATGCTGAAGATTAACAGTTCTAATCTGGAATATGTCGGAAAGAAAGGTTTAGCAGTCAACAAGACGGTAACACTAAAACTTCCGAAGAAATCTTATACAATGTATAAGAATCTGATTAAGGCAAGCAGTATTTATAATAAGACCAAATTTTCAAAATTCTAATATAAATAATAAAAAGCTGGTAAACGTCTTCCGTTGAGGAGGACAATTACCAGCTTTCTTAAAAGTTACATGACATCAATTTCTGAGAAATCAATAGACAAATCTTCATAAATTCCTGCTTTTATAGTATCAGAGAACGAATAATCTTCGATAGAATCATGTTCAAAATTGTATACCATGATTCGATTTTTTGCGGCATCCACAATCCAGTATTCCCTGACACCAGCAGAACGGTATTTGAAAAGCTTCAAGAGATAATCCATTTTCTTACTGGACGGTGACACGATCTCAATGATCCAGTCTGGTGCGCCATTACAACCGTTATCATCAAGCTTATTTTTATCGCAGATTACAGAAATATCCGGTTCTACGTAGGTATTACTTGCTTCGTCAAGATGTACTGCGAATGGTGCAGGAATCACTTCACAAGATCCCTTGTGTTGTTTTATATAATTACGGATAGAAGCGGAGAGTTCCATAACAATTTTCTGGTGTTTATAGGTTGGCGGTGCCATGTAATAGATATGCCCGTCAATAAGCTCGGCTCTTTCTCCGTCTGGCAGAGCATAGATATCTTCAATGGTATAAGATTCTTCTTTAGATAAAGCCATACGATCACGCTCCTTTTGGGCTATATTATAATGGATTCAGATAGAATATTCAACGATAACAATCGGACAGCAGCCCCATTGACAATGTTAATATTCCCCAATATCAAATAGCTCATCAAAAGTTATCTTCAAATTTGGAAACATAACCAGTTGCAAATCTTCTTTATTCTGCGCGGTAACTGTTTTATAAAGATACGGATAACCAGTACCATCTTCTTTAAAGTCAAAAAGATAAATTTCTACAGATTTTTTTCTCCAGTCAACAATCCAGTACTCAGAAACACCGACTTTACAGTAAATATCCATTTTTTCGTGGCGGTCATATTCTTCAGTGGCATTGGATAAAACCTCCATTACAAAGCGAGGAATGCCGGTAAAAGAAATGTTTTTACGATCTCTCAGGTTGCAGATGATTGATACATCAGGAATGATTACTTTGTCGTCATTTTCACGCCATTCGTACTGAACACCGTCACCAAAAACACGACAAAGACTATCTTTAATCTGGCTTCCAATTTTAATAACGAAGTTGTTAATTACCATAGAATGTTCGAGGTAAGTTTTGCTTAAATCTTCGATTGGCAATGCGTTACTCATGTTGCTGCACCTCCTGAATATATTGGTATAATCGTATATATTGAGATAATTATAAGTGTTAACACAGATTTCGTCAAGAAAACCGGAAACTTAAAATGGCAAAACAGATGTCAGTATCAGCCTCAATAGTGCATAAAATAAGGCTTGCCACCATTGTGGAAACAGTTGACAGATGGAATTTCCAATGATAATATAAATTCATTCGTTTGTGCTTAATAGAAGGAAAATCAATATAGTTAATAAAATGTACTTATATTATAACTGAAAATAACGGATATACTGGTTTTGTGGGTACGGGCAGATAATGCAGTGACATGAAACATGTATAAAATACGAAAACAGGAGGGAAAAAGATGGAGAACGAAACAGTTTCCAAGAATTTTATTGAGAATATTATTGATAAAGATTTAGCAGAGGGTGTTTATGACACCGTGCATACACGTTTCCCGCCGGAACCGAATGGATATCTTCATATCGGTCATGCGAAATCTATTCTTTTAAACTATGGCCTTGCTCAGGAGTATAACGGCAAATTCAACATGCGTTTTGATGATACAAACCCTACAAAAGAGAAAAGCGAATTTGTAGAATCTATTAAAGCTGATATCAAATGGCTGGGTGCTGACTGGGAAGACAGACTTTTCTTTGCATCTGACTATTTTGACCAGATGTATGAAGCTGCTGTAAAGCTGATCCAGAAAGGAAAAGCATACGTATGTGACCTGACAGCAGATCAGATCCGTGAATACCGCGGAACACTTACAGAGCCAGGTAAAGAGAGCCCATACAGAAACAGAACTGTTGAAGAGAATCTTCAGCTTTTCGAGGAGATGAAAGAGGGTAAATATGCAGACGGAGAGAAAGTACTCCGCGCTAAGATTGATATGGCATCTCCGAACATGAATATGCGAGACCCGGTTATTTATCGTGTTGCTCATATGACACACCACAGAACAGGCGATAAATGGTGCATCTATCCGATGTATGACTTCGCTCATCCGATCGAAGATGCAATCGAGGGAATCACACATTCCATCTGTACACTGGAATTCGAGGACCACAGACCGCTGTATGACTGGGTTGTAAGAGAACTGGAATATCCGCAGCCTCCGAAACAGATTGAATTTGCAAAACTTTACCTGACAAATGTTGTCACAGGTAAACGTTATATCAAGAAACTTGTAGAAGAAGGAATTGTAGACGGATGGGATGATCCGCGTCTGGTTTCCATCGCAGCACTGCGCCGTCGTGGCTTCACACCGGAATCTATCAAGATGTTTGTTGAACTTTGTGGTGTATCCAAGGCAAACAGCTCTGTTGATTACGCAATGCTTGAGTACTGTATCCGCGAGGACCTGAAACTGAAACGTCCGCGTCTGATGGCAATCATTGATCCGATCAAACTTGTGATCGATAACTATCCGGAAGGTGAAATTGAGTATCTGGAAGCTCCGAATAATATGGAGAACGAAGAACTTGGAACACGTAAGATGCCATTTGGCAGAGAACTTTATATTGAGAGAGAGGATTTCATGGTAGATCCGCCTAAGAAATATAAGAGAATGTTCCCTGGCACAGAGGTTCGTCTTATGAATGCATATTTTGTAACATGTACAGGATACGAAGCAGACGAAGATGGTACAGTACGCGTAGTACATTGTACTTATGATCCGGAAACAAAGGGTGGAAACGCACCGGATGGCAGAAAGGTAAAAGGAACAATTCACTGGGTAGAAGCAAGCCAGGCTGGCAAAGCAGAAGTTCGTCTCTATGAGAATATCGTAGATGAGGAAAAAGGTGTATACAACAAGGAAGACGGTTCACTGAACGTAAATCCGAATTCTCTGACTAAAGTTACTGCTTATGTAGAGCCTGCACTGATGGAAGCAAAAGGCTATGACAGCTTCCAGTTTGTAAGAACAGGATTCTTCTGCGCAGATATCCATGACTCTAAGGAGGGAGCACCGGTATTTAACCGTATCGTATCTCTTAAGAGCTCATTTAAACTGCCGAAAGCATAATGCAATAAAAGATAAAGAAACAGCCAGGCGATTATTCGTCTGGCTGTTTGCAACATATAGTATAATTACGCTGTACTAGTGTGCCGACAAGTTGATTCATTCCTCAGATTCAGCTGCTGCCTCAATAGCTTCTTCGAAGTCTTTTGGATCGTCGGCATCTTCTTCCTCAGCATCTTTGATTTCAACTTCTGTGGCTGCTTCAGGAGCTTCTTCTGAATTTTCTGAATCAGATTCAGCTGCTACTTCGTCAGCTTTGTCTTCAGCACTGTCATTCTCTGCCTGCTCACCTGTATGTTCCCAGGACTGGAAATCTTCTGCAGTTTCAGCTTCTTCGTCAGCTTTTTCCTCAGTTTTCTCTTCTTCGTCTGTCAGATCAAAATCATCAAAGTCATCTTCAAAATCAAAATCCTCTTTGCAGGATCCTTTCTTTGCGATAATAGCGGCAACGACACCGGCAGCAGCTGCGGTAAGAGCGCCGACTGCAACAAATCCCCAGTATTTATTAATTTTAGCCATGATAATCATAAACTCCTTTCTGATATTCTCCTATTTCTGCGAATATGAAACAGATTAGTGATTGGTTATTCATATTTTAATACGTTTTGCATAAAAAGAAAAGCAAAACTTTTTCTGAAAGCAGTTGCATAGCAAAAAGATACAAGGTATACTATGACACGAAAGAAGAGGGGCGCTGATAAAAACACTTTACAGAATAACGGCGTTCGAACAGTAACAGAAGAGGTTTATATATGAGAAGAATTATCTTAGCATCTGCTTCACCCAGACGAAGAGAACTGCTGGAGAGAGCAGGCGTGAAATTTGAAGTGATACCCGCATCAGGAGACGAGAATCGGACTTCTGATGACCCGAAAGAGGCAGTTGCGCAGCTGGCAAGAGATAGGGCGGTTTCTGTTAAAGCGACAGTAGAGGATGCCGAAGAGGGAACTGTAATTATCGGTTCTGATACAGTGGTAGTGTTTCAGAATATGATTCTTGGAAAACCACACGATCAGGAAGACGCAGCAGATACTCTGAAGAAACTGCAGGGGAACACCCATCAGGTATACACTGGCGTTTCTGTATTGGAGAAAAAGAATGGGCAATGGCAGGAACATGCCTTTTATGAGAGTACAGATGTGACATTTTATCCGGTTTCAGATAAAGAAATCAGAGAATATGTTGCGACAGGAGAGCCTATGGATAAAGCGGGAAGTTACGGGATTCAGGGGTTTTTCGGAATATATGTAAAAGGAATTAATGGAGACTACAATAATGTGGTAGGGCTTCCGGCCGCCAGATTATTTTATGAAATGAAGAAATCAGGAATTGACTTGAGAGGATGACAAAAGATGATTAAGGCATGTATATTTGATTTGGATGGAACGTTAGCTGATACACTGGAATCCATGGCATATGTCACAAACGTTATCATGGAAAAATTTGGTTTAAAGACACTTCCGGTGGATAATTTCAGATATTACAGCGGAGAAGGTGCAAGCATGCTGATCCGCCGTGCACTTAAAGATGCCGGGGACCCGGAGCTTACTCATTATGAGGAAGGAGAGAGACTTTACAGAGAAATGTTTGCAGCAGATCCGATGTATAAAGTAGTTCCTTATAAGGGAATGCCGGAGACATTGAAAGAGCTGAAGAAACATGGAATGAAGCTGGCAGTCTGCTCCAACAAACCGCATCCGGCAGCTGTAAAAGTTATCGCGCAGCTTTTCGGAGAAGAGTTTGACATGGTGGTCGGACAGAGTGATGCAATCCGCAGAAAACCTGCTCCGGACGGTCCTCTGATGGTTGCGGGGAAATTTGGTGTAAAACCAGAAGAGTGCATGTATGTAGGAGATACCAGCACAGATATGAAAACAGGAAAAGCAGCAGGAATGTTCACAGTTGGTGCATTATGGGGATTCCGTGACCGTGAGGAACTCAACGAAAATGGCGCAGATATAGTTGCCGAAGCACCGACTGACTTAGTAAAGATTTGCGAGGAACATGGAAATGATTAAGTTAGTTGCCAGTGACCTGGATGGAACTTTGCTCTTAAATAAAGCACAATCTTTGCCGGAAGAGATATTTCCACTGATCAGACAGTTACAGGAAATGGGAATCATATTTGTTGCAGCCAGTGGCAGACAGTACCCGAATATGAGAAAACTGTTTGCACCTGTTGCGTCAGAGATTTCTTATATTTCCGAAAATGGTGCTTTGGCAGTAGATCATGGGGAAGTGCTGTATCAGGATTCTTTTGACAGGGAACTTGCAAATGAGATCATTTCTGCAATCATGGAAAAGAAAGATGCAGAGTTTACCTGTTCAGCAAAGGATTACCATTATCTGATGCCGAAGACAAAGAAATTCCATGATCATATGTTATATGAAGTAAAAAATGAGTGCAGATTTGTAAAAAGTCTGGATGAAATGACAGATCCGATTATGAAGCTGGCTGTATTTGAGCCGGGTGGTCTTACCGAAGAGTCCGTAAAATACTGGACCGGAAGATTTGGAAAAGACTGTGTGGTTGTTACGTCGGGAAATGAATGGATTGATTTTATCCCTTTTGGTACTAATAAGGCAAAGGGAATTATAGAATATCAGAAGAGATATCATATTTCGCCGGAAGAATGTCTGACATTCGGAGACGAATATAATGATATAGAGATGCTTAAGGCAGTAAAATATGGCTTTGCCATGGCGCATTCCAAGGAGGGGGTACGGGCAGCAGCGTCCTATGTGACAGAACGGGTTGAACCGATCCTTGAGAAGCTGATTTTGGCAAAGGGAGAAATTGAGGAGGTAATTTAAAATGTTTACAGAAGAATGTATCAATACTTTTCTGGAAAATCAGGAGCAGCTTTTTCCACAGCCGGTGGCAGAATCTTATGAGGCAGCAGAAGCTTTTCTTGAGGACTGCATGGCACAGGTAGTAGATTCTATCGAAGAGGTCAGAGAATATCTGGAAGAGATCGGAGCTGATGTGGATGGAATGACAGATGAAGAGTTGGAAGAAGCAAGCGAAGTTTTTGCACTGCCAGATGGAAAATATCTGATCGTAGAGGGATAAAACAACAGTATCTGTCTTGGAAATGATGGTATGAACGTTAACTATTGTTGGTAAATGGTGCAGGATAAGTACCCATAGGTGTAAAAGGTAATTTAGAGCTGCTGTAATGAAGTTTACAGTGGCTCTTTTTGATATTATAGGAAGAAAAATACAGATTACATTTTCTTAAAATACAGTGTTATAATGGCTTTATGCAGAGAATGAAGGAAATGTCATTGCCACTCATTGTAAATATCCTGCGAAATATATTGAGGAGATGCAATGAACAGTAATGAAATCACAATTCTATTATAAATGAAAAGGAGGACTACAGATGGAGAGAAGGAGATTTCTTGCAATCGTGATGACTGTGATGATGGTTATTTCATTGATTCCATCCATGGTTTTTGCGGCAGCTCCGTCAGGGGAGCTTGGTGGCAAGCTTAAGGTTAAAGGGCTTGCAGCAGTAGGGGTAACTGTGAGCGCGGATTACTCAAAGGTCACACCGGAGGGAGTGACAGATGAAGATTTTACTTTTTCCTGGTCAAGACAGACAGGAGAGAAGGAATTAACACAGATAGGGACTGAGAAAACGTATACGATTACTCAGGAGGATCTGGGATATAAACTGGAACTTGATATCACACCGATAGACGGAAGTGGTCTTACAGGAACGCTGACAGCCAAAACATTAGAAGTAGTGGCTACAGAGGATGAGGCGAAAGCCCTTACAGAGCAGAATCCGGATGAAACGGAGGAAGCACAGCTGGCGGAGACTACAGATGAAGCAGAGAACAATCAGGATTCTGAGAATCAGACTACTGATGAAACACAGACAGATGAGAATCAGAATGTAGAAAATTCACAGAATGATGAAGTGCAGGAAACAGAAGGCCAGCTGGATGAAACACAGACTGACTACGATAATGAGAGTGCACAGCAGACGGATGGTTCACAGGAAAATGCGTCTGATCAGACATATAACGAGACAGACAGCTCAGAGGGAACTGATGATTCTCAGATGAAAATCTATACAGAAGAACAGCTTCAGGTAGATGAAGATGGAAATGTGCAGACTGACAAAACAGATGAAAACGCAGAAGACACTGCGGGAAAAGACAGCAAAGAAGCTTATGAGGCTGTTGCATCTGTAGAAGACAGTGAAGATCCGGTTTGTGATTTTGGAACAGCACAGAGTGATCTCGGAGATGTTGAGGCACAGTATGTGCAGATCACAAATATAGGAAGTGAAACCTTAAATTTTCAGGAAATCAGTCCGGAACATTTTATGGTTGCTGATATTACAGAACCGTTGGCAGCAGGTGAATCTGTGAATGTATGGGTACAGCCAAGAGAAGGACTGGAAGCCGGAGATTATGATGATGTGATCACTTACGAGACAGAAGAGGGAACAGAGGTATCCTTTGAAGCAAAGATTACGATTGAGGGTGAATCATCTGACGCAGATGACGAGGATTTGGAACCGGTAGAAGATCCAAAAGAAGAACCGTCTGACACCACAGAACCGGCTGAAACACCGGATGATTCAAAGACATCAGATGATAATACAGACGCATCTCTTGAAGCACAGTCTTTGGATATAAATACCGGGACATTGAATTTCAGTGACGTTGAAGAAAATTATACACAGGCAAATGAGACTTTGTCTGTAACAGTAACAAACACAGGCGACAGTGCTGTTACACTGAGAATACCACAGTCAGAATACTTTAATGTACTGAATGAGGATGGAAGCGAAGCTGCATCAGGAACACAGCTTGCAAAAGGGGAATCCATTATGTTCATGGTACAGCCAAAGACAGGGCTGACTAAGGGAGATTACAGTGATACTCTGGTATTTGGAAGCAATGAAGAATCAGAAGTAACCGCACAGGTGACTGCTGAAATTTCAGTAAAAGAAGCACAACAGCAGATTACAGAGATTCAGGCAGATCCGGCCTCTGTTAATTATGATGATCTGAAAGAGGGGTATGATACTCCTGATTCAACAACAGTTACACTTACAAATGCAGGAAATACAACTGTTTCACTGGTACAGCCGGTGGGAGAATATTTTAATATCGGAGAACTTTCTGCATCAGAACTGAATCCGGGAGATAGCGCTGAATTTACAGTAACTCCGGTAACAGGACTGACAGCCGGAGACTATATGGACAGTATCCAGATTATGCAGACAAACGCTGATGGACAGGAAGAAGTGCTGACAACAGTAAATGCTTCGATTACTGTTTCTGAAGTGGAAAAAATTTATAAATTATCTGTTAATCCGACAGAACTGGATTTTGGAAATACAAAAGCCGGATACGGCGAAGCACCGGAAGCACAGAAAGTTACTGTGACAAATGAAGGAAATACAAATGTTACTTTAAATACACCTTCAGCTAAGAACTTTAAAATTGGTAAATTTTCTGCTACAGAACTTGCACCGGGCGAGAGCGCGACATTTAAGATTCGTCCAAAAGAAGGCTTGAAGGCTGGTTCTTATACAGAAGCTATCGCCGTTAATACTGATCAGAACGTCAGTGCAAAGGTAAATGTCAAATTTACAGTTAAGACTGTTCGCAAAGCGAAGATTGCAGATCCGGCAGATAATAAGATCACAGGAATCAGTTTTGAGGGATATACAACGCAGTCCAAGATTACTTTCACTGCAGTTGGTGCAGGTATGGATAACGAGAGTCCTGGAAAAGGAGATGTCCGCTATGTACCATATAACTGGAAAGTAATCAACACAAACAGCTGGAGCAGTGCACCGTATACGGCAGCATTTGGAATTACAAAAGCAGGAACTTATACACTGACTGTTGTATTTGACCGCCAGATGTATAATGGAAAAGAGTGGGAAAATACAGGAGAGCAGGATACCAAACAGGTAAACTTCAATATTACTCAGGCACAGACAGTAACGGCAACTCCAACTCCACAGCCAAACGGAGCAACCGCAAAATCTGCTGTAAAGACAGGAGATACAACGAATATCGCGCCGTTTGTGATCATTCTGGTGATTGCGGCAGGATGTATCGCAGGTGTTGTGGTTTATAAAAAGAAGAAAAAATAAATACAAAACAAACTGTTAGCACTCATTTTAAATGAGTGCTAATTTTTTCTTGACTTTTGGATTAAATGGTATTACTATATCTCTCAGAGAAGCAACTACAGATAAAAAGTTGCAGTAAATACAAAAAAAGGAGTGTGGACAGCATGGCTGTAAAACATGGAAGTTTATCAATCAACAGTGAAAATATTTTCCCGATTATTAAGAAATGGTTATATTCCGATCATGATATTTTTGTAAGAGAGCTGGTATCCAACGGATGTGATGCGATTACAAAACTGAAAAAACTGGAAGTAATGGGAGAATATAATTTCCCGGAAGGATATAAACCGGAAATTCAGGTAATTGTTAACCCTGATGAAAAGACGCTGAAATTTATCGATAATGGTATCGGTATGACTGCTAAAGAAGTTGAGAAATACATTACTCAGATTGCTTTTTCAGGTGCAACCCAGTTCCTTGAGAAATACAAAGATAAAACAACAGATGACCAGATGATCGGTCATTTCGGACTTGGTTTCTATTCTGCATTTATGGTAGCAGATGAAGTACACATCGATACACTTTCCTATACAGAAGGTGCACAGCCTGTACATTGGTCCTGTGATGGCGGTACAGAGTATGATATTCAGGAAGGCAACAAGAATACAATCGGTACAGAGATTACATTATTCCTGAATGAAGATTGTCTGGAATTTGCAAACGAATATCGTATGCGTGAGATTCTGGAGAAATATTGTTCCTTTATGCCGGTTCACATTTATCTTTCCAAGGCAAACGCACCGCAGGAATATGAGACGATCGATGAAGCTGAATTAAGAGATGATGATGTAGTTGTTGAACATATTCATGAAGAAGCTAAGACAGAAGAGAAAGAAAACGAGAATGGTGAGAAGGAAGTTGTTGAAGTTTCCCCTGCAAAGGATAAAGTAAAGATCAACAAACGTCCGGTTTCCATCAGTGATATCAATCCTCTCTGGATGAAACATCCGAATGAATGTACAGATGATGATTATAAGGAATTCTACCGTAAAGTATTTATGGATTACAAAGAGCCGTTATTCTGGATTCATCTGAATATGGATTATCCGTTTAACTTAAAAGGTATCCTGTACTTCCCGAAGATCAATACAGAGTATGATTCTATCGAAGGAACAATCAAACTGTATAATAACCAGGTATTTATCGCAGATAATATCAAAGAGGTAATTCCGGAATTCCTTCTTCTGCTGAAAGGTGTAATTGACTGCCCGGATCTGCCGCTGAACGTATCCAGAAGTGCACTGCAGAATGATGGATTTGTACAGAAGATTTCCGAGTATATTTCCAAGAAGGTAGCAGATAAACTGACAGGAATGTGCAAAACAGACCGTGAATCCTATGAAAAATACTGGGATGACATCAGCCCATTCATTAAATATGGCTGCATCAAGGATACTAAATTTGCAGAGAAAATGGGAGATTATGTACTCTTCAAGAATCTTGACGGCAAATATCTGACACTGAAAGATTGCATTGAAGAGAACAAGAAAGAAACAGAAGAACCGGAAAATCAGACAGAAGAGAAGAAAGAAGATACTGCATCTGAAGAAAATAAAGATGCACAGGAGAAAGAGCCTGAGAAGACCGTAATCTTCTATGTAACTGATGAGGTTCAGCAGAGCCAGTATATTAATATGTTCAAAGAGGCAGGAAAGGATGCTGTTATCCTGAAACACAACATTGACAGTGCATTTATTTCCAGTCTGGAACAGAAACATCAGGATGTACAGTTCAAGAGAATCGACGCTGACCTTACAGAGGAAATGAAGGGTGAAGGCACAGCAGATGAAGAAACTGTAAAAGCACTGACAGAACTTTTCCGTAAGAATCTTCACAAGGATAAACTGGAAGTACATGTAGAGAATCTGAAGAATGAAAATGTATCTGCAATGATGACTCTTTCTGAAGAAAGCCGCCGTATGCAGGATATGATGAAAATGTATAATATGTACGGAATGGATCCGAATATGTTTGGCGGACAGGAAACATTGGTTCTGAATGCAAATCATCCGCTGGTTAAATATCTGGCAGAGAATAAGGAATCTGATAAAGCACCTGTAATCTGCGAGCAGCTGTACGACCTTGCAATGATGAGCCATAAACAGCTCTCACCTGAGGAAATGACAAAATTTGTTCAGAGAAGCAATGAGATTCTGCTGATGATAACAAAATAATCCGTCAGATAGTGAGTTAAGCGCCCATAACGAACAACAAGCTTATTGTTCTTCGCAACCTCCGCAGAAAACTTGCCTGATTCGGTTAAGATACGAGGTAAGGTGGATAGAATCTGCTTTGCCTCGTTTTTGCTCCAATTACAGTGAAAGTATGCTGTTTTAACCAAATCAAGTAAGTCCCCTGCTTCAATTGCGAAGAGCAATAAGCAGTGGGTGGGGACTTGCTTGTATC
>SKED01002654.1_pt1 | contig 12296 bp, 9 predicted proteins | sample 4826651 | NCBI WGS metagenome assembly SKED01 (sample SAMN11008818, study PRJNA524170) | human gut metagenome | biome: Human fecal sample; material: Feces; isolation source: fecal sample from pouch patient p19 | host: Homo sapiens | place: Israel: Tel-Aviv | collected 2016-06-28
CCTGTACATGCAAAAAGCGGCTCATATTCTCTGCGCTCAAGGGCTGTTCCTTTATATTTCTCAAGGATCTCATATGCAGGCTCATCATCCTTTGCAAGCTTGCCGAGAACCTTGTCCAGAAGTGCTTCTGCCATGTAGTAGGTATAGCCGTCTGCTGCTTTTACCTTACAGTAGATCTCATCCGGGTTTACACAAAGTGCAACGTTGGATGGAAGTGTCCATGGTGTTGTTGTCCATGCCAGGAAGTATGCGTCCTCACCAACAACCTTGAAACGCACGATCGCAGAGCGCTCTTTAACAGTCTTGTAGCCCTGAGAAACCTCCTGTGCGGAAAGCGGAGTTCCACAGCGTGGGCAGTAAGGAACGATCTTAAAGCCTTTATAAAGGAGACCTTTTTCCCAGATCTCTTTCAGCGCCCACCACTCGGACTCGATGAAATTGTTGTCGTATGTTACATACGGATGCTCCATGTCAGCCCAGAAACCAACGGTAGATGAGAAATCCTCCCACATTCCCTTGTATTTCCATACGCTCTCCTTGCACTGCTGGATGAACGGCTCCATTCCGTACTCCTCGATCTGCTCCTTGCCGTCAAGACCAAGCTTCTTCTCAACCTCAAGCTCAACCGGAAGTCCGTGAGTATCCCATCCTGCTTTTCTCGGAACCATGTAGCCCTTCATTGTACGGTATCTCGGGATCATATCCTTGATAACTCGTGTCAGAACATGTCCGATGTGGGGCTTACCATTTGCGGTAGGCGGTCCGTCATAGAATGTGTATGTCTCGCCCTCTTTACGGCTGTCCATACTCTTTTCGAAAATCTTGTTGTCTTTCCAGAATTTCTCGACTTCTTTTTCACGGTCAACAAAATTCAGATTCGTGTCAACTTTACGATACACAATATTTACCTCCTGTGTCTGATTACTGGCTGCTGCCTCATCTGTAAGGCCACAGCGGATTGTTTCTTCACAGATACCTGTTCGTGCCAATGCTTCGGGCACTTATAAAAAAAGACCCCATCCTGTAAAAGGACGAAGTCTGATTCGCTGTACCACCTGTTACATTATACGGGCCTGTGTCCAGATCCCTGCGTCTTCTGCTGTGTTCTTATGCTCTGTGTTATGGCGCGGGCTGTTGTTCCATGTCTGTTCATGGCGGACAATTCTTTGTATCTGCCGATATATGTTCCCTGTAACGGAGGAAATCCGTCAGTTCTTACTTAATGATCATCTGTATATCAGATATTCTTCCGGCTGCTGCCGGACAACTTCGGAACTGAAGCTCAGGAGTGATATTCCGCCATATTTACTCGTCCCAGGCTCCCACCATCCCCAGTTCGCTGCAAGCTTTCCATATGGCCTACTGTCTCCATCACAGCTTTTTCTATATACGCTGTCTATTATAGGTTGGGGAAAATCCATATGTCAAGTGTTTTCATGGATTTTTCTTATTATATGTATGTTCACTTCTTCTTAATGGAATTTTCACAGACTGCAAGTGGTTTTTCCGGGAGGAAAGTGGTATACTACTACAGAATCTTGAGGGCAAAAATACAGCGTTTCATTAATACAATGCTATAATTAATGAAATACTGCACCTCATCACAAAACGGGCAAGATTTTTTCGGTTACTGATCCTCAAATGAATAATAACCTTCTCGCCCGGATTTATCACTGAAAGGTATCTTGTTATGAAAAATATGAAAAAACAATCCTTGCGCCGGATCTTTGCAGGCATTCTCGGCATAGGGATCCTGCTCACAGGCGCAGCTCCCTGCGCGGCGGCTGCCTATGGATACGATGAATATGGTGATCCTATCGTCACTGCCACACCGGTTCCTGATGGTCAGGCCGCAGCAGTCACGCCTGCTCACTCCAGCTATTATTCACAGGCTGCCGACACCGATTCCATTGACGGGTGGCCCAAAGGTCCCGGCATCGAAGCACAGGCTGCAGTCCTTATGGATGTAAATACAGAAGCCGTTCTTTATTCCAAAAATGCGGACACACAGCTCTACCCTGCCAGCATCACGAAGATCCTGACTACACTGCTTGCCTGCGAAAATCTGAACGCTAAGACAAACATTACCGTATCTGAAAAAGCTTCCACCAGTGTAACTGCCGGAGATTCCAGTATTTATGCTGCTCCCGGTGAAAAATTCACCAGGGATCAGGCCCTGATGGCTGTCATGCTCCAGTCCGCTAATGAAATGTCTGTCGCCGTTGCGGAAGAAGTTTCCGGCTCTGTAAAGAAATTCGCAGAACTCATGAACTGGCGCGCCAAGCTTTTTGGCTGCAAGAACACACACTTTAATAATCCCAACGGTCTTCCGGATGAGAATCATTACACCACAGCCTCCGACATGGCAAAGATCGCCAAATCCGCCTGGCTGAATCCTCTTTTCCGGCGATACTGCACCAAACGTTATTACGAGATCCCGCCTACCAATAAATTTGCAGAAGCCCGCCAGCTGCTCAATCATCACAAGATGATGAAAAACGGCGAATATTATTATGAAGGCGTCCGTGGCGGAAAAACAGGCTACACGGATGCATCCGGCAACACACTTGTCACCTACTGCAAACGAGGAAATATAACGCTGGTAGCCGTGATCCTGAATTCTACTTCCGCGGCAAATGCTTACAGCGATACCGCTTCTCTTTTTAATTATGGTTTTGAAAATTTTGAAAAGGTGGATATGAAGGTGTCCATGGAGCCAGTCCCGTTTAAGGTACTCCCTTGTGACAAATATATCCTTAAGAATAACGGAAACACCTATCCGTTTTATTATCAGACAAAGGTTTATGTGACTCTTCCAAAAGGTATCAAAAAATCACAGCTTAACAAACGCCAGGCCGTTCTTCAGAATGCTGTCGGCCCACTGCGTCTGAAAAGCAAATATTATTATAAGAAACAAATGGTCGGATGGGGAATGCAATACGAACGAAACATCGTATCAGATCTTCTCCTGGCTTCGTAACATTTTCCTGCGGCGGAGAGATTCGTGCTTTTCACGGATCTCATCCGCCGCTTCTGTATCTTCTGCTCTCAGGGTCTTCACCCCGAAATATTTTCCCTCATCGGTTTTTCGGATCCGGATCTTTCCGGCAACAGGTCCATGCTCATGGCAAAGGGCAAGGCTGTAATACACCTTGGAATTGTTGGTACTGAACCAGCGGATCTTCCTCTTGGCAGGGCATCTGCAAATAGGACACATGGTACTTACCATGGTACGGTCCTTCATCAGACGCTCCTTTGATACAAATTCCCTGGACACAAACTTGTCATGGTCTGTATAGGAAATATAGATCTCGCTGTCTCTGGATTTTGGATTCTGATATACATCCAGGGACGGATGGCGGATCATGCAGGCTTCATCGATCTCCAGGAGTATCCTGGCAGTATAGCTGGCATCTGCCAGTGCCCGGTGAAAATCCCGGTTTTTGGGAAGCTGCAGGTAGTCTGTAGCATATTCCAGGGAACGCCTGGATATTCCATCCTCGAATTTTATGCTGAAAAGTTTCTGCACATCGTAGTAATGCACCGGCCCTGGCATCAGCTTCAGAAGATTATAGTATTTCATATTGCGCTGGAGTTCCATCACATCCTGGTCTCCCCAGGTAAAAAAGCGATACTCCTCCCCGCACCATTCCAGAAATCTGCGGATTGCCCTTGGAAAAGGGATGCCTTTTTCCAGTTCATGATAATCCACGTGGATCACTTCATGGATACTGTCGTGGATCCAGTGGTACACTTTGGGCTTGATCAGGCACTGAAAGGTATCAACGATCTCTCTTTTTTCATTTAATTTTACTGCCCCGATCTCTATGATCTCAAACGGGAGCCGACTATCCGGATGTCTTCTTCCATCCGGATTCTGGTTCCATTCCAGGTCAAATACAATATAGTTCATGGGTTTTCTGTCCTCTTATCTGACTGCTCAGCTGCTTCATAAATGCAGCTGTTTCCGGATCGTTGTCCGGCTATTTCATATTTTTGCATTCGGACACAGAATAAATCGCTTCAAACAGCTCCTGCTGGAAACTTTCTGTATCTGCATCTGTCAGAATCATATCTTTCATTTCGTCTTCTTCGTGTAGCCACCAGCGGAAATCGCATAATGTGGCACCCCGTCCGGCACCGTCTGAACAATCCACATCCAGGAATACTTTTTCTGTTTTAAAGAACTCCGGATGGATGAGATACATAAACGGTACAGCAGCATGGATACTTGCCACACAGCGATATTTGGAAAAATTTTCAAGTACGTAGCCAGCCATATCTCCACAGGCTCTGGCTGCCGGATCACCGGACTGGCACAGCTTCATGATCTGGTTTCTGGTAAGATTACATTTCAGGGTAGCATCCAGTCCACACATGATCAGTGGGATTCCGGAATCGAATACGATCTTTGCCGCCTCCGGATCTGCGTAGATGTTGAATTCCGCTGCCGGTGTGATGTTTCCGCCTTTTGCTGCGCCGCCTGTAAAAACAATTTTTCTGATCTTATTCTTTATTTCAGGAAAAACCTTCAACAGAAGTGCAAGATTAGTCATTGGTGCAGTTTCGATCATTACTACCTGCTCACCCTCCGGAATGGCATTCAGAATGTCACGGATAAAAAGCACTGCATTATCAGAAGCAGCCTCTGATTTTGCTTCCGGCAGTACGCAATGGCCAAGCCCTGTCTCTCCGTGGAATTCTTCCGCATAAATTGCCGCTTTCACAAGAGGACGGTCCTGGCCTCCTGCCACCGGAACCTTCAGTCCGTAAAAATCCACCAGCTCCAGTGCATTTTTGGTCACTCTTTCTATCCTGGTACTTCCTGCAGATGTCGTCACTGCAAGCAGCTCCAGTTCATCCTGATGTGCTGCCGCATATGCCAGTGCGATCCCGTCATCGATTCCGGGATCACAGTCCATGATAACCTTGATCTTATCTCCCATATATTCACCTCTGTAAAAACTCTTTCCCCAATTTTATAGTATTGCCGAATTTCCGCTGTTTACCTGTTCCAAGTATAACAGAGTGAGGAAAGAGTGTAAAGTTAATCAGAATTCGTTACTGTTCACTCCGTTCTCAGCAACACGCTTCGCGGAATATTACCAGTAAACAGTAATCAGAATTCACCTCTGTACTTCAGGCTGAAACGTAAAGAACCCCTCTGCCGGACATTGGCAGAGGGGTGGAAAAAAGGGGGTTATATTCATTTATATAAACAAATGCAATGTGCAATTTGGAGCTTTAATATTTGCAATATCCGTTTGGGTTGTTCCGGATATTGTTATTATGCTATATTCCATCACCCGGAGCTTGCAATCCAGTACCGGGGCTTCACAATAAATGCTGATCAATCAATAGAAACAAATTTCTTCTCTTCTGCTTCTTTCTTGGTCTCTTCCTTCGGGAAGGTTACATGAAGGATTCCGTTCTCATATTTCGCATGGATATCTTCATGCTTAATGCTCGAGCCTACATAAAAGCTTCTGTTGCAGGTTCCTGTATAACGTTCTCTGCGAACATATTTACCTTTATCATCCTTCTCGTCTTTCTTCTCTTCTCTGGTTGCCTGAATGTTCAGATAACCATTCTTCAGCTGGATCTTCACATCCTCTTTCTTAAATCCCGGAAGATCGATCTCCAGTTCATAATTGCCATCTACATCACGGATATCTGTCTTCATCATATCCTTCACCTGAGGATAAGCATTGGCAGCTGCCTGACGGCCTGTCGGATATCCCATAAAATCATCAAATAAATCTTCTCCGAAAATACTTGGCATTAACATAACTCATTCCTCCTGATCTATATTCGCTGCGTGCTGCGCAGGCGTTTTTAATTTACTGTTTCTGAAAACATCTGCAAATTCTGTAAGAACTTTCTCCGGAAGATTTCTTTTTTCTCTCTTCCTTTGTTCTGTATGTACTATAACACGCATTATTAGCACTGTCAAGAGGCGAGTGCTAATTTCACACTTTCTTCACATTTTCCGTAATTTTACGATCCATTTTTCCGATACATATGTCTGAAGCGCCGAAGATAGAAGGACTCCCAGGATCAGAAATGGAACTGCCTGTAAAAACACTCCCATAAATACATAAATATAATAACTGCTTTCATAAAAAAGAGCCCACGTCTGCTGAATACAGAAAAGAACATCTGTATCGGGACCATGGATTCCGTATTCAGTGCAGTGGAGATATGCTTCATGAGATCTGTCGAATAATACATCTGATCGATACCGGGACGGTAATAAGGCAGGCTACCGCACCAGATAGCATGACTGCAACATCCTGGAATAGGAACTGGGAATTAAGAATGATCTCTAGGCTATATTGCTGTGTCTGAATGTATGAAAATAATAAAATAGTTCCTCCAAGATAAGCAAACAGCAACGTATTTACCGTTGTACCGATAATTTCTTTCCCAACCTGATAGCCGGAAGCTGTAAGCTCTTTCGCTGTCAGACTGTTTTTATGAGTCCAGACTTCATATACAGAAGATGTTACAGATAATGCTGTATCGATAACAGCCCCAAGAGTACTGAAAACAGTTACAAATATTCCTACATGAAGCATGTTAATATGAAGGTCCGTACTGTAATAATACATAAAATCGTCTTCCGAAATCTGCAGCTCATTTAACCCGTAACTTCCTGATCTCCATGTAATAATATAAATAGGAATAAACAAAAGTAACATTACCAGCAGTGTAGCCAGAAAAGCCGCCCGCGTCTTTGGATTATTTCCGTTCTGATAAAACAGAGAAATATAACAGACACCTGCACCTGCCACCAATATCAGGAGCAGTACAGGAAAACCGGCAGACATCAGCATAATTGAAAAAAATAAAATTACAATATTCCCCGCCAGTGTCATAATTGACATGGCTCCACGCTCTCCGCCAATCAAGATCACCAGAAAAATTAAAATCAATGCAAGAAAAATGATCATTCTCTGACACCCCTTTTCCGTGATGGTATTTTCATAATCGCTGAAGCAATAAAAACAGATACCGGTATTGCCAGTACAATTCCAATACTTTCTATCAGAAAACGACAGATATCATATGGAATGTGGTATCTCACGATCGTTATAAAACTTATATCATTATTCATCTTAAGTATGAACATGGGAATCATGCCGCTTGCCAGAACAAACAGCAGTACATTTATCATGGTTCCCATAATATCATATCCGATTTCACGACCGGAATGTATCAGTCTTCTCAGAGAAACCGATGGATTTTTCCGCACGATCTCTCCTACTGCTGCGCTGATCGTCACCGTCACATCCATAATTGCACCAAGTCCTGTCAGCATAATATCTGCCCAGAATATATCTGCTGAATTGCCTGTACTTCCAAGGTATTCCAGATTGGAATAATCCAGATCTCCGTACATATAAATAGAAAATTCAAACAATGCCATGATCAGAAACAGAACACACAGTGTTGAAAGAACTGAGGAAAATGTTTTTCTATGAATTCCATTTAAGCAGATCAATGTAGTCAGTGAAAAAAGAACTGCGATGACATTACAGATATTTAAAATATTTTTGCCTTCTGTAAAAGCCTGAAATCCATACGCAAATATGACTGTATTCAGTATCAGTGATATGATCGTGTAAAATCCCTGCTTTCCTGTAATGCAGATCAGAAGAAAAAATAATCCTCCTGCCAGTAATGCCAGATACCCATCCCTTTTTACAGAACGTATCGTTTTTCCGGGGCTTTCCTTTGAACCGCTTAAAAGAACGGTGTCTCCTTTATGATATTTCTTGGTCTGAACCTGAGAAGATGTATATTCATTAGAGACCGTTATTTTTTCCCCTTTATGCGAACCGTTTAATATCCGTGCCGTAATATTCTGAGTATAGTAATATTCTTTTGAGCCCCTGGTTCCTTCTCTGCTCAGAGTCTGTTTTTCTGTTACGGAACATATTTTTGCCAGCGGTGTATGATAAAATCGGGAATTACAGCAGGTAAACAGAACAAAAATAATATATATGCCGGCTAAAAGATATTTTTTGTGAAATATGCAGGATTTCATTAACTTCATTCCCCCTGTAGAAATATTGCAATCGTAAACGCACTGACCGGTTGCTTTTTATCGAAGTAACATTGTACGCTTTTTGAAAGTATCGGTCAATATAAGGTATACAAAAAAACAGCAGCAGAACCGTTTTCACAGTTCTGCTGCCCCCATAATTATTTTAACAAATACCTGACTCCAAAAAAGCCATTATTTACAAAGCGCAGAAAATGCATCTGCAACAAACTGAACCTTGGTTCCGATAATAACCTGTACAGAAGTTTTTCCAGGTTTGATCACGCCTGCAACACCTGCAGATTTGATCACCTTATCATTTACAGCTGTAATATCCTTAACCTCAAGTCTCAGTCTTGTGATGCAGTTATCGATGCTTGTGATGTTCTCTTTTCCGCCACAGCCTTCCAGGATCTTTGCGGCAATAGCAGTATAATCATCATTTGCAAGCTCAATATTCTTCTCTGCCTCAAGATCGTCATCGTCTTCTCTTCCCGGAGTCTTCAGATCAAATTTCTTGATGGCAAAAAGGAATACAACATAGAATACGATGAATGCTGCAATTCCAAGAGGAAGGATGAGCCATGTTTTCTGTGCTGCCGGAAGTGAGGATGAGAAAAGTAAATCCATCGCACCGGCGGAGAAGCTGAAGCCTGCACGGAAGCCAAGAGCAACTGTGATCATGGTAAAGATACCGTAAAGTAATGCATAGATCACATAGAGGCCAGGAGCAAGGAACATAAATCCAAACTCGAACGGCTCAGTTACACCACAGATAAATGCACAGATCGCTGCGGATGCAACAAGACCGATGGCAACTTTTTTCTTTGCAGGTTTCGCACATTTAACCATTGCAAGTGCTGCACCAGGAATACCAAACATCATACATGGGAAGAATCCGGACATGTACATTCCAAGGCTCCAGGATACATCTGCAGAGGTTTCACCTGCCCAGAAGTGCTGAAGATCACCAAGTCCGATGGTGTCAAACCAGAATACATTGTTCAGTGCGTGATGTAATCCGGTAGGGATCAGCAGACGGTTCAGGAATGCATAGATACCTGCACCAACAACATCCATACCTGCGATCGCTTTTCCTAATGCTACAAGTGCACTGAAAAGTAATGGCCATACAAACAGTAATACAACAGATACGATAATGGAAACCACTCCTGCGATGATCGCTACGCAGCGCTTGCCGCTGAAGAATGACAGCCAGTCAGGAAGCTTGGTGCTCTTGAATTTGTTATAGCATGTAGATCCGATGATACCGGCAAGGATTCCGATAAAAGGATTCGCAATTTTGTCAAATGCAAGAGTCTTTGTTGCATTGTCAGCGATTGATGGCATGATGGTTGTAACAAATCCTGTAGAAAGAAGTGTTGTGAGCATCAGCCAGGATGCAAGTGCAGCAATTCCGCCGGTTCCGTCATTCTTTTCTGACATACCGACACCAACACCGATAGCAAAAAGGATTGCCATGTTGTCGATCAGAGCTCCGCCTGCCTTAACCAGAAACAGACCGATCAGATTGGCTGCGCCATGAATGTCTCCACCCTGCATGGTTGCCGGACATAACCAGTATCCGATACCCATGAGGATACCACAGATTGGCAGTACTGCCACCGGAAGCATTAACGCTTTTCCCAGTTTTTGAAGAAATTTCATATATTTCCCCTCCCTTAAAATAAATATATTTGACCGGATCACTCCGGTTATAACACCCCGAAAATTGCTACTATCTCCGGGCTGCTATAAGCCTGTCAGCTGCATGAAGATGATCATGAAAGCTTGAGGACGGCTTCATCCGCCGAAACATCCCCCTCCTTCTGGAGGCTTATCTTTCCGTAATCATCTGTGTTGCAGATCAGAACCGGGATAATCGTGTTTAAACCGGCTTTCTCAATTTTGTCCAGATCAGCCTCTATCAGAAGATCACCCTTTTTAACCTTGTCACCTGCTGCAACGTGCGCTTTAAAGGGTTCGCCCTTAAGTGTGACTGTATCCAGTCCGATATGTATCAGTATTTCCGCGCCCTGAGTGCTTGTCAGCGTAACTGCATGAAGCGTATCAAATACCATTGCCACCTCACCGTCTGCCGGAGCATATATCCTGCCGTCTGCCGGGATCACGGCAAAACCGTCACCCAGTACCTTATCCGCAAAGACAGGGTCCGGAACCTCCGCAAGGGGAACCACTCTACCCTTGCAGGGTGCATAGATTAAATTTCCTTTATCTTTTCCTTTAAAAAATTTCAGCATATTCTCTTCCTCCCGTTATTTCACCACTTTTTCCGGTATTGATATCCGCGATGTCGATTTGTAAATATGTCTATATATTTTTTATCCATTCCGGGTTTATATTATATATTTCGTATAATTTTCATTTTTTGATTTTTAGGCATGTGTATATATTAACCATTATTTTCGGTTTTGTCCACATTTTTATCGGTATTTTTCAAAAAAATAAGCTGTAGCACATTAACGCGACAGCTTATGTGAGAATATTCAGTTTACTTCAGCAGTTCTTTTTCTTTCATATTCGTTGTCACCTGAAACTCTCCGTTGATCCGTTGGATCTCGTATACCAGGGGATTATTTCTGGCCCAGCCGGGATCTTTTTCTGCCTGCCGGTTCCAGCTGTACCAGGCGCGGACAAAGCCTTCGTGGATGGTAGATTCCGCTTCCTGGCGGGCCTGGACCGCATCCTGATAATCCACAAAAGTTCCGATATAAAATCGTTTCCCCTTGAATCCGATGGTAGCACGGTATTTTCCATTCCGCAGCTGATAGACGCCACGGAATCCGCTGGTATTATCACTGCGGTGCTTTCTTTTTTCCAGCATCTCCACACAGGTTCCATCTACCATATGCAGCTGCCCGGGAAGCTCCTTCCATATCTCCTGTCTCAGACAGCCACAGCTTCTGTAATTACCATGAAGAAGGCCATCCTCTGTCACATCCACTTCATTTCCGCAGTCACACCGACAATGCCAGAACACAGAGCCCTTTTTGCTCCTTTTATCTGTATGATAGAGAGCAGTCAGCCGCCCGAAACGCTGTCCGCTGATGTCGGTGATCCCGCGTCCTCTGACATAATGGCCGCAGCCGCAGCTGGTACATTTTCCGGCTTTCAGGCTGTGCGCAGTGGAAATATGCATATTCCCGCAGTCACAGCGGCATTCCCACCTGGTCCTGCCGTTTTTACTTTCCATTTTTTTTACTGCCACAAGTTTCCCGAAACGCCGGCCTGTAAGGTCTTCTGCCACCGGTCCTCTCTTGGCACTGCTTTCCGGAATACATCCACAGTCCTTTACAGTCCCACGCATCAGATGTCTGGTATTTACTTTTATCTCATTTCCACAATCACATCTGCACAGCCATACAACATACCTGTTTTCCCGCTCATCCAGTTTTTTCAGTACCGTCAGATGACCAAATCTCTGACCTTCCAGTTTAAGTCCGTTTGCCATCCTCTGTCCCTCACATTTCGTCAAAAAAAGCGATGCGGTAGAAATTTTTCCTGCCGCACCGCTGTCCGGATCCTGTTATTTATCCGTTTTCTTTTTTCTTCTGACAAATACTGCTGCCAGTAATACCACGCATCCGGAAACGCAGATCACTGCGATCCATTTTGCAATGTTTGTGTTATCTCCTGTTTTTGGCATAGCTTTTACATGACTGGAACCAGTATTTCCTGTATAGGAAGAAGTTCCCGTATAGGAAGAAGTTCCGGAAGCAGGCGGATTGCTGTCAGGTTTTATCGGCGTGTTCGTTATGGTCGCTGCCGGAGTTCTGGTCGGCACTGCAGTCGGAGTTTTTTCCGGAAGTGGTGTCGGTGTATTTTCCGGTACAGGTGTCGGCGTATCCACAGGGTCGTAGGAATTCACAAAGCCGATATCCTGTTTCTCGCTGTTCATCTGTGCATCGGTATGTGCAGCCACAACTGCTTCCAGATCACCGGACTCTCCGTTCGTTACTGTTACTTTCACATAATAAACGGTATTGTCATAATGTCCGTTTTCCAGCTTTCCAGGCTGCTGGGAAACGCTGTAAGTGTATACGCCAGGAACAGCATATTCCACTGCAGGAAATTCTGCTTTCCCCGCACCTGTGATCGTGATCGTATTTTCTTCCGGCATGGGTGCTTCGTCCTCACCCTGAAGAATGATCGTATAAGTTTCGTCCGGAGATGGCTTCTCACCTGACAATTCCACGCTGACAGGAATCTTTACTTCCGCAACTCCAGC
>SKED01002676.1_pt1 | contig 12213 bp, 10 predicted proteins | sample 4826651 | NCBI WGS metagenome assembly SKED01 (sample SAMN11008818, study PRJNA524170) | human gut metagenome | biome: Human fecal sample; material: Feces; isolation source: fecal sample from pouch patient p19 | host: Homo sapiens | place: Israel: Tel-Aviv | collected 2016-06-28
TTATGATATAGAAGATAATTTTACGGATCATATTTGTAAGATTCATCGAAAATTCTGTCAAGCTGATTATGTAGATCGAGAAGTTGAATTTATGGATCTTGAGACATTAGAAGAAAGACTTCAAGGCAAAAAATCCATAGATAGTGTTTTCTATGGTAAGCTTTCTGGCTGGTGTCGATCCCGTTTTATTCCGGTTGATTATGATGAGGATGGAAGTTTACTCCATGTTCTATACTGTGTGGAGTGTATTGATGATCAAAAGAAGCGAGAAGACAAATTATTATATTTAGCTCAAACAGATACAATGACGGGAATTTCAAATCGTCGTAGTGGAGAGAAGATGATTGAGCGTGTTTTAAACAACAAAGTCAGTGGCATGATGTGTTTAGTGGATTGTGACAAATTTAAATCCATTAATGATACGTATGGACACATGGCTGGGGATGAGGTCATTGTTGCGATTGCGCATACGCTACAAAAATCGTGTCGTGATAAAGATGTAGTCATGCGTCTTGGTGGAGATGAGTTTGCGTTATTTATTCCAGGTGTTACGGATCGTAAGTGTGCCAATGCTTTCTTTAAACGTTTGTTTGAGAATTTGAAACAAATCCAAATTGAATCTATAAAAGATCATCCGATTATAATGAGTTTAGGCGCTTGCATTTATGATGGAAAAGAAGAATTGACCTTTGATGAATTATACTGCAGAGCCGATATGGCAATGTATCAAAGTAAAAAAGTGGAAGGATACAGCGCAACAATATATAAGAAAAAATAGCCTCTTGATGAACAAAGAGGCTATTGATGTATTTAAAATGTATACATGTGTTAAAAAAGTATAAACAAATTATGTTTTTTGTGGTATTATACCCAAAACGGAGGGAAATATATGCAGAAGTACGTAGAAATTAAGCGGGATGGACTGACACTGCGAGGTATGCTTCATGTGCCAGACAATGTAAGTTCTAAAGTGCCTATGGTCATTCTACTTCATGGATTTTGTGATGATCGCAATGAAATAAATTTTGTGCATAATGAGTTATCTCAAAGATTGTGTGATGCTGGTATTGCGAGTGTTCGCTTTGACATGAATGGCAGCGGAGAAAGCGATGGACGCTTTGAAGATATGACTATTTCAAGTGAGATTCTGGATGCGAAAGCCATGTTGAATTATGTGGAATCGTTAGATTTTGTCGATTCTAAAAAGATTGCGTTTCACGGATGTAGTCTAGGAGGATGCGTAGCGAGTATGGTGGCGGGACAATGTAAAGAAAGAGTTCAAGCATTGTCGTTATGGTGTCCTGCACCAGATTTAGTTTACAACTTGAAAAAACATTTGACTTTGTGTGGCCAGGACGTTTCAAACATTGAAAAAGATGGATGTGCGGATGTGGAAGGATTGAAGTTGAGCCTTAAATTTTACCAAGATGCCTGTACACTTGATCCTTATAAAGAGGCTTCATTGTTTGATAAAAATGTTTGTACCATTCATGGAGATCAAGACATTACAGCTTCGTGTGAGTGTAGTTACAAGTATAAAGAAATTTTTAAGGAAAGAGCAAAATGTATTATTGTCAAAGGAGCAGAGCATCGCTTTAAATCATTTGTGTTTAGAGAAGCAAGAATGAAAGGGGCTCTAGACTTTTTAAAGGATGAATTGTTATAGATGAAAGAGAAGGAAATTTGATATGAACAAAGAAAGAAAACAGCCAACAACCCTATTTGCGGTGGTTTCATTTTTGGCTATTATTGCCGTATTGATCATTATGATCAACTTAGGATGCAATACAACACTATCTGTATTTGCGGGTGTGATCGTTGCGGTTATTACCACAAAACTTTTAAATATTCCATGGAGTGAAGTGGAACAGAATATTATTAAAACAGCGGCTGAATGTATGCCGACATTCTTGATTGTCATTATGGTCGGTATGCTTGTAGGAATCTGGATGGCCGGTGGAACTGTTCCATCATTGATGTATTATGGTATGCAAGTGATTTCACCGAAGATCTTAGTACCTCTAGCCTTTGTCCTTTGTGCCCTAACGAGTGAATTTACAGGAACATCCTTTGGTTCTGTGGCAACTATGGGTCTTGCGATGGTGGGAATTGCCGCAACTACAAGTATTCCCGTACCATTAGTTGTGGGGGCCGTCGTTTCTGGAGCGTGGTTAGGAGATAAGATGTCGCCCTTATCAGATACAACCAATTTAGCGAGTGGTGTAAGTAAAGTACCTTTATATGATCACATTCATTCTATGCAGTATACAACACTTCCTGCAGCTGTAGTCGCTTTGATCTTATTTACAATTGCCGGCTTGTATTATAGTGGTGGAAGTATGGATCTTGCCCAACAAAAATTGATTTTAGACACATTATCTAAACATTTCAATATCAATATTCTATTGATTTTACCTGCCATTCTAGTTATTTTGATTTCTGTATTTAAATTACCTTCCTTATTAGGAATGGGCTTAGCTGTAGTTGTATCTGCTGCTTTTGCGATGGTATTTCAAGGGGTTAACTTTGTTGATTTAATGAACTATGCCTTTAATGGTTTCAGCATTGAAACAGGTGTATCCATTGTTGATCCTATGTTGAATCGTGGTGGTGTGCTTTCTATGTCTGAATTATTAGTGACATTTATGGTTGCCAGTGTTATGGGCGCTGTCATTACGTCTACTGGTATTTTGGATGTTTTGGCAAAAAATGTTCTTTTAAAATTTATCAAGAATCGTACAGTATTAGTATTTGTCACTTTAGTATATTGTTATGTCGTGAACTTCTTAACAGCTGGCGGACAAACAGTATCTATCATTGTAACTGAACAAACGTTTGAATCGACTTATGAAGATATGAATATTTCTCGTAAAGTATTATCTAGAACACTCGAAGATTCTGGTACATTATCTGCACCAATCGTTCCTTGGGGTGTTGCGACAATTTATGTCATGGGCGTACTTGGATGCTCAACAGCTTATATTCCATACGCATGGTTTATCTTTATCGTTCCTATTTTCTCAATGATTTGTGCCATTACTGGGATTGGAATTTGGGATAAAGAAGAAAAGCCAGTTCGAAAATAAATGTCATATTCCTGTACTATCTTTTAGAATTAGTGTATAACTTAGATGTAAATAAAAAAAGGGAGCTTGTAGTACAGGTTGAGAGGAAAGTGTGACTTTCGACCTATAACCTGATTTGGATAATGCCAACGTAGGGAAATACTTTGTCTTTTTAGTGTGAGTATACCTATATTGGTTGCTCACCTTTTTTGGTGGCAAAATGGGAGCACCACTTTTTGTCACGTTAAATAATCATTTGGAAAAGACAAACTATTAAATGTCAATAAGTAATGTAAAATTTGTTGAAATTGTAATTTTCTTTGTTGAATCAAGGGTGTTTGTCTTGATTTAGAGGTGAATCCTCTCAAAAAACTTCATCTTGTTTTTGAAATTTGGTGCATTGAAAACAACTTTTTTGAGCCTTTAAAAAAATTTTCAAAAAAGCCTGATTTTCGAAAGAATTTGTATGTTTTTTTATTCGATTAAAGCTGTTTTTATCGATTTAAATACGAATTCATGGAGTTCTCCATATTCATCTTCATACAGATATTTCTTTCGTCTAGTTTTTGCCGAAAAGTCTGTTTCGGCATTTTGGAAAAACTCATTTTGGGTTGATTCCGACAGTTTCGCCAAATCGCGGTATTGAATAATGTATGTGGACTGGTTTTTCATTAAAGAATAGATTACTTTACAAAGCTTGTTCGCTACTGCATTCACGGCAAGAATATGTTTGGTACGATCTCCATTCTTTTTCTTAGTAAAATAAGCTTTAAATATTGGATTGTTTCTTCGTGCAAATTCAGCAACCATGTAGATTGCATGGCGAAGATAACGAGAACCTTTTTTGGAAATTTTTCCACGCTTGTTCACAGAAGAACCAGACTTGGAGTTGTCACCATATAACCCTGCCAGGGATACGATCTGACTCGCTTTATGAAATCTGGAGATATCACCTATTTCAGCAACGATTGTAGCCGCTGTGATTTTTCCACATCCTGTTAATGTAAGAAGTACATGATAAGCAGGAAATTCTTCAGCCTTAGAATCAATTATTTTCTCGAGATGTCGTATTTCTGATTCAAGAGAATCTATAGAATCAATAAGACTGTGAATGTTGTATAGTTCGCCATCTGAGATAGATTTGCGAACAACAATTGAATTGCGTGCAGCATGAATAAGTTCATTTGCCTTGTCTACGCCAAATTTATTTTTAGAAGCTTTTTGAAGAACGGAAACAAGTTCATTGAAATCAGCTTCTATGATAGAATAAGGCGTAGGATATATTGAAAAGATAGCTTTTAAGGTTGCACGTCCACATGGAAAGACTTTGAGAAGGTCAGGGAAATACAAACAAACTTTGGCGAGGAATCTGTTTGTTTCCTGAGTGCATGTAACTTTAAGTGCATTCCTTCTGCGAATGTAGGCTTTCAAATCAGTATATCCGTTTTTTTCTGCATGAACGATTTGAGCATCGCCGTTCAAAAGAAGTTCGGCAATACAGGCAGAATCAATTTTATCTGTTTTATTAAGTCGTTTGTAGTCTCTGTAATTTTTAACGGAATCCGGAAAAATCATAACTACGTGATACCCATCTGATTTGAGCCTTTCGTATAGGTTAGTACCATAGATACCTGTCACTTCCATTCCGAACAAGATCTTATCTTTGTCCAGACATTTGGAAAGGACAGTGTTAAGGAACTTTTCATACCCTTGTAGTGTATTTGAAAAGTGTCCTTTCTTAATCAAGAATTTATCCTGATTGTTTTTCATGGCAAAATCGTGTTTATTCTGAGCACAATCGATGCCAACGTAGTAGTCATAAGAATCTTGTTTTTGCATAAAATTTTCCTTTCGTAACCGGTTCTGGATTGCACCTCTAAAGCAAGACAAACACAACCTCAAAAATTAGAAGATACAGTGCAAAGCAAAGTTCATCAACAAACCAAATCAGTGTATAAGGTACGTCTTGAATAAAGGAACCAGTCTTTATAAAGTGAATCAACAGTTCACAGGAGATTTGTAGGCTGCCTTAGTCCAGAACGTTACCATTATCATGGATTAAGAAGAAAAATACAATCTGTTTAACAACAATGTGTTGAACTGATTACGCTACATATTATATGAGGAGATTTCGATATGTATACAGTACGCTTTCAATTGGAACTAAGTGGATCTGAGAAACGTTTTTTGTCGAAGTCTTTTCTATGCGAATCAGATGCATAATCAGTTGGTTCGATATGCTACAAATCGATTGAATGCTTTATTTCATGATACAGAATATGTGGATGCACGCAAAGCTTATGGAGAAGCTGAATATTCTAAAAAGAAAGGATCTGAACTATCAGCTTCAGAAAAGAAGAAGAAAAAAGAATTGTCAAATATCATGTGTATTAAACAAAAAGAGTATGATCTTACGAAGACTTCTTTGTGTAAGTTCGTATCCAAAGAACAAAAGAAATTCAAGAACTACATCAACTCTCATCAGGCACAGGCAGAAGCTGAAGCTGTTTATAAGGGAGTAAAAAGGTTCTTTTTGAGGATGGGCGTCATCTTCATTATCGAAGATACAATAGTTTCGATTGTATCAAACAAAAATGTGCTGCAACAGGAGTGCGTCTTTTTAGATGGGATACCATATGTTTTATGAAACATTTCTACAAAGTTCGCATCCCAAAGAATGAATATATCCAGAACATCATTTCATCTGTTGATTTGAAAGAAGATGTTGTTTATTCATTTTTAAAAAGAATCGAATTCAACAGTGGATTCAAATATTATGTAGTAATCACACTTCGAGGGGATGCACCAAAACGAATTGAGCTGTCAAAAGATGGTGGACATCGTACAGGCGTTGACTTTGGAACCTCTACGATTGCAACAGCCTCAAACAACGAGGTCCATCTGGAAGAACTTGCTCCAGAATCAGCCAAATATGAAAAAGAGATCCGTCACAAGCAAAATCTTGTGGATGCCTCCATGCGAAAACATAATCCAGAAAACTATAATAAGAATGGTACAGTCAAAAAGGGAAAACATAAATGGAAGACAACGAGAAGGTGCAGACGTCTAAAACGGCAGATACGCGTTCTATATCGAAAACAATCTGCCTATATCAAGACTTCACATCATACCTTTATAAATAGAGTCGTTCAAAATACAAGCGAATTCATCCTTGAGCCAATGAACTTCAAAGCTCTGCAAAAGAAATCAAAGAAGACAGAGCGTAAAGATGAGGCAACGACAATTAAACAAAAAGACGGTTCTTTGAAAATGGTGCACAAATACAAACGTAAGAAACGTTATGGATACTCCATCAAGAACCGTTCTCCAGGTCTTATGCAGGCAGACTTAAAAACAAAGGCAACACAGTATGGAATTCCATACTACGAAATAGATATTCATCAATACCGTGCTTCTCAACTTCACCATGATACAGGTGAATACATCAAACCTACTTTAAGCGAAAGATTTAAAACGATTGAAGGATGTAAAGTACAAAGAGATTTATATTCTGCCTTTCTAATTTGTCATACTGACGATACATTGACTGCACCAGATTTTAAAACCTGTCATCTTAACTTTCCACACTTTGTCAAGATGCAGGATACATTGATTCTAGATATGAAAAAATGTGGACACACAATGAAACACTGCTTTGGATTCTAGCATAAAGAATCTCTCATCCAGTTAGGTCTAAGGCGTAAGCCCTGCTGAATGCAGTATGAGTATACAGAGTACAGTCCACATGGATTGGAAATGCTCAAAAAACAAGAGCTATGCAAAGACTATATGCAAGGTCTAGAACCATGCTGAAAGCTTTGTGATGCTCCATTTCTCGCATTGTGAGAAAGAGAATCTCGTCATTTTAATGATGAGAGTACGTCAAAGGATGGACCTGCAAGCATCGTTGTGCCCATTGATAAATTGAGTATATTAGTGACGATTATTTTTTCTCGTGTTGTATTTCATGAAAAGCTATCTAAGAAGGCATTGTTAGGTTTAATTTTGATTACAGTGGGTACTGTAACTATGACGATGATATAGGAGATTTTATGTGTAGATATAAGAAGATTGATTTAGAAAATTGGTGTCGTAAAGAGCATTATTTGTATTATACAAACAGTTTAAATGTTGAAGTGAATATGACGGCCAATATTGATGTGAGTGAGTTATTAACTTTTTGTCATACAAATGGATATAAATTTTATCCAACGTTGATTTATTGTGTGACTAAAGTGTTAAATCGAATTGATAACTTTAAAATGTTTAAAGATAAAAATGGAGATTTATGTGTGTGGGATTCTTTGGTTCCTAACTATACAATTTTCCATGAAGAAGATCATACGTTTTCGGATTGTTGGACGGATTTTACAGACGATTTTGGCTCTTTCTACAAGAATATTATTTGTGATATGGAATTAGGTAAAACCAAAAGAGGCATTAAGGTAAAATCAGGCCAACCAGCTAACTTCTATTGTGTTTCATGTACGCCTTGGACTGCATTTACAGCTGTTTCAAGTCGTGTAGTGAATGGTGGTCCAGCTTTCTTTCCAATCATCACTGCTGGAAAATATGATGAAAAGAATCAGATGCCGGTAAATATCACGATTGCACATGCGGTAGCAGATGGGTATCATATTGGATTGTTTTTTGAGTATCTACAAAAAGAAATTAGTAAGGAATATTTAAATTCAAACCTTGAATAAAGGCCTTGGATGGGGTGCTCTATTTACTTTTTGGGCAAAGTGTTATAAAATTTTTAATGTAGGTATAAATTGAAAAGGAGATATAAAAATGAATCAATCACCACTTCAAAAAGCTAGATACCAATACAGTCCAAAATTGCCTGGAATGTTAAGAAATGGTATTTCAGAAATCTGTGTTAAGGAAGGAAACGCAACTCAAAGTGTTGCAGACCAAGAAAAAATCGCGGCTTTATTCCCTAACACTTACGGAGAAAAAGAAATCACATTCGAAAAAGGAGAAAATACTTCTGCAGCTAAAAAACAAGTTGTAGGTGTAATCTTATCTGGTGGACAAGCACCTGGTGGACACAACGTTATTTGTGGTCTATATGATGCATTAAAAGCTACTAGTAAAGAAAATGTTCTTTACGGATTTAAAAATGGTCCTATTGGATTATTAGAAGACAACTATGTAGAATTCGATGATGCATATATCGATGCATACAGAAATACTGGTGGATTTGATATTATCGGATCTGGACGTACTAAATTAGAAACTGAAGAACAATTCGCAGTTGCTGCAAAAGTTTGTGAAAAACACGGAATCACTGCTATCGTAATTATCGGTGGTGATGACTCAAATACAAACGCTGCTGTATTAGCTGAATACTTTGCTGCTCACAATACAGGTGTTCAAGTTATCGGTTGTCCAAAAACTATCGATGGTGACTTGAAAAACGAAGACATCGAATGTTCATTTGGATTCGATACTGCAACTAAAACATATAGTGAATTAATTGGAAACATCGAACGTGATGCAAACTCTGCTAAAAAATACTGGCACTTTGTAAAAGTTATGGGACGTAGTGCAAGTCACGTAGCTTTGGAATGTGCTTTAGAAACTCAACCAAACATTTGCTTAATTTCAGAAGAAGTTGCTGCTAAGAAACAATCATTATCTGAAATTGCTGACTACATTGCTGACGCTGTTGAAAAACGTTCTGCAAATGGAAACAACTTCGGTGTGGCTATCATCCCTGAAGGTGTAGTTGAATTCGTTCCAGAATTTAAAGCATTGATTGCTGAAATCAACGAATTATTAGCTGGAAACAAAACAGAAGAATTTAATGCATTAGGTAGCTGGGAAGAAAAATATGCATTCATTGAAAAAGGTTTAACTGCTGAATCAATGGCTGTATTCGCAATCTTACCTCAAACTATCCAACAACAATTATTCTTAGAAAGAGATCCACACGGAAACGTACAGGTATCTTTAATTGAATCAGAAAAATTGTTCTCAGCTTTAGTTAAAGACAAATTAACTGAAAGAGGATTTACAGGTAAATTCAATGCATTACACCACTTCTTCGGATACGAAGGACGTTGTGCATTCCCATCAAACTTTGATGCTGACTATTGCTATTCATTAGGATACAACGCATTCATGTTGATCCAATACGGATATAATGGATATTTATCAAAAGTATCTAACTTATCTAAACCAGCCGAAGAATGGGTTGCTGGTGGTATGCCAATCACTAAGATGATGAACATCGAACGTCGTAATGGTGAAGATAAACCAGTTATCAAAAAAGCATTGGTTGAATTAGATGGTAAACCATTCAAATTCTTTGAAGCAAACCGTGATACATGGGCTGTTGAAACTGCATATACTTATCCAGGAGCTATCCAATACTATGGACCAACTGAAGTATGTGATTTAACAACTCGTACATTAGCTTTAGAAAAAGGTGAATAATAAATAAAGGAATGCTTCGGCATTCTTTTTTCTTAAAGGAGAAATTTATGAAGTATATGATCGCAAGTGATATCCATGGTTCAAGTTATTACTGTCAAAAACTAATGGATGCGTACAAATACGAAAAGCCAGATCGATTGATTTTATTAGGTGATATTTTATATCATGGGCCTAGAAACGATTTACCAAAAGAGTATGCACCTAAAAAAGTGATTGAGATGTTGAATTCTATTTCGGACTCGATTTTATGTGTCCGTGGAAATTGTGATTGTGAAGTCGATCAAATGGTACTAGATTTTCCATGTTTGGCGGATTATTCGGTGTTGGATATAAACGGGCTCTTTATTTATTGTACACATGGACATTTAAAACCTGTTAAGCTGAAACCTGGATCTCTATTACTATGTGGACACACTCATGTTCCTACCCTTGAAGATCGAGAGGGTATCACTTATATGAATCCAGGATCTGTTTCGATTCCAAAAGAAAACAGCCCTCATAGTTATATGATACTCGAGGACTGTGTATTTACTTGGAAAGATTTAGAAACGCTTAACCAATACCGTTGTAAAGAATTCCCAAAATTAAAATAATGATGGCAAGAAATACATATACATATTTGCCTAAGAACTTAAAAGTCGGTCCAACCGGCTTTTTTCTTCCTTTGTCTAATTCTTGTTGTAAGGCATTCCAACCTAAAACATAGTAGATTGTAATGGCACCAAGTAGTGCTGCAAAAGGAATGATGTAAATTGTAACAACATCCATCCATCTACCTACAACATCGCCATTTTCGATGCATACAGAAATGACGAATGTGATAATGCCACAAAGTAGAACAGCTTTCTTTCTAGAAATGTGAAAACGATTTTGCCAAGACTCACACACAGCTTCTAACATGTTGATCAAGCTTGTGATTCCTGCAAAGGCTACTGAAATAAAGAAGAATAGGGCAAAGAAATTGCCAAGTGGCATTTGTTTAAAGACTTCTGGTAGTGTTAAAAACATTAAACTAGGACCACTTACGGGATCAATGTCAAAAGAGAATACGGCAGGCATAATCGCTAATGCCGCTAGCATCGCTGCAATTGTATCAAATAGAGCTGTCTGCATACTTGCTTTCGGGATATCTACATCATCCTTTAAATAAGCACCATATACAATCATTCCTGAACCGGTAATGGATAAGGAAAAGAAGGCTTGGCCCATAGCCATGATCCATGTTTCTTTGTTGAATAAATATTCCCATTTGGGTACAAATAAGAATTTATAGCCTTCAATCGCACCATCAAATAAGCTGACACGAATGGCAAGGATAATAAATAAGATAAAGAAGGCTGGCATCAATATCTTATTGACTTTTTCAATCGCATTTGTAGCACTTGTAAATAACAATAAACAAGTAATAAACAAGACTAAAAAGTGACAAGGCACATTCGAAAAAGATTGTGTCATATTCGTAAAGAAGGCTGGAATACTATTTGTGAATAGTTCATTTGTGACTACGCCTTGAATGCTTCGAAATACCCATCCTAAAATGACACTATATCCAATCGCAATGCCAAGAGATCCAAGCAGTGGAAGCCATCCGATATATTTACCAAATTTGTTTTTCCAACAATATGCATAAGCACCAAGTGTTCCTGTTTTTGCCATTCTTCCTAACGCAAATTCAGCTGATAAACCAACAAGGCCGAATAAGGCGATAAAGATAAGATATGGAATTAAAAAGGCAGCTCCTCCATATTGTCCTAAGCGATATGGAAACATCCATATGTTTCCCATTCCTACAGCAGAACCTACGCAGGCTAGCACAAATCCTACCGTACTTTTAAAATTTCCGTTTTTATTCATTTGTAATACCTCGATGTTTCTAAGTATATCATAAAAATGGTATAATAATCAGACAGGAGATATGTATGTTTGTAGAAGAAAGACAAAATTTAATTTTAGAAGATTTACAAGAGAATGGTAAAGTGTTGGTAAAAGATTTAAGTACACGCTTTGGTGTAACACCCGATTTGATTCGTAAAGACTTAGCTTTTTTAGAATCCAAGGGAAAGTGTAAAAAGATATATGGTGGAGCGATTCTGAATCGTTTAAATGTTCATTTAGAGGATGCGAATTCTAGAAAGAATGTGAATAGTAAGGAGAAACAAAAAATTGCGCAAATGGCCTATGATTTGATTGAACCCAATATGACTGTCTTTTTAGATATTTCAACTACGAATATTGAATTGGCCAAATTATTAGTATCAAGACCTATTTCAGGTATTACAGTCGTTACGAATATGTTGGATGTGATTCAAATTCTTTCTACAAGTCAAATTCATTCTATTTTTATCGGTGGAGAATTTGATTATGCAAGAAATGGTTTTGTAGGCAATATGTGTGATGAATTTCTTCAAAGATTTCATTTTGATGTAGCCTTTTTAGGTGTGGTAGGCATAAATTTAGAATCTGGAAGTGTTATGACCTATATGCCGAATGATGGTCAAACAAAGCGAATTGTATTAAATCAGTCTAAAAAAGCATATATGTTGGCGGATTCGGATAAGTTTTACCAAATGGGGAATTATGAATATGCTAAAGTGGATGAATTTTATGGAATCCTACAAATAATAAAAAATAATAAAAAGTAATAAAGAACTATTGATTTTGATCAAAGTTCTTTTTATAATGGATTTGTAAATGGAGGACTTAC
>SKED01001382.1_pt1 | contig 12182 bp, 12 predicted proteins | sample 4826651 | NCBI WGS metagenome assembly SKED01 (sample SAMN11008818, study PRJNA524170) | human gut metagenome | biome: Human fecal sample; material: Feces; isolation source: fecal sample from pouch patient p19 | host: Homo sapiens | place: Israel: Tel-Aviv | collected 2016-06-28
TTAAGAATCCGTATCTTCGAGTGCCCACACAGATTGTCTGATAAATTGTTAAAGAGCAGTGCCGCTTCGCTTTTTCTCAGCGGCGCGGGGTGTGCATAATACGCTTCCCCGCTACAGAGTCAAGCATTTTTTGCTTTTCTCTGTTGAGATTCTCAGGAGAACCTCGCTGACCCGGCGGCGTGCTTGCCGTTGTTCCGTGTCAGTGGTGGCGCATTATAGGGAGTTATTCCGGCCTGACAAGCGAAAAATATAAAAACTTTATCGTTCGCTCATTTTTCAGGCAAAACATCTTAAATATAGTCTTTTCCGTCTAACTTATAGACAAAAACGAGCCCCGAAGGGCTCGTTTTATCATTTACTGGACGGCGACAATCCGGTCTTCATTAACTTCCAGGCGAATCACTTTACCCGGAACCAATTCACCAGACAGTATTTGCTGTGCCAGCGGGTTTTCAATCTGCTGCTGAATTGCACGTTTCAGAGGACGTGCGCCATAGACCGGATCGTAACCGTTCTCGCTCAGCAGTTTCAGCGCCTCGTCAGAAATGTGGATTTCATAACCACGTTCTTCCAGACGTTTATACAGACGTTTCAACTGAATCTGCGCAATCGACGCAATGTGCTGTTCACCCAGCGGATGGAAGACCACCACTTCATCGATACGGTTAATGAATTCCGGACGGAAGTTATGGCTAACCACACCGAGCACCAGCTCTTTCATGTGCGCATAATCCAGTTCACCGAAGCGTTCCTGAATCAGATCGGAACCGAGGTTAGAGGTCATAATGACGACCGTATTACGGAAGTCGACCGTTCTCCCCTGCCCGTCAGTCAGACGCCCATCATCCAGTACCTGCAACAGAATGTTGAAGACATCCGGATGCGCTTTTTCCACTTCATCCAGCAGGATAACGGAATACGGACGACGACGCACAGCTTCGGTCAGGTAGCCACCTTCTTCATAACCAACATATCCCGGAGGCGCACCAACCAGACGAGACACCGAATGTTTCTCCATAAACTCGGACATATCGATACGGACCATCGCCTCGTCGCTATCAAACATAAAGTTCGCCAGCGCCTTACAAAGCTCAGTTTTCCCCACACCCGTTGGGCCGAGGAACAGGAATGAACCAATCGGGCGATTTGGATCCGCCAGCCCCGCACGGCTACGACGAATAGCGTTAGATACCGCATCAACCGCTTCGTTCTGACCAATAACGCGATGGTGCAGTTCTTGCTCCATACGCAGCAGTTTTTCGCGCTCGCTTTCCATCATGCGAGAAACCGGAATCCCCGTCCAACGCGCCAGCACTTCAGCAATTTCGGCATCGGTCACTTTATTACGCAACAGACGCATAGTTTTGCCTTCGAGCTGCGTTGCGGCTTCCAGTTGCTTTTCCAGTTCCGGGATTTTGCCGTATTGCAGTTCAGACATCCGCGCCAGGTCACCCACACGGCGAGCCTGTTCAATAGCGATTTTCGCCTGTTCCAGTTCCGCTTTAATGGTCTGCGTACCAGAAAGCGATGCTTTCTCTGCTTTCCACTCTTCTTCTAACTCGGAGTACTGACGTTCTTTGTCGCTCAGTTCTTCGTTGAGCATATCCAGGCGTTTTTTACTGGCTTCATCAGACTCTTTCATTAACGCCTGTTGTTCCAGTTTGAGCTGGATGATACGACGATCGAGTCGGTCGAGTTCTTCTGGTTTTGAGTCAATCTGCATACGAATGCTGGATGCTGCTTCATCGATCAGGTCGATGGCTTTATCAGGCAGCTGACGGTCAGCAATGTAGCGATGAGACAACGTCGCCGCTGCAACAATTGCCGGGTCAGTAATTTGCACATGGTGGTGCAATTCGTAACGTTCTTTCAGGCCACGCAGAATCGCAATGGTATCTTCAACAGAAGGCTCGGCAACAAACACTTTCTGGAAACGACGTTCCAGCGCAGCATCTTTTTCGATGTACTGGCGATATTCGTCAAGCGTCGTGGCACCTACGCAGTGCAATTCACCACGCGCCAGCGCCGGTTTCAGCATGTTTCCGGCGTCCATTGCGCCATCGGCTTTACCCGCGCCGACCATGGTATGTAATTCGTCGATAAACAGGATGACGTTGCCTTCCTGTTTAGCAAGATCGTTAAGTACGCCTTTTAAACGTTCTTCAAACTCACCGCGATATTTCGCCCCAGCCACCAGCGCGCCCATATCCAGCGCCAGTACGCGGCGGCCTTTCAACCCTTCCGGCACTTCGCCGTTGATAATACGCTGCGCCAGACCTTCAACGATGGCAGTTTTACCGACGCCGGGTTCACCAATCAGTACTGGGTTATTTTTAGTACGACGTTGCAGCACCTGAATGGTACGGCGAATTTCTTCATCACGACCAATCACCGGATCGAGTTTGCCCTGTTCGGCTCGTTCGGTAAGGTCGATGGTATATTTTTTCAAAGCCTGACGTTGGTCTTCAGCACCTTGATCGTTCACGCTTTCACCTCCACGCATTTGTTCAATCGCTTGAGTAATGTTGGCGGTGGTCGCCCCTGCTGCTTTCAGGATGTCGGCCAGCGTGCCGCGAGACTCAAGTGCCGCCAGAACGAACAGTTCTGACGAGATAAAGTTATCACCACGTTTTTGCGCCAGCTTGTCGCAAAGATTAAGAACGCGCACCAGATCTTGTGATGGCTGGACATCACCACCAGTACCTTCAACCTGCGGTAAACGATTTAATGCCTGATTGATATCTGTGCGCAACTGGCCAGCATTTATGCCAGCGGATGTTAATAAAGGACTAACCGAACCCCCTTCCTGATTCAGCAGGGCGCTCATTAAATGAAGTGGTTCGATGAATTGGTTGTCGTGCCCGAGTGCAAGTGATTGGGCATCGGCAAGAGCAAGCTGGAATTTATTAGTAAGACGATCCAGACGCATAACTCCTCCCATAACGGATCAAAGTTGCTACTGGAGATTAAATGAGGTCATCCCTCAATTATTCAAGGTTATTGACCAGATTAATGTGAAAAGAAAATCACGCGTACCGGATCGTCTTGATTCTTTAGGTTATATCAGCCAAATGAAACTTGCCATACGACCGGTGGTCTTGTCGCGACGATAAGAGAAGAAAGTCTCATTTTCCGTATATGTACAACGGTTGCCGCCGAAAATTTGTTCGACACCGACGTTCGCCAGACGCTGCCGGGCAAGGAGAGAAATATCCGCCAGATACTTATCACCATGCTGAATGAAAGCTGTACTCGCTTTGGCGTCTACTGCCATAAACGCCTCGCGAACCTCCGCCCCCACTTCAAACGCGCGTGGACCAATTGCCGGCCCTAACCAGGCGAGAATATTTTCCGGATTATCAGCAAAACAGGAAACCGTCTCCTCCAACACGCCAGCGCACAGTCCACGCCAGCCAGCATGAGCGGCGGCGACTTCCGTTCCCGCTCGATTGCAAAACAGCACGGGGAGGCAGTCGGCAGTCATCACTGCGCAAACCGTGCCCGGCGTGTTGCTATAAGAGGCATCTGCTCGTTTTGAGGCATAAGGTTCGCCAGTAAGCTTAAGCACATCTCTGCCGTGTACCTGCTCAAGCCAGACCGGTTTTGAAGGCAAATTGCCCGCAGCAAAAAGTCGCTTGCGATTCTCCTCAACGTGATCCGGGTTATCGCCACAATGAGCACCGAGGTTGAGCGAGTCATACGGGGGCAAGCTCACGCCGCCGATACGAGTAGAGCTACAGGCCGCAACACCTTTTGGCAGGGGCCACTGCGGGACAATCAGCTTACTCATAACCAGTCCACTTCATCCTTATGCTCTTCGAAATCGGCGCGCATCACCTCAATCAGCTCCACCATATCTTGTGGAATAGGCGCATGCCATTCCATTTCGATACCGGAGATCGGGTGATAAAGACGCAGCATGGTTGCATGAAGCGCCTGGCGGTCAAACTTACGCAGCGTGGAGATAAACGCTTCCGAAGCACCTTTTGGCGGACGCGGACGGCCACCATAAACCGGATCGCCCACCAGCGGATGAGTGATATGGGCCATATGCACGCGGATCTGGTGCGTACGTCCAGTTTCCAGACGCAACCGCAGACGCGTGTGCACACGGAAGTGTTCCATGATGCGATAGTGAGTGACCGCCGGTTTGCCCATGGGATGCACCGCCATGTGAGTACGTTTGGTCGGGTGGCGGCTGATTGGTTCATCTACTGTACCGCCAGCGGTCATATGACCAATTGCCACCGCTTCATACTCACGAGTAATTTCACGCCGTTGCAAAGATTCGACTAAACGCGTCTGAGCCGGAACGGTTTTTGCCACAACCATCAGGCCGGTGGTGTCTTTATCCAGACGATGGACGATGCCCGCACGCGGTACATCGGCAATGGGCGGATAGTAATGAAGTAACGCATTCAGTACCGTACCATCCGGGTTACCCGCGCCAGGATGTACCACCAGGTCGCGTGGTTTATTAATGACGATGATATCTTCATCTTCATAGACGATATCCAGCGGGATATCCTGCGGTTCAAAACGCGCTTCTTCTTCAATCTCAGCGTTGATGGCCACCTGCTCGCCACCCAATACTTTTTCTTTCGGCTTATCACAAACTTTGCCGTTAACCAGCACGCGCTGGTCGAGGATCCATTCTTTTATCCGCGAACGTGAATAATCCGGGAACATTTCGGCCAAAGCCTGATCTAAGCGTTGACCGAGTTGGTTTTCGGACACCGTTGCAGTGAGCTGTACTCGTTGTGCCATATATACTGCTTCTTCGTTTATCGTTGGGGTTTTACGGCTTTGCCGTTTAATATAGTGTGCTATTGTAGCTGGTCTTAACCGGGAGCAGGAACAGAGAATCTCCCGTATTACATTTTGAGGAAAGTCAAAACGTCATGACGCGCATGAAATATCTGGTGGCAGCCGCCACACTAAGCCTGTTTTTGGCGGGTTGCTCGGGGTCAAAGGAAGAAGTACCTGATAATCCGCCAAATGAAATTTACGCGACTGCACAACAAAAGCTGCAGGACGGTAACTGGAGACAGGCAATAACGCAACTGGAAGCGTTAGATAATCGCTATCCGTTTGGTCCGTATTCGCAGCAGGTGCAGCTGGATCTCATCTATGCCTACTATAAAAACGCCGATTTGCCGTTAGCACAGGCTGCCATCGATCGTTTTATTCGCCTTAACCCGACCCATCCGAATATCGATTATGTCATGTACATGCGTGGCCTGACCAATATGGCGCTGGATGACAGTGCGCTGCAAGGGTTCTTTGGCGTCGATCGTAGCGATCGCGATCCTCAACATGCACGAGCTGCGTTTAGTGACTTTTCCAAACTGGTGCGCGGCTATCCGAACAGTCAGTACACCACCGATGCCACCAAACGTCTGGTATTCCTGAAAGATCGTCTGGCGAAATATGAATACTCCGTTGCCGAGTATTATACAGAACGTGGTGCATGGGTTGCCGTCGTTAACCGCGTAGAAGGCATGTTGCGCGACTACCCGGATACCCAGGCTACGCGTGATGCGCTGCCGCTGATGGAAAATGCATACCGTCAGATGCAGATGAATGCGCAAGCTGAAAAAGTAGCGAAAATCATCGCTGCAAACAGCAGCAATACATAACAAAAACCTGAAACACAAAACGGCAGCCCTTGAGCTGCCGTTTTTTTATTCTGTTAGTTGTGAAACTGAAGCGATTTAGTCACTATCGATCTCATCAAATATGGCTCGCTTTGAGATATTCCTCAAGTAAAAAAACACCTCTTCCTGCGATTTCTCACAAAAAAGATTCGTTGACAAAAAGTGACAAAATTATGAGATTTCCATCACACATTTTGACATCAGGAACGGTATGCTGAATTCACCAAGACGGGAAGACAAGAGGTAAAATTTATGACAATGAACATTACCAGCAAACAAATGGAAATTACTCCGGCCATCCGCCAACATGTCGCAGACCGTCTCGCCAAACTGGAAAAATGGCAAACACATCTGATTAATCCACATATCATTCTGTCCAAAGAGCCACAAGGGTTTGTTGCTGACGCCACAATCAATACACCTAACGGCGTTCTGGTTGCCAGTGGTAAACATGAAGATATGTACACCGCAATTAACGAATTGATCAACAAGCTGGAACGGCAGCTCAATAAACTGCAGCACAAAGGCGAAGCACGTCGTGCCGCAACATCGGTGAAAGACGCCAACTTCGTCGAAGAAGTTGAAGAAGAGTAGTCCTTTATATTGAGTGTATCGCCAACGCGCCTTCGGGCGCGTTTTTTGTTGACAGCGTGAAAACAGTACGGGTACTGTACTGAAGTCACTTAAGGAAACAAACATGAAACACACACCGTTTTTCTTCGCATTCTTTTTTACCTTCCCCTGATTGGGAGGCGTTTCGTCGTGTGATAAAGAATGCGAAGACGAACAACAAGGCCTCCCACCCGGGAGGCCTTTTTTATTAATAACGATAAACGAGACAGGCAACACTATGACACCGGAAAACCCGTTACTGGACCTGCGAGTGAAAATCAGCGCACTGGACGAAAAATTACTGGCCCTGCTGGCAGAACGTCGCACACTCGCCATCGAAGTGGGAAAAGCCAAGCTGGACTCCCATCGGCCGGTGCGTGATATTGACCGTGAACGCGACCTGCTGGAACGCCTGATTCAGCTTGGCAAAGCGCACCACCTCGACGCCCATTACATCACCCGTTTGTTCCAGCTCATCATCGAAGACTCCGTTCTGACCCAGCAAGCGCTACTCCAGCAGCATCTGAATAAAACGAACCCGCACTCTGCACGTGTCGCCTTCCTCGGCCCTAAAGGCTCTTACTCTCACCTTGCCGCGCGCCAGTACGCAGCGCGTCATTTCGAAGAGTTTATTGAAAGCGGCTGCGCAAAATTTGCTGATATTTTCAATCAGGTCGAAACCGGACAGGCGGATTACGCCGTCGTACCGATTGAAAACACCAGCTCTGGTGCCATTAACGACGTGTACGATCTTCTGCAGCACACTACGCTGTCGCTGGTTGGCGAGATGACCATCCCTATCGATCACTGCGTACTGGTCTCTGGCTCAACCGACCTGAGCCAAATCGAGACGGTGTACAGTCACCCACAACCGTTCCAGCAGTGCAGTCAATTCCTCAACCGTTATCCGAACTGGAAAATTGAGTACACCGAAAGCACTTCTGCGGCGATGGAAAAAGTGATGCAGGCCAATTCCCCGGCGGTGGCCGCGCTTGGCAGCGAGGCGGGCGGAGCGCTGTATGGCCTGCAGGTACTGGAACGCAACCTGGCGAACCAGACGCAAAATATCACCCGCTTCGTGGTACTGGCCCGTAAAGCCATCAATGTCTCTGAGCAGGTTCCGGCTAAAACGACGCTGCTGATGGCGACCGGGCAGCAGGCGGGTGCGCTGGTTGAGGCCCTGCTGGTACTGCGTAACCACAACCTGATCATGACGAAGCTGGAATCTCGCCCGATTCATGGTAATCCGTGGGAAGAGATGTTTTATCTGGATATCCAGGCCAACCTGGAATCTGCATCCATGCAGAAAGCCCTGCGTGAACTGGGAGAAATCACCCGCTCAATGAAAGTGCTGGGCTGCTATCCGAGCGAAAACGTCGTGCCGGTTGACCCGGCTTAACGTTCGATAAAGCGGCTTTTCTTCATCCCTGCCACGCTGACGGGCAGGGTGAAGATGGCGCCGGAGAGCGGATACTGTGCCACTTCATCCGCATCCATATTTTCCCGCGTGGTCGTGATAAACAGGGTTTTCATATCCTCGCCGCCAAAGCAGACCATCGTCGGACAACGAACCGGCATGCGATGCTCTTCCAGTTGTTCCCCCTGCGGTGAAAAGCGCGCGATACGCCAGCCATCAAACATTGCGCTCCAGTAGCAGCCTTCTTCATCCATCGCAGCACCGTCGGGTATGCCCTCCCCCTCTTTAAAGCGGCGGAATATCTCGCGTTTCCCCGGCTCACCTTGCTCATCAAGCGGCGTGCGGTAGATAACGCCATTTGGCGTGTCAGAGGTGAACATCCACTGTTTGTCCGGGCTGAATGCCAGACCGTTGTGCCCGTGAATATCACACTGGATCACTTTCGGCGTCAGGTCATTATCGATACGTATCAGCATGGCGCCGTTGTAATCCCCCGGCCCCCAGAAGGTTCCCGCATAGAACCGTCCATGATGATCGGTCCCCCCATCATTAAAACGCGCCAGTTGCGGGTTAGAGGGGTTATCACACACCTTGCGCTGAAGCAGGCCGTGTTTGTCAGCAAGCCAGATGCCATTGCGCATCGCGACGATAAAGCCGCCACGCTCACGCAGAGCGAAACAGCCTACTTCTTCATGGAAAGAGAGTACCGTGTGTTCCGCGGTAGGCAGATGATAACGGTGGATCTCCCCCTCCAGAATATCTGCCCAGTAGAGCGCATGCTCTTCGGCACTCCATGTCGGACATTCGGGCAGATGCCCGGTGTAATTCAACAGCGGCTGCGGTTCGGCCATAACAGTTCCCCAAAATGAAAAAAGCCAGCATTGCTGTTTTAATTTTAGACGCAAAACCATGAAACAAAAGGATTTGTTTCTAACGATGTCCACACATCGTCCACACATCGAAAAAGCGCGGTCCCACATATGGGGCCGCCTCACCCGCTAAGGGCCAAAAAAAACCGGCATTTAAGCCGGTTTCTTTTTATGTGAGACACTCAGCTATCTAGCCCCAGCTTTTCAGCCAGTCGGTGCACGGCATGGGTAGAAAGTAGTTCCTCAGCGCCTGCGGCAAACTCGGCCCAGTGCTTACTAAGAAACCACGCGATTACTTCTTTCTCAGCTTCTGTCAATTCCATAAATAATCCCTTTTGTATCTGGGGATATGGTTCTTTATAAGACCCCACAAATCAAATAGGTATCGCAGATCAATTCAGCAAATTTGATCGCTACGAGCGATCAATCGAAACGGCACAAAACCGTCTTGCGCTTGCTCTCTCGTAGCGGAATTCCCCCCGCTTCGCGGGTCGGCGTTGTAGATCTTTTTTGCTTTGTCACTGCGGCGTTTTGCAAAAATGTAATCCGCTCAAACTCTCCGCCAGCCCGCGCCGCGCAAGGCTTTCACGATTTCCAACTTCAACATGGAAATCTTGCTGCGTGCGTATTTGATCGTGACGGAAAGTAAAACGATCCTTTTAAAAACATCATGTTAACCAATCGGTTAGGCGCTGACTGGTCGGCAACTTTTGCAAAACGCTGCAAATCCTTGCGCGGTGTGCAAGCGCCAGCAGACCGCTGAAGCCCAGCGGCGGCGCGGGCTGGCGGGTTGCTTTGCGCAAAAATTCTTTTGCAAAATTTTTATGATCCAAATACCGCAGGCGGGTGCGGTGTAGCGCCGTTTTCGTCTCGGATCCGCTTCTGTCTGCGTTCTGTCGCTTCGTCTCTGGGGCGTGGTTAAACGAACGCAAAAAAGGCCGAACGATGTCGGCCTTATACTTCTGCGCTTGCTGTGGGGCGTTCTGTGGTGTCTGGTGACGTTATGGTTTTCGCCTGCGCTTTGTCAGGCAATAAGGGGGCTGTATTTTGCTTTCAAAGCGTTTGTTTTTTCGGCGGTTCCGGTGAACTGCGATGCCTGCCCGCTGGCTCCCGTGTTGGGGTGCGTATGGGTCGCACATATCTGCGCCAGTTCGCGGACAACGTCCAGGGTGTCGGTCAGTAACGTCAGGACGTTGGTTTCCTCGCTGCCCAGCTTAACGGAAGCCCCGATCAACTGCTGCGCTGCGGCAACGCTTTTTTTAATGCCTGCAATTTTCTCGTTAAGCGCTCCGCCGATAGTGACGTCGGCATTACCCTTGATGTTGTCTTCCAGCTTGCCGCCGACGTCGCGTTTTACGTTCTGGCCAACACTGACAGAATTGTCCTTGCTGCAGGTCACTGTCAGGTTGCCAGACGTGCCGACGCTGTAATCTCCCTCGCTTACATGCATAACCGCACCGGCCAGAAGTGTGGCCGTTCCCAGCACGGTTGTTTTATCCGTCGCCTGGACTGTTGTTTCACGGGCAACCAGCTTTCGCTTTTCATCATCTGCGGTCACTTCCCGCGTCATGGATGTTTCGCTTATCGTCTGGTCGGTCTGGCGCACCCAGTCACCGGCAACGGTAACGCGCTGTGATACACCATCGCGCTGTTGCTGTAACTGTTCGCCAGGCTTAACCGCTGGCAGGTTATGCCCCTGCGGCATGGCCTGACGAATAAACGGTTTATCCTGTCGGCCTTCCACGAAACCAATCTCAACCAGCGTGCCAGGCGGCGGAAACTGAAACATTCCCGATTCACTACCGGCCATTGGAACCGGCAGCGGCACGGCGGAATAAACCGGCGTGTTGGCCGCCGCGTTGCCGTCCTCATCCAGCAGTTGCAGATCCACAGCGTAACGGGGTCGGAATGGGTCCGCGATGTCCCCCCCGGAAACGTCTTCGCTTGGCGCTTCAACCCTGGCGAGTTTTGGCAAATGCAGCCCGGAAGCCAGTTCCGGGTAGGCGCTTTCTATCTGGCGCTGAATCGGTGATTTTTGCAGTGGCTTGCCGGTTGCCTTATTGCGTGGCAACCAGGTGATGGTCATATCGTCGTTGTTAAGCTGAACCTGGCTTAAGCGCTGGCCGTTGACCTCAACACCGGGGCGCAGGCTCTGGATCATCGGCACAACCATTGAATTACCGGCTGCGGATGCCTGGCTAAATTCGTGTGGGATCTCCACTGGCTTACCGGCAAAAAGGCTGTGCTCTGCTGCGCCGGTAAAGACAGCCCCGTCCGGCAACTGATACCAGACATAATCTTTGATTGAGAAAGCCCGCCCCAGGCTGGCTAATAGCTGATAGCCGGTTCCGCTGTGGGTAAAGTGTGGGATAGGTTTATCCGCATAAGCCGCACCGGCAGGCGGCGCGACGGTTAACCCGCTCTGCTCCGTTAACCAGTCAGTGATCTGGCGTAACGTTGGGTGCTGGAACGAACACGGCCACAGCTTATCGAATACCCCGACAAGTTCACGCACGAACAACCGGCAGGCGCCATTATCAGCAGGCTGTGACCGCTCAACATAGCCAGTGAACCAGCGCAGGACCAGCCCGTCATAACCCACATCGACCCGAACCAATTTGCCGGTGTAATCCATTTCAGTGCTGGCTGTGATGAATCCACGCCCGCAGGCGTTTTGCTCAAGCACGATATTGCAGTCCACCATGTGGACCAGGTCACTGGACAGGAAAAGGCGTTTAATTGGTTTCATGTTTTACCCCAGCGCATCATTAACGGGTTTCAGGACTTTTTCTTCAAACCAACTCATTTTGTCGGCTGGTTCGTCTGCCGCTGCGCCACCTTTACCCCCTGCGCCGGTTTGCTTCGTGCTGGCGGTTGCGTTGCCTTTTCGTGCCTGGCGTTTTTCTGGCACGCTGTTTTTTTCCCGCAGCGTGAAACTGACCTGCCAGGCGAGGCGGTCTTCCTGGGGAACGGCATCAATCTGACCGGTAAAGGTGGCTTCGCGGAAGTTGATTGCGGTTGCCGTGGCATTGGCGACGCGATAAGTCTTTAAGGCTCCGCTGGACTCTGTAGCGGATGCTAACTGGAAAAGGCGCTGTAAAACTGCCTCGTCGTCAAATGTCACCAGGCCCGACACGCGCAATTCTTTGGCCTTGATGCCCTGTTCGGAATTGGTCGTGCTCGATGTCTGGCCTGACTGGTCCTTTTCCTGAAACTGCATTGAAGGGGAAACCAGCATGTTTTGCATCGCGATCCCTTCACCATTAAGCGCGAGTAGTGCGGTCTGGCTCATTTATCATCTTCCCCAAATCTGCAAGCGAATCACCGATAAACATCATTGCTGCTGTGTGCACGGCGGTTGCCTGCGGTATGTCTTTTAGTAATTCAATAGCCGCCATTCTGTGATTGCCGGTGTAACTGAATGACCAGGCTTTTGCGCTGGCCCCTTTCAGGTCTTCAAGAGACTGACTAACCGAAGAAAGCAGGCCAGCACGCGCCTGAACGAATTCGGCAATTTGTTTTTTCAGCCCTTCGGTTGTCGTGCTGACAGCGGCAGCTAGCTGCGCGGCGGCAACCCGCTGCGCATTCACCGCAAGGCGGTTTGTCGCGACGGACAGCGGCGCGGCG
>SKED01002692.1_pt1 | contig 12147 bp, 12 predicted proteins | sample 4826651 | NCBI WGS metagenome assembly SKED01 (sample SAMN11008818, study PRJNA524170) | human gut metagenome | biome: Human fecal sample; material: Feces; isolation source: fecal sample from pouch patient p19 | host: Homo sapiens | place: Israel: Tel-Aviv | collected 2016-06-28
GTAACGGTGCGGATCACTGGTTGAATGGTGATTCATTTTGATACCGGTTTACTTTATTTTCGCACAGTTTTGAGGTAAATACGGATTCATGAAACGTCATCCGATAGAATGATTATATTTGCATTTCGATTCTAAGAAACAAATAATAAACCATTAATCTGTAAACAATGAGATTTAGTAACGTAAGATTATTAGTAAAGGACTTCGCTGGATGCTTCAAATTCTACACCGAACAACTCGGATTAGAGCCGGCCTGGGGAGATGAGAATAGCGGATACGCCAGTTTTAAAGTAGCCGACGGAATAGAAGGTCTCGCCCTTTTTGTATCCGACTGGATGGCGCCCTCGGCAGGTAATGCAGATAAGCAGCAGCCTGTTGGGATGCGTGAAAAATTAATGATCTCATTCAGTGTGGATAACGTGGACGAAACCTTTGTCGCACTGAAAGCAAAAGGCGTGACATTTATCAGTGAGCCTACGGATATGCCCGATTGGGGGATGCGTACCCTGTACCTGCGCGATCCCGAAGAAAATCTTATAGAACTCTTTACCCCTTTGGCACCGGAGAAATTTAGCCAGGAACTTATCGAAGAAGATCAGAAATTTCATTAAGAGACACGGCTGAAAAGCAACGTGTTCATCCGAGTGAACCGGAAAATGATATTGAATGGAGTTGTCCGAAAAGAGAACGTCTGCTATCGTTTTGCTCTGTCATCCTATGTCTGCCGAAGAATCAGCTCTTTATATTAGTCAAAGAAGAGATTCTTCTCCGTGTGCTGAATGATAGGTTGATAGTATTTATCTACTTTTCGGACAGCTTTATACGTTAATCGGGTATCTTGTCCGGAACTATTCTTATTTTGTTTTAACTGCTGATTGGCACCAATACTTAATACTTATCTTCAAGGTTCTTGCAGCACTTCTACGATCAGTCGTACTTGTGCGGGTGTGTAGTGTCTGCTTCGGGGATTCATGCCGGTGGATAGCAGGCGTTCTTTTAGTCCGGGTGCGGCTTCGATCCATTCGTTGAAGCGGTCTACTGCGCTTTGTTGCTGGACGTTGGGGATATATAGCATGGCGAGTTCTCCTTTTCCGTAACTGCGGTATTGGAAGGATTTTTCTTCTTCCTGTTTTTGCAGGGTATCTGTATTTGCTTTCATTTTTGATTTAATTGTAGGGTTTGTAATGGGTATAAAGTTACTGTTTTTTACTGGATTTAGCAAATTTGTTGCTCATGAAAGTGTTGCTTTTATGTTTGTATTATTTAGTTGTTATTCACGTTGTCTGCTTATCTTTTGGGCGGTGTTTATTCGGGGCTGATTGGGAGCTTTTTCAGCTTTTATCTGCTTTATGGTTACTTTGTATTCGCTTTTAGTATGCTTTCAATCTGTTTCTAATTCACTTTATTCTGTTTTATTCTGCTTTATGCTGTTCTAATCCGTCTTAATCCGTTTTATCCCGTCATAGTCCGGTGCAGTCCGTCGTAATCCGGGAAATTGCCGGTGCACTGCCGTATCTTTGTTTCACCAACAGAAAGGGAGAATGTCCTTCTTTTCTTTAATACAAATTCAGTATGGCAACAGTGTCTGTGGTGCGCTATCAGCGCAAAAAAAAGATTGGTGATGACAAATCGCCGATGGTGTATGTGCTCAAACCCAAGCCGGGGGAATCGAAACTTTATTCTATCGAGTCGCTGGCGCGTGAGATCGAGTCGATCGGTTCGCTTTCGGTGGAGGATGTGGAGCACGTGATGCAATCCTTTGTCCGTTCGATGAAGAAGGTGCTCGTAGCGGGGAATAAGGTAAAAGTTGATGGCTTGGGGATTTTCTATACCACGCTTACTTGTCCCGGTGTGGAACTGGAAAAGGACTGTACGGTGAGGAATATCACTCGTGTCAACCTTCGTTTCAAGGTCGATAATGCTCTGCGGCTTGCCAACGACAGTACGGCAACCACACGTGGCGGGGATAATAACATGGTCTTCGAACTCATCTCCAAGAATGCGCCGGCTTCGGGAGGCAACGGTGATGGCGGAGGCTCCGGTAGTGGCAGCGGTTCCGGTTCCGGTGGCGATGGAGGGGAGGAGGAAGCTCCCGATCCTACCGTTTAATCCGGTAAGTACATCAGCATCATTAATGTGTGATACCTGTAAATGAATAACCTGTAAAAATGAAAAGTTATGATTGACAAGATTTTGGAGATTGCATTGGAAATCCTGTTTTTCTTCCGCAGGAAGAGAAAAGGAAAACGAACGAAAGGGCAGGTCGATGAGGAAGATTGACCTGATTGTGATCCACTGTTCCGCCTCTAGGGCGGACAGGGATTTCACGGAAACAGACCTTGAAGTGTGCCACCGCCGGCGGGGATTTAACGGGATCGGCTATCACTTTTATATCCGGAAAAATGGCGACATCAAGACTACCCGCCCCATTGAACGGATAGGAGCTCATGCGAAAGGCTTTAATCAGACAAGTATCGGTATTTGCTATGAGGGCGGACTTGACTGTCACGGGCGGCCTGCCGATACCCGTACCGAATGGCAGATACACTCGATGCATGTGCTTGTGCTTACGTTGTTACGTGATTATCCCGGTTGCCGGGTGTGCGGACATCGTGACCTGAGCCCTGATCTGAACGGGAACGGGGAGATCGAGCCGGAGGAATGGGTGAAGGCTTGTCCGTGCTTTGATGCGGAGGAGGAGTGGGCTTGACGAAACTTGCTAATGAATATGATTCAGGCACGGTTTTCATAGGGAAATTTTAGGCACGGATGATACGGACGCCAACACGGATTTGAGAGGCTGCGCAGCCAAATCCGTGTTAATTCGTGTCATCTGTGCCTTTTCTTTTCTTTCACGGTGAGGCTTTATTCTTCTCCGTGCTCGGTATGAATAAACTTTTTGTTCGTTCCTTTCAGTCGGAACATATTGGCTATCATTGCCAGTGCCAGTGTCGGAATCTGCAGGATTGCTTTTCCTAATTTCCGGTTTAGCAACTTTCCCGGCACAGGTATGATCATGGCGGCAACTTGAGCGGCTGACAGTATCCACCATTTGATGGCTGTATACCATTCATATCCTCCGCTTTGCAGACTCATTAGTAAGCCGATTGCGGTAAAGAGTAAAGTGAAACCGAAAACTCCCGCCAGTTGTATCAGACGGGGAGGGAGCATCCATTGAAGAATCTTGTCGCAGTAGTCGATATTTCCCTGAATCAGTGCTTTCGGGAAATCGGGCAAGGAAGCCCGCAATGCACCGTATTGTGCTGCAATCCATCGTTTACGCTGATTTTTGATACCTTCTTTTTTCTGTGTTTTTTCATCGTATACAGGCAGTTGTTCCAGATATTCGATATGAATGCGTTGTTTTAGCAACAGGGCTTCCAGCTCCTTGTCTTCGCCCGATGTTTGCAGATGTCCTACATTTCGGCGGAACCAATGAACGTCGAATGCCATTCCGGAACCGGCTAATCCGGCTGACAATCCTATCGCGTTGTGCCCGCTACGGAAGAATCCGTTGTTTATTTCTTCGCTGATCGCATCCAGAACAGCGATGTCTGTATTCATGTTTTTTCCTGTGCGGTGGGCTTGTACGGCATGCAGGCCGGACTCAAAAGCACGGTTGATTTCTGCGAGGAAATTGGGAGTCGTTACATTGTCGGCATCCATGATCACTACTACGTCATAAGATTCGTTGGCAGTGACGTTCATTGCCAGCGTAAGGGCTTTGGCTTTGGAACTATTGGTATAGTCGGCTACTTGCAAACAGATGGGGAGTGTTTGTAGGGCAGCATTCGTGTCCGGCTGCATCTGATCGGAGATGACAAGAACGTCGTACATTTCTTTGGGGTATTCCTGTTCGAGGAAATTACGGATAGTGGAGACGATCACCCTGTCTTCCTTGTATGCAGGGAAGAGTACAAGAAAACGACGCAGGATACGTGCTTCGGAAAGTTTTCGCGGACGATAGAATTTGGAGGCAATGGCGTAGAACAGCAGATAACCGACACAAAGTGCCAGAAGAATAAAGAGAATCCAGTCAATAAAGGTGTACATGGTCTTTCATTTTTAAGGGTTATCGGATAGGAGAGGTGACAGAAAAGCTTCTGACAACGCCTTTCCATACTGCGGCAAATAAATCGAAACGACCTTTCACGGCAAACTGAAGGCTATTTTTTCCGGCAGCTATGGTAGATTGATAAAGAATGGAGAGCAGCCGTTGAGCACCTTTCCGGTTGCGGCGGGTGTAGAGCAAACGGTTGCGCGTCATGTAGAAGGTACGTAGCTTGCTGAACTGTCCGGTGCTCTGGCTTTCTTTGTGGAAGACGGTGCAACGAGGCTCATACCATAGTTCGTAACCGGCATTTGTCATCTGTGTACACCAGTCCATTTCTTCATAATACAGGAAGAATATTTCCGGCATTTCTCCTACTTTCTCAATGACTTCACGTTTTACCATGAGTGCCGCCCCATGCAGGTAGGGGGTCGTGTGCGGGGTGTCGAACGTGCCGTCGTCCGGACAGCCGAAACCTGTCATTTCGTTGCGTATAGTGATTGCCGACAGGGAGGTGAATCCGGCAAACTGTATGTTTTGCGGAGGAAAGGCAAAGCGTATCTTCTGAGAGACGGCTCCGATGTTTTTCTGACTTTCCAGTCGCTCTGTCAGGTAGTGGAATCCGTCTGATTCAACATAAGTGTCATTGTTTATCAGAAAGATATAGGCTCCTTTGGCTACTCTGATCCCCAGATTATTTCCGCCAGAGAAGCCTAGGTTAGACTCGCTCCGCAGGGTGACTATATCGGAATATAGCTCCTTGATTTTAGTCGCTTCGTCTTCGCGCGAAGCATTGTCTACGACGATGATTTCATAGCTCACGGAATGTACATGTGTTTGCAGCGATTCTATTAATTCGCAAGTGTCTTTAAAGCCGTTGTAGCAAACTGTGATAAAGGAGACTTGAGGTTCGTTCATCATAATCTATTGTTCGTTTTTCAGTTCTGTTTCTTTACTTTGCTGCATCCGCTTGTCAATGTACGGTCCTGCGAAGCAGAGGGCAAAGGCTGTGTATATGGGGATGGAGTTGGGATATTGCATCACGTCGTTGGCATAGGCTGCCAGATAGAATCCGGCAGCGGTACAGAGCCAGGCAGTAAGTAAGCCTCGCAGGCGTTTGTTCATGATCTTGAACATCAGTATCCATCCGCACCATGCAAAAAGGACTCCGTGAACAGCCAGGTAGAGAACTAGACCGATGATTCCGGTTTCTACCCATACTGAGACTAACCAGGAATCCGGTGGATAGAGCATACGTTCTTTGGGATAGAAACGGTCGCCTTTGGATAACCCTATCCCATATCCAAAAGGCTTGTGAATCATCAATTCTCTCATTTTCTTTCGATTGTCTACACGTAATTGATAGGAAGCGTCTTGGCTAGGACGAAATGCAGAACGCATCTTGCGGATATATTGATTGTCATCTCCTATATTGGTACATACAAAAAACAAGAATAACAAGGCAAGAACTGAAATACCTGTAATACATGCTTTGCGATTGCGTGAAAGAATAATGAAACTCCCTAAAGCACCGATAGGCAGAGCTATCGCAGCCCGTGTTCCAGAAATTCCCATTCCGTAAATGGCGGCAATAATGACAATTATAAAATAGATTTTCAGCCATACACCTTTTATATAAAAAAGTGAAATTCCAAAAAGTGAAACACCCATAGCCATGTGTACGCCGAAGTTCGCTGCATCACTGAAGAATGAGAAATAACGAATACCGGACCAAATAATATGAGTTCTTGCTCCTCCCAAAACGTATAAAAAATACTGCTCACGTTCATTAAAACCACAGTTTTTTTGCCAATATCCTTTGGCTGCTGCCAAGAGGATGAAAAGAGACCATATAATTAGAAGCCACTGAATCCCCTTGATGTTACGGATTGCTAACGGTACGATGACAGCACATACAATAGGATATATGAGATAATGGGTGATGGAGATATTCCATGCTGCCTGAACATTGTTCGGATTAGCTATCTCTAATATGCAATAAACTCCCCATATCAGAAAAAGCATAAGCATACCATTACGACTTTCCGACCAGTCAATTTTTTCATGCATTCCGTACGCAAAGAGCAAAACAACGGCAAACAATGTACACATTAATGTTGCTACTCCCAATGGTATGTCTGTCACTGCATAAGCTGCTGCCAGCAGGAATTGGAGAATGAAAAGTGTATAGAAACTTTGCTTTGAATATTTGATAATTAATAAGAAAATAACTGTCATTAAAGGCAATGAACTAATCGTCAGAAAGAAAGGAAGGGAAGTACGAAAGAACATTTTGTATAATATATACAATCCTCCTGCCAATAGTAAATGTACCCATCCTTTATTGGCAAAATAGTTACCGGCTACTGTTAAGTATTGACTGTATTTTCCTTTATCATTCGTCATCTTCATCTCCTGATGTTGCCGGCTGCTTCTTTCTTTTTGTGAACGTAAATATACTTTCTGTCAATGCTAATTGTGACAGTCGGTATACTATTTTCCTCCAAAGTGTATATGGTGGAAGCATACCAGTGTAGTCTTCAACCACATTGCGGGATGCGTGTGTCAAGTAAACATAAAGTGGAGTTTTACCTACTTGTTGACTTAGCTTTTCTGACAAGAGCTTATCGGTCTCTTTCCAACCACGGTCAGCACGGGCTACGAGTATATTTAGATTAGCTTCTTGTAGTAATTCCAGCGATATGCTAGCTTCCCGCAGATTGGGATATTCAACGATGAGAATATCTTCTTCCTCTGATGTGTATAGATCGGTAATGCTTTTGGCCAGGTTGTATTCTCGTGAATCAATTCTGAAGTCTGACTTCCATGTTATTACTTTTGTTTTAAGTCCGATACTGTTCCAGTATTTTTTTAGGGCTTCGATCACATAACTTTTGCCTTCCCCGCCTTCTGTGCTAATAAAATTGATAATGTAGGGCAATCCTTCTTTCTTTTGCTGACAGAAACGAAGGATACTATTGCTTAACTGTTTTGTAGCTATACTTTTTGATTCTTCAACATAATTGTGATACTCTAAAATAGAGTCTTTTGGAAAGGCGCCTAACATCGGAAGTCCAATCAAACGACGTGTACGAATAGAATCGCGTAGAGTACGGTCTAATAATTCAAGAATTAAGAAGAACCCCAAAATAAATATGAAGGTACCGGCACACGCTGCCATCACCATTTTTTTCAAAGGAGTGGGCATGGCACTGATCGGATATGCCGGAGCATTTAATACTTTTAATGCAGCGGAGGTCATTTCCAAATTTTTTCTACGCATGAGGGCATCATTATAGCTTTTCAATACAGACAAGTAATTTTGCTCTATAAAAGTTATGTTACGCTCTTGACGTTTGATAGTGGAACCTACTGGTGCAAACTGTCTGTATTTCTCGTTGAGGTCTATACGGCTTTGCTGTATAATTTGTAAGTCTGATTTGGCTTTTTCGTATTGCATGGTTACTTCAAGCCACTGTTCTATGATGTTCTCTTTAGCTATTCCTTCTTTGGTATATTTGTTCTCTACATATTTGTTTGAAAGCTCGGAAAGCTCCTTGCGCGTTTGATTTAAGCGATTCTTATATTCCTGTAATGAGGCTTCTTGATTCTGATGATCACTTGAAATCGTTTCCATTTCTGAGATTTTTCCTGTAAGCGAAGCGGCTTCATTTAGTTTATCCAAGAACTGAAGATTGTTGATTACATGTTTGGCATTGCTGCCCATTTGCTTTTCCAGTTCGTTTAACATTGCTTTGGCGCTATTGTATGCAATCAGTACGTTTTGTTCACGTAACTCAAACTCTTTGTTGATGGCAGCGATTTCTTTGGTCTCATCGTAATAATTAATAACACGTTTTTCTACGTTATATTGCGTTAGTGAGTCTTCTTTAAGCCGAAGTTCCTTTCCGATGCGTTGAAGTTCGCTTTTAAAATATTCGATAACTTTATCTGTTTCACCATAGCGGATTGCACTGTATTCGTTTACAAATTCTTTGGTCAGGATGTCGATGGTATTATAGGCGATACCCGGATCACTTGCCGTATAACTTATTTCAATCAGATCGCTGGCACCTTTACGCGCTACTCTGATTGCTTTGAGATCATTATAAGAGTAATAGGGCAAATTATAATAGAATACTCCATAGAGATAGTTTGCTTGGGTCGGTCTCAAGTAATTGAAAAAGTTGGCTACCGTTTTATCTTCGCTGTTTTTATCTATTAATGACAGTATTTCTTTCCCGTTCGGACTATTCTTTAGGTGTTCATATATTCTGTTGTAATTGCTGGCTTTGATGAATTCATTGTCTTCTTTTGGATTACCTTTGATCAGACTTCGGGCATATAATCGGATAGATACCCGTTTGAGTGTACTTTCAGCCTTGATAATGTTCATTAGGTTATCCATAGCGTTCTGAGTTGTCGCCCAATCCACTTTGTTATTTCCACCTTCTAGATTGTAGCCGGAAGCAGCACCAGTGTAGAGGGTTGCCTCTACGTTATATGTTTTGCCTATCATGCGTTTCCCAAAATAGTAAACAGCAAATGTTATAATGGCTGTTCCAATAAGTAACCACCAACGGATACGATATAGGAATCTGCTGATATAAAGGATGTATTCCATAAATGTATGTTTATTTGTTTCTTAAAATGGGAGTGTGGGTGACTAACTCAAGTATCATTAAACTCTTGCTTAGCTCGAATTTGCTGTTTTCGAATTTCTCTTGTGCGTCAGATTGGCGAGATTTTTCAGATGATAAAGTTCCCGAATCAATAGCTCCATTCGAGAAATCCTTTTCAGCTATACTATATTGTACATTAGCAAGCATGAGGGCTTCGGCATTAAGTTTAAGAATGTTTAATTGGGAGGTCGCAGTTGCGTATAGAAGGATAATTTCCTTTTTCATTTCCTCAAACTTAACTTCTCTTTCAAGTTGGGCGGTACGTACATTCAGTTTTTGGCGTTTTACCCGCGCTGTCAAGTCAAAGAGACCGTCCAAAGGAATGTTGACTCCTGCACCTACTGTATATCCGTTCTGTGCCTGTGTTGCATAGGTCAGGTAAGGTGCAATTGCTACATCTGTATAAGTAGACTCGTTACCGAACATACCATACTGGTAGCTGCCCCGTAAACTGAAAAAGCCTAAGAAGGCACGCTTCTCTTTTGCCAGAAGCTTCCGTTCAATTTGTTCTTTTACTGTAGCTAATTCATAGGTCGGAGCGCTTTTTGCGTTCTCGAAAAGAAGATCCAGCGGTGGAAGTGTAATGCTGGAATAATCACTTGGTTGTAGTTTTGAGTAATCGCTTACCTCTTGCGCAGTTACGCTTCCAGTGGAGGCAAACAAAAATAGTAATCCTCCGAAGAGGTATCTGATTTGTTTCATAAATTAACCCTATTATCTGCTTTTGCTGTGTTATAGCAACGCAAATATAAGGATTAATTTTATTTAATGATGTTCTTATGGAAGCATTTTATCATCTTTCTTGTTAATTATGAGCAAATACTTGTTTAGAATGCCTCCGTCATGTTGAAATAGAATAAATTCTGCTTGTTCACCATGTCTCTGCCGAAGTCAAGACGGACGTTCATACGGGGCTGAACTTCAATGCGTAAACCGAGTCCCAGATTAGGAAGTACACCTTCGATTTTGCCCGGAGTAGGGCCCATGAAGCCGCATCCTCCCCATGCTACGTAGCCTACATGATTCAGCATCTTCTTCACCCAATTGCTTTTGTCCGTATTTATCATCTGACGGTATTCTGCCATCATCACGTGGGATGACTTGGCGCGAAACTGTCCCATATAATAACCACGAAGGTCGAAAGGAGTGCCGCTGAGTGCGTATTTAGTCAATGGAACATTGCCGAATACATTCTTTGTTTGCACTGTCCAAGCCAATACTTTACGTTTGCCTAGGGTCTTGTATTGGCGGTAGTCTATTTCCAAACGGTAGAAATTATTATCGCTTCCGAAGGCTTTGTTGTACATCATCCCACGAAAGTCCAGATACGTTCCCCGATAAGCATTGGCGGGAACGTCACGGGTGTCGTACGTCAGCAGGAAACCGACTCCGGAACTGAGGTTAGAGTAGCCGTGATCCGTACCGCCGGCAGCAATATACGATGGTTGCTCTATCATTCCTGCGGCAGGTTTAGTGATCTTGTCATAATTGAAGTCGATCTGCGGGCCGGCAAAGAAGTTGCTTTTCCCCAGACGGAATAAAAACCACGGATTCACCTGCACACCGCTATAACGGTATTCGCTGGTGTCTTCGCCACGCGGATAGTCCTTGTTGGTGCTGTATCCGATGCCGTAGAAATTTTCCAGTGTATTCTTATATGCAAAGACTCCGAAGATGCGGAATCGGTCGCCTTTGAAGAAAAGCTGCGGTTTGGTGAACAGGTTCAGTCCTCCTTCGAACATCAGGGCGATGGCCATCGGCACCACCGAACGTTGTTGGGTAGTATCACTCGGATTCATCCGAAACGTCATCAATGCACTACCGCCGATCAGTAATCCGAAGTCAGGAGTATAGCTGGGGCCACCTAATATATTATAATGTAGATTACGTTTGGCTACACGCTGGCGTCGCAATTCTTTTTTGGAAAGGGTGGGGGTGGAATCTGCCGGGGCTACCCCGACTTCGTCAACAGAAGTTGTAGTCGTTTGCAGTTCATCGCTTTTTACTGCCGTGTCAGCCGTTTGAGCTAACGAAATATTGATGAATAGAAACATCATCAATATACCTATTGTATATCTTTTCATATTCTTTCTTGAAATCCGCTGCAAAGGAAACTATTTTATTTCGATTAGTTTTCATTCTCATAGATAATAAATCTAAAAAAGAATCGTATTTTTGCCAATTAATAATATGTAAAACGAAATTGCCAACGGATTACTATTAGCATACAGGCAAAGTTAATTTATAAACGATCTATAATGAATAAACGAATTTTATCAGTTTTTGTTTGCTGTGCCCTTTACTATTCTGCACAGGCACAGGACGCGAAAGGCGGCATCAGCACTGACATGATGCAGCAAATCAAACAGAGTTATCAGGGCACTTCTACCGACAAGGCTATCCGGAACGCCATCAGCAACAACGACATCCGTAAGCTTGCCCTGAACCAGGACAACATGAAGGGGATGGATACACATTTTTCTGTCAAAGTGAACTCCAAGGGGATCACCGACCAGAAATCGTCCGGACGCTGCTGGCTCTTCACCGGCCTGAACGTAATGCGTGCCAAAGCCATCGATAAATACCATCTGGGTTCTTTCGAATTCTCGCAAACCTATCCTTTCTTTTTCGACCAACTGGAAAAGGCCAACCTTTTCCTTCAAGGCGTCATCGACACCAGCGACAAGCCTATGAACGATAAAATGGTGGAATGGCTGTTCCGCAATCCGTTGAGCGACGGCGGTACATTCACCGGAGTAGCGGACATCGTAAGCAAATACGGCCTCGTCCCCAAAGACGTGATGCCCGAAACGAACAGCAGCGAAAACACCGCCCGCATGGCGAATCTGATCGCTCTGAAACTTCGCGAACAGGGGTTACAACTCCGTGACATGGCTTCGAAAAAAGCTAAACCTGCCGCTATAGAGAACGCTAAAGTGGAAATGTTGAGCACCATTTACCGTATGCTTGTTCTGAACTTGGGCGTACCTCCTACAGAATTTACCTGGACGCAATATAATGTCAAAGGTGAGCCTGTAGAAACCGCCACCTACACCCCGCTTTCTTTTCTGAAGAAATACGGTGACGAAAAGCTGATTGACAACTACGTCATGCTCATGAACGACCCCAGTCGCGAATACTACAAATGTTATGAAATAGACTATGACCGCCACCGTTACGACGGCAAGAACTGGACATACGTCAACCTACCCGTTGAAGATATCAAGGAAATGGCAATCGCCTCTCTGAAAGACAGTACGATGATGTATTTCTCTTGCGATGTCGGCAAATTCCTCAACTCCGACCGTGGCTTGCTGGATGTTAAAAACTACGACTACGAATCTCTCATGGGCACTACTTTCGGCATGGACAAGAAAGAACGTATCCAAACTTTCTCCAGTGGCAGCAGCCATG
>SKED01002695.1_pt1 | contig 12141 bp, 10 predicted proteins | sample 4826651 | NCBI WGS metagenome assembly SKED01 (sample SAMN11008818, study PRJNA524170) | human gut metagenome | biome: Human fecal sample; material: Feces; isolation source: fecal sample from pouch patient p19 | host: Homo sapiens | place: Israel: Tel-Aviv | collected 2016-06-28
TGGCAGCAACGAGAACAGGAACGGCAGGATCCGCCGCTATCTGCCCAAAGGAACCGGGTTCGAGGACTTGGCCCAGGAGGACCTCGACGCGATCGTCGGGGAGATCAACGACACCCCCATGAAGCTCCTCGGCTACAAAACGCCCAACGAGGTATGGGACGAGGAGATCGCCAGGCTACAATCGAAGGCAGCCAGCCCGAACACAAGCGTTGCACTTACAAATTGAATCCGGGCGGGCGTCCGGTAGTACAGCACGCGCATGGGACGGTTGTCGGCCTCGTCGACAATCTCCCGCAGTTCCCCGGCCATGCCCATCCGGATCTCGCTGCGTTCGGGCAGATACCGGCGGATCATGCCGTTCCCGTTCTCGTTGCCTCCCCGCCGCCGGCTGGAGTACGGGTCGGCGAAGCACGTGTCCATGCCCGGCCCGTCGCGCAGGCGCGTGTGGCGGGCGAACCCGGCGCCGTTGTCGTGCGTGACGCTGACGCGCGCGCCGGCCGGCAGCGGCGAGAACATCGCCAGCCGCACCCCGACGCTTTCCCCGGCGGTCCTGCCGGGCACGATCCCGGCCATGAGGAACCTGGTCTTCCTCTCGACCTCGGTGTGCAGGTTGCATCCGGCGCCGATCACGCCGTCGGCCTCCCAATGGCCGAAACCGCTGCGGTCGCCGGCCTCCGGCGGACGCTCGGAGATGGGAACCCGTCCGGGAATCGGGAAACGCGACGTCCTCCCGCCGCCGCGCCTGCGCCGCCTCCCGTGGCCGCGTGGAAGGCAGCGCGCCCAGCGTTCACGGCGATGGCGGTCGGCGTGGATCCAACGGCAGACGGTCTCCGGTCACACGCGCATGGCGGAGTCGTCGGGGAACAGGACGCGCGGCCCGCCGTTGACGGGCGGCGGCGACCAGCCGCGACCCAGCCATTCGGCCACCCGCGCCCACAGGCGTTCGCATGACAGGCGGTAGCGCCTGCGCGGTTCGGCGCGCCTGCGGCCGGCCTTGCGCCGCGGCGGGGCCGGCGATGTAGCATCCGCCCGTCCACGGGCCCGTCTTCAGCCGTTTCGGCCGGTACGGCCGTCAGGACTCGTTCTCGTTGGACGGGAACCACGTGTCGCGTTCGATCTCCCTGCCGACCGTCGAGGCGTTGCGGCCGAGCATCAGACCGATCCTGCGGATGCTGGCGCCGTTGCCGACCTCGATCCGGATGACCCGGCGTTCCTCTTCCGACAGGTGCGAACATGCTTCCCCCCCATAGGTGCAACATCCCTTCGGACTGGTTATCCGGACAATCTCCAATCTAACGGGTGTTGCACTTTCAATTAGACAACGGGCACCCTGCGGAAACAGTGGAAACCCCAGACACGCCGCCTCTCTTCGGCGTGTCGCCCTCCCCCACCCAAGAAGCATCCCTCATCGGCGCGGCATCGGTGCCGGGACAACAAAAAGCTAACGAACCGTGCGACCGTGAAGCAAATACCCTCCCCCGGCATGGCCGACGGTCGGCAACGACCACAGTCGCAGACCCGCATCCAGGCAAGAAGGCATTCGTCGTCTGCGCGTATGGCGCGTTGAGCCTGATGCCATGACAAAGAGGGGCGCGATGGCGCTTACAACGCCATCACACCCCTCAAGGAAGTTGCATCATCTAGCGTACCAATGCGGCACCTTGTTCCCGGCACGGTACTCGCAAATTATGGGCGTCCCATCGGCATCCGTTCTTTGCTGGCCGACTTCGCTCTTCTTGCAGTATTGTCCACGAATGTTGTGTCCTCCGGCGTTTCCGCCGGTGCCCGAATCGGTATTACCGACATATCGACCGGTCACGGAATCAAACGTTGCATACGAGTTCCATTCAGGCACCCATGCGCTTCCATGTGCCATTGCGCCCGTATTCTGATCGAAATAGTAGTAGGCACCATCCTGATAATGCAGCCCCTTCACCATTTTCCCGGTCACTCGATCATAGCGGACCCACTTCCCTCCGTTTGAACGGACATAGGTATCACCGTGATACATGGCACCCGTGGATGCATCAAACAAATACCAGCCCGTGTGATCGCCATCGTAATTCACGAAGGTCTCGCCATGCGCCATCCTGCCGGTCGACCAGTCGTAATACACCCATTTTCCTCCATTGGAATTGATGTACTTCATACCTTTCGCCATCGCGCCAGTCGTCTGATCGAAGTAGTACCAGCCGCCATACCGGTAATCCTCACCTTTGATCATATGGCCTTCGCCGTCATATCTGACCCATTTGTCCTCAGAAGAGAGATAGACATCCTTATCGTGAGCCATGGTTCCATCAGCATCAAACCAGTACCACGCATCACTATTCGGGTCATACACTTCCTTCGACCGCGCCATGGTACCGGAATCAAACCAGTAGCGTTCACCATTCTGATACACCCAGCCCGTATAGCCGGACTGCGATGCCGTCGCTAGTTCTTCCGCATCGGCTGCGGCAATGGGGGCGGCAAACAATATGAAAGCCGTAACTGCCGCGATAATCCCGCGAACGGTTTTCTTCGTCATGATAACCGCGATTTCCTTTCATCGAATACACTGCGTACACGTTTGCAAGAGCACAGGCGCAACTCCCATGCCGCTCTACACTTACCACGATATCCTACCAGCGTCGGACTTCGTTCTCTTCTATCCAGAAGCGCCGACAATCATAAGGGGTGCATAATTCACATGAAAAAACACAGAAGAGCTACTCCCCACAAGGGACACGAGCTTGGCTCATTGCCTTAGACCGTCACAACTGACGTTGCTTGACCAGCTGAGGATAGAACCACTCATTGATCACCGGAACGCGATACAGCAACGCAGCACCGACAAGATCGATTGGCAAACGTACGATAAAGCTCAATAGGACCAGTGGCACATGAGGGAAAGCCGCGCGTAAGAAGCCAAGATACATCTGCCACGGCAATACATCATCTTCGACAAGATGCACGCACAGGATGGCTAGACTCGCTTGGCCAAGCTTACTGAGCCCCCCCCGAGCAACATATGATCCAGCAACTGAGAAACACCGATGACGCATAGCGTACCAGCCATACTGCCAACCACAGCCAGAACAGGGTGCGACCCATAATCATTCATGGCCATACTCATGCCGTCGAAAGAAACAACGTCGATTATCCAGATCAGAAGAGCAGCAACCCAGATATAAGGAATGCGTTTCACGCGACCAAGCACGTCATATTTCTTCGCAAGATAACCAAGATATAGAAATGCAACCGCACACATCCCCGATTGCACACTCCAAGGCAAGCACACATATCGTGATGAAATATATCCAAAAGCAAAGCATGCAGCCACCCAGAACACTGTATGGGGAAGCTTGGCAAAAATATGCAGCAAAAGCCGAGCCCAAAACATGGCCAGCAAAAACCAAATCGCGCCAATACGGAACCCAACCGGCCAAAGTGTCAGGTTAGACACGTCACCGTTGCCGTACAATGCAGTCATTCCCCATGTTTGCAAGGCAAGTGCGCGACTCTCATGATGGAGGGTCGCCATGCAGGTTACACCAACAAGAACACATAACGCGGTTACCGCATATGTGCACAATAATTGTCTTGATTCCTTCACCCAACGGAATGCACGTTCTGGATGCATAAAATAACCGGCAAGCATAAAGAAAAGCGGCATATGAAAAGAAAAACAGAGCGAGATAGCAACCTGTGCGGCCCTATGGGGAATACAAAGATTGGCCTCAATCGCGCTATGCCCCAGTATCACAGCCAATATTGCAATACCTTTGGCAATATCAAAAAATCTAATACGTTGCATACGTCATAAACCAATCACAGTAGCGAACATGCCTGCAAGCACAGGTAAATGCAATGAAGAGAATACCCAGCAGAAAACATATCCACAATTATGAGAACCTGCCCCTAATGGTATTGCCGAAGCAAATGAGACTTTGAATACCATAGGCCGCGACCGGAAGCAGCAATATGAAGAACGGCAGGGTGTAAATCCCTTTCGCCTCCCAGAACAGGTAACAAAGGAAGCCGCCGATAAAGGAAGCGCATACTAAAACTCTTGCATAAATCTGGGACGCATGATCGCCAATCGCCTTTTCCCTCATCATGGAATGGATAAGGCCGATCAATCCCACCAACGCCAGAAGATACACAACCGTTTGGAAAACATTCTCGTACCTGAGCAGGATTTCCGACCCTCGTCCTATCAGAAGGAACGAACCCAGTCCGGAAAAATGCCGAGCGGAATCACCTATCTCCGAATACAAAGACGTCATAAACGAGGGCTCCGACCACTCCGACGCGAGTTTCCCCAAGAAAAAGCGCAATCCTTCCTTCGGAGATTCCATAAATCCCATCACCCTCTCTCTGATGAAATCCTTTGAAATCTGCGTCTGAAGGGCATAGTTGTTACCTGTTTGATAAAACGCATCCAAAGAGAATCTGCTCCACCATCCAGGCGGCCTAGTATCCGGGCTCCCCAGTCCGAGGGCAATCCATGAAAGCATCGGCAACCCCTTGCCGAAATTCTCTCCGGTCCGAGCCTGCAACCAGACAGTTGGCAGCTTGGAAGAAGCATACATCACCAGAGCGGAGACCACGGAAACCGGCAGCTGCCATATGCGGCGGCTGTTCCAGACCGCAAAAACAACCGCCACGAGCACCGCCAGCACCACTATCTGATATGTTGTCTTGAAGATGGTGCCGATTCCACAGATGAGGAATCCGACAACAATCGTCAACGCACTAAGCCAGACCTTCTGCAGACGAAGCCCTTCCGCAATCACCCAAGCACCGCATATCGCGATAAAGAAACCAACGGCGTTGGGGTACACGAAGGCTGAAAACATCAGCAGGGGCACGCACATCGACACTAGAACAACGAAAGCCCCATGCCCTCGTTCATCCAAGCCCAGCAAGCCTCCCAAACGCCACAAGACCGCAACCAGTGCGGTGATAGAGACCGCGCTTACGATCTGAAAAGCAAGGATATTGTCTGTTCCAAACAGCGCAAACACTATGAGATACCACAGCATCGGTCCACTTTGGAACGGATAATAGCTAAAATACGAATAGGCGCTGGGAATGCTTCGACCGACACATTCCGCCTGCGTGGCACCCCTCGCGCAATAGCTTTCACTAAACTGCCCGATATCTCCCTTGAGCAGGATATCGGCGGCATCCATCAGACTTCGCGAATCCTGATACGTATATGACACCAGATTCAGTGATGTGAGCCAGATGATCTGCATCAGCATCACATACGCCAAGAGCGCGATCAAAGCCCATCGTTTAGGTAACTTGGAAACCACAACCGCAAGCACGACAATTAAACCGCATAGCAGAATCGAACCCAGAAGAAACGCTATCGAAGGTGCACCAAAATGATAATCGACCTGTTCCGTAATACTGCCGAGCTGCGGACTGGCTCTTTTAAACGTCACAGTGAAGCAAATCGACAACGCAAGCAACAACAACACGATGGCAACTTGCAGCCCTAGGGCAATCTCAACAAGCCACCGCGGAAGCACGCAGCCGAAAAACGATCGCTCCTTATGCGCTTTTCTTTGTTTAACCATTACAACGATATCCCTTATACACCCGGAATATTCACTTCATTACAGCGTTGTTTCAACGATATACCGAGGACGAGCCTTGACCTCCAAGTATATTTTCGCAATATATTCACCAGTAATTCCGAGCGCAAGCAAAATGAAACCGCCTAAAATCCACATAGAACACATCATCGATCCCCAGCCGGCTACAGCATGCCCTGAAAAAACAGAGACGAGAGTATAGACCAGCATTACGATTCCAACAAACACCGAGAACAAACCCAATCCGGTAATCATCGTCAACGGCTTCGTCGAGAAAGAGGTCACACCCTCCACCGCAAAAGCAACCATCTTCCTTAGCGGATATTTGGACTCTCCGGCAACTCGCGTTCCTCTCTTGTAGTACACCTTGGCCGTCTTGAATCCAAGCGAAGGAACCAATCCCCGTAGGAACAGATTCGATTCCTTGTACTGCGACAGGGCCTGCAACGCCGTCCGGCTCATCAACCGGTAATCGGCATGATCCGGCACGGTCTCCGTTCCAAGCCACTTCATCAGAGCATAAAACGCATGGGCCGTGCCCCGCTTGAACGCGGTATCCGTTTCACGGTTGTCTCGCACACCATAAACGATTTCCGCCCCTTGCATATATTCCTGGACCATAGCGTCCACGGCATCGGGATCATCCTGCAGGTCGGCATCCATGGAAACCGCGGCATCGACATCCAGACTAAGCGCCCGCATCAGGCCGGCGAACAGAGCATTCTGATGTCCCCTATTGTGGGCGAGCTTAACGCCGTGGAACACAATGGAATCATCCCTGTGCAGACCCTCGATCACGTTCCATGTCTCGTCAGAAGAACCATCATCAACAAAAATGACGATGCTGTCCTTGGCGATAGCATGAGAATCCTCGAGCTGACGAATCTTCGTCTTCAACGCACCAGCCGTCACATGCAATGCCGCTTCCTCGTTATAGCAAGGAATCACAAACGCCAACGTCGGCTCACGTTTCACGCGGGAATTCTGTCCGCTCATCTTCACATCACTCGTCATGCTTGCAGTGTATACCACACCGACAACCCGGCCAAGAAGGCTTCTACGACTTTGCCAACACCGTCCGCTTTTCGGCTGGAGCGGTATTGCTGTGCCGCACAAGAATCGTGCGGCACAGTCCGTTCACGATAGCCGCTTATTTGGTGAGCAGCGGGGCGACTTGCTCCTCGTAGGCGGTCAGGGCGGTGTCGATCACCTGGTGCATGTCATAGTACTTGTAGGTGCCCAAGCGGCCGCCGAACACGGTGTTCGGCTCGGCCGCGGCCTTGGCCTCGTACCGCGCGTACAGGGCCTTGTCCGCGTCCGTGTTCACCGGGTAGTACGGTTCGTCGCCGCGCTCGGCGAAACGGCTGTACTCCTCCCACACCACGGTCTTGTTCGGGTTCTGGGCATCGCGGCGCTCCGGGTTGAAGTTCTTGAATTCGATCGCGCGCGTGTACGGCACGTCCGCGTCGGAGAAGTTCATCACCGGGCAGCCGAAGTGGTCGCCCTCATCGTAGCGGACTTCCTTGAAGTCGACCGTGCGCCACTTCAGGTCGCCAAGCTCGTAACCGAAGTAACGGTCCACCGGACCCGTGTACACCACCGGCACGCCCGCGGCCTTCAGCGCCTCCTTGTTGTACGGCTGGGACTCGTCGAAGAAGTCCACGCCCAGCGAAACCGTGATGCGCGGGTCATCGATCATGCGCTCCATCCACTTCGTGTAGCCGTCCACGGGCAGACCCTCCCACGTGTCCTTGAAGTAGCGGTTGTCGTAGTTGAAGCGCACCGGCAGGCGCTTGATGATGGCCGCCGGCAGCTCGGCAGGGTCGGTCTGCCACTGCTTGCCGGTGTAGTTCTTGATGAACGCCTCGTACAGCGGTCGGCCGATGAGCTGGATGCCCTTGTCGTTGAGGTTGGCCGGATCGGTGCCGGCCAGCTCGCCCGCCTGCCCGGCGATAAGCTTCTGCGCCTCGGCCGGCGTGTAATGCGCATGGAAGAACTGGTTGATGGTGCCCAGGTTGATCGGCAGCGGATAGACCTCGCCGTCATGCGTGGCATACACGCGGTGCACATAGTTCGTGAAGCTCGTGAAACGATTGACGTAGTCCCACACACGCTTATTGGACGTGTGGAACAGGTGCGCGCCATACTTGTGGATCTCCGCGCCGGTCTCCTCATCAAAGTACGAGTACGCGTTGCCGCCGATGTGGTCACGGATATCGATGATGCGCACGCGCGCGCCGGTGTGCTCCACCGCCTGCTGCGCCACCGTCAGGCCAAACAGGCCCGCGCCGACAATGACTAGGTCTGGGTATTGAGTAGTTTCCGGCATGCGCGCATTCCCTTTCATAAAGTCAATATATCAATTATTATGTTCGATTTCCGAGAAAATATCTTACTCACCCAATTGCAAATCGGCAATCTTCCTAGACTGACCAGAAAACTGGACACAATCCAAGACCAGACGACAGACTCAAGGCAATGAATGGCATGTTCTTACATTTCTGCGTCTTTGCCCGGACCCGTTCGCCGCCACAAAGACAGAGCGCAGAACAACGCAACCACCAATATAAGCCCCCGCACTCAGGCAAACCTCAGGTTACGATTGGTAGATATGAGCAATTCCGAACAGGCCCTCGACTCAACCAACGAAGCAGTCAACAAAGCATCCAACGAAGCAACCAACCCATCATTCGCGCCGCAACACATTCTGGTCACCGGTGGCGCAGGGTTCATCGGCGCAAACTTCGTGCACTGGGTGGCGCGCAACCATCCGCAGGCCCACATGACTGTTCTGGATGCGCTCACGTATGCCGGCAAACGCGAGAATCTCGATGGCGTGCCGGCCGCGAACCTGACCTTTGTGCATGGCAATATTTGCGATGCCGAGCTTGTGGAATCCCTGTTTTCTGGGCTGAACCAACGCTCTGCAGCCGCAGTACCCCCGATTGACGCCATTGTGCACTTCGCCGCCGAATCGCATAACGATAATTCGATTCTCGACGCCTCCCCATTCCTCAATACGAACGTGACCGGCACGTACGTGTTGCTCGAGGCCGCCCGCCGCCACGATATTCGATTCCACCACATCAGCACCGACGAAGTGTATGGCGATCTGGCTCTGGACGAACAGCGCAAATTCACCGAGCTCAGCCCTTACAAACCGTCCAGCCCATATTCGGCGTCCAAAGCCGCCAGCGACCACTTGGTGCGCGCCTGGCACCGCACGCACGGACTCAAAACCACCATCAGCAATTGCAGCAATAACTACGGCCCCTATCAGCACGTGGAGAAGTTCATTCCCCGCCAGATCACGAACATTCTTGCCGGCATTCGCCCGAAACTCTACGGGCAAGGTCTGGCTGTGCGCGACTGGATCAGCGTGGAAGATCACTGCAGTGCCATCTGGACTATTCTCACCCGAGGCCGCATCGGGGAAACCTACCTCGTGGGAGCCAATGGCGAATACAACAACATTGATGTGCTGCACATGATTCTGAAGCTCATGGGTCGTGACGCCAATGACTTCGACCATGTGAACGACCGCCCCGGTGGCGATAAGCGCTATGCCATCGACGCCACCAAACTTCAGACCGAGCTCGGCTGGGTGCCAAAGTACACCGATTTCAAGGAAGGTCTGGCCGCGACCATCGACTGGTACCGTGCGCACGAAAGCTGGTGGATGCCGGATAAGGCCGGGACTGAGGAAAAGTACCGGAAGCAGGGTCATTGATAGGCCGTTGACAGGCCGCCGATAGGTCACTGACAGCGCAATCAATGAATACCGATTGCGAGATTTGGTGGCGAAAATATATCTTATGTTGTACAATAATCATATATTTCAATTATAAATTGATTATTATGACTTTTAAAGAACGGTAATGCGATGATTCGTTTACAAAGACTTGTTCTAGACAACATGAGGAACATATCGCACGGCGTCTTGGATTTTGACGATCTGCCCGCTGGCGGCAGCGTAACGGGTATCTATGGACAGAATGGATCAGGCAAGACCACCGTTATCGATGCCATCGGGATACTGCGCGCGCTGCTATCCGGGAATATGCTGCCGGACACCGCCGGCGATGCCATTAGCGTCAGCACCGGTCTTGCAACCTTGACGGCGACGCTCCTCATCGGAGGAAAACAGAAGCCCAGCTACCTTGAATACAAGGTGTCCCTGCGTAGAGCGAACCCGGATTCGACGCGAGCGCGCGTCGTTTCCGAGTCGGTTCGCATCGGCGACGATCTCTCACGCCTAGGCAGGGAGGCGTTGGGGCATCGGATGGAGGATTCTGAGACCGATGGTTTCGTGTCAACTCCGGTATATGTGTGGCGCTCCATCGAGGCGGTCACCTCGGTGAAAACCGTGGTCTCACGCACCGCTGATCGTGCGTACATGGAGGGGCGCTCATTCCTGTTCTCGCGGTGTGCCGCGCTTGAAGACCGACCCGATGCCGAGTTCCTCATCGACTGGGTGGTCTCCCGCGTGCGGGAAGCGAATGGTGTGTCCGCCAGATCACTGACATACATCAACGAACGTTTCGATGAGTTCGTACGCCTACGCAAGACCTTATGCGATTACGCGACCAATGATGTCTTCGTATCCACTACCCGTCGTGGCTCCTATGCCGCATATGCGTTCATCCCCATCATGGAGGAGGATTCCGCAGGTCGCAACACAGAGTTTCTGTTCGACCTGTTGCAACCGAACCCGCTGACCCCGGGCCAGGCGAAACGACTTGGACAGACCGTGGAGTCCTTCGACCGCATCCTGCCCACCCTCGTGCCTGGTCTGCATGTCCTGCTGAAGATCGGAACCGCGCCTTCCGGCAAAGATGGCGAGGATCGGGTCACCGCGGAGCTGTTCTCGCGTCGTGGCGATATCACGGTCCCATTCCGCTGTGAGAGCGAAGGCATCATACGCATCACCGCGCTGCTTGGCTATCTCAAGCACGCGTATAACGACGAGAACGCGCTGGTTGCCGTGGATGAGTTCGACTCCGGCGTGTTCGAGTTGCTGCTCGGTGACATGCTGTACCAGTTGGCGGACGGGTGCGCAGGGCAGCTGGTGTTCACCGCCCATAACCTGCGTGCGTTGGAAGTGCTGCCGAACGGCTGCATTCGCACTACAGTGACCGATCCCAATAACCGGTTCGCGATCATCCCCCGCAAGTCCTCCACGAACAACCAGCGCCGACGGTACCTGACGGCCAGCGAGCTCGGATGGAGCGGCCCCGACATCTATGATTCGCCCATACCACGCATGTTCGGCAACAGTCTCTATGCCGCCGGCCATCCCGATGAGGACGATGACATCGACGACGATCTGGCAGCACTCAACGCCTCCGGAACGAAGGTGAACCGTGGCTAAACGCAAGATCGTCCTGCTGGTCGTAGAAGGAGCAAGCGACGCCAGCCTGCTCGTGCCGGCATTCTCGTCGTTAATCGAGAACCGCCTATTCCAAGGGCAGGAATTCCACTGCGACGTGTTGACTGCGCCAAACCACCGTGAGGAGTTCCGGCGTCGTAACGGGTTCTATCCAGCGGACAATCCTGCCCAGACGGTGCGCGAACTCGTGGAGTACTACCTCAGAGACCACGACCGCGCCTGGGGCCAGCTCGGCCATGTCATCCAGATCTGCGACCTAGACGGGGCGTTCACATCTGACGACCGAGTGCGGGAAGACCCATTGGTGGATGGAACGCAATATTCAACGACCGACATCATCACGCCAAACCGCACTATCCTGATTGCGGATCGCACGACCAAGCGAAACGGCGTGGATGCCTTGCTGAAACTCGATGGGTTCAGGAAGAAGAACGGCCGTGCCACGCTCATGGTCCCGTACCGCCTGTTCTACGTCAGCCGCAACCTCGAACACGCATTTCGCGGTAGGATTGACAATCTAGACGCACAGCACAAGCAGAGCAGCGCCATCAAACTAGCAGACCGCTTTACCCGCAACCCGAACCTGTTCTCTACAACCCTTCAATCTCTTCGGCGCATACACGGTAATCCGACAACGTGGGAGGAATCTTGGCAATATGCCATGCAAGACCTCCACTCACTCGAACGCGGTAGCAACCTCGCATTCGTGGAGCCATACTTGGCAGGCGAACTGCGGTAAATCCATCAGAATAGTTTCAGAACCATAGCTGGTTCGAGCTCAGCTAGACACCAAAGTTGGAAAACGTAGCCCAGTGCACCTTATTCGATAAGGGGCTGCGGACATTTTCTTGGAGATAGTCATGCAGCCATTCCTTGGCTTTGACGATATTGTACCGGACTCATCCAGCCCAGCGACTGTTCCCGGGTTCTAAATAGAAGTGCAACACCTTGTCTAGGGTTGGAAGTGTTCGAAGTTTCTAACTTAAGAAGGTGTTGCACTCATGGGTCAACAGTATTCGCACCTGTCGTCCGAGGAGAGGATCCTGATCGAGAAGCTGCATTGCGAACAGCATCCGGGCATTCGGCGAACCGCGGAGAGGATCGGCCGGGACAAGTCCACGGTGTCACGCGAGCTGAGGCGCGGCCTGTGGTTCGCGTCCA
>SKED01002698.1_pt1 | contig 12125 bp, 15 predicted proteins | sample 4826651 | NCBI WGS metagenome assembly SKED01 (sample SAMN11008818, study PRJNA524170) | human gut metagenome | biome: Human fecal sample; material: Feces; isolation source: fecal sample from pouch patient p19 | host: Homo sapiens | place: Israel: Tel-Aviv | collected 2016-06-28
GACGAGACATAGGGAACAGCCATGTATCGTATCACAGGAAGACATCCGAAGACCCATGGAGACGGGAGGGACATATTCCCTCTATGCTTATGAAGAGGAATTAAAACAGGGATTTTTGACGATACAGGGCGGGCATCGGGTTGGTGTGGCGGGAAAAGCGATCATGGAAGAGCAGAAGGTAAAAGGACTTTCCCAGATTTCCTGCATCAATATCCGGTTTGCACACCAGATTACCGGTTGTGCGGATATGGTGATTCCGTATGTGACGGAAGATGGAAAACTGTGCCATACACTCATTATTTCCCCACCGGGCTGTGGGAAAACAACATTGCTGCGGGATCTGGTACGACAGATTTCTGATGGCTGGGAGACCTTTCCGGGCAATACGGTAGGCGTGGTGGATGAACGGTCAGAGATTGGTGGCAGTTATCAGGGAATTCCGCAAAACGACGTGGGAATCCGTACCGATGTGCTGGACTGTTGCAGCAAGGCGGAAGGGATGGTCATGCTGCTTCGCTCAATGGCTCCGCAGGTGATCGCCGTGGATGAGATCGGCAATTATGAAGATATCCGTGCCATCGAGATGACACTAAACAGCGGATGCAAACTTCTGGCAACGGTTCACGGAAGTTCGATCGATGAGATCCGGAAAAAACCGCTGTTGGAACGACTGATAAAAGAACATGTTTTTGAACGCTATATCATCCTGCAAAAAGAAACGGCAGGAAAGATCGGAAAAGTCCGGGAAATCTATGATGAACGGGGAACCTGCCTGTACCAGAGGCAGAGATCTGTGTGTTAAAGATCAGCGGTGCTCTGCTGGTATTTTTCGCCGGCTGGGGCATGGGAAACTGGAGAAGCAGACAGTATCAGCAGCGGATCAAAGACTTGCAGATATTACAGTTGATCATCAGCTGCCTGATCGGTGAAATTTCCTATGCGAGAAATACACTGCCGGAAGCATTTTCCAGGATCAGCGAGAAAGTGACGTCCCCCTTTCGGGAATATCTGCAATCTGTTGCGAAACGGCTGAAAGAGCAGACCGGCGAAGCCTTTGTACGGATCCTGAAAGAGCAGGAGCAGACGGTGCGGGAAAAAACCAGTCTCCGGGAAGAAGACTGGGATCTGTTTTTACAGACCCTCGGGCATCTTGGATATCTGGATGCAAAGATGCAGATACAACTTCTTGAGAGCGGAAAGACAGAACTTGCAATGCAGGAAGAAAAACTGCGGCATCAGCTGCCGGAACAGAAAAGAGTGTGGCAAAGCCTCGGGATCCTGGGGGGAGCCTTTCTGGTGGTGATCCTTATCTGAGACGGGAGGCGGTTGTGGAAGTCGGGATTATATTTAAAATCGGTGCAGTGGGGATTCTGGTATCCGTCCTGAGTCTTGTGTTAAAACACAGCGGGCGGGAAGATCAGGCATTTTTAACCAGTCTTGCCGGGCTTGTGCTGGTATTGTTTTGGGTACTCCCCTATATTTATGATCTTTTTGAAACCGTAAAAAAATTATTTGCCCTGTAGAATGTACTCTCGGAGTTTTTCTGCACTTACTTTTGCGGCTGATTTTCCGCCAGTTGCACCCGAATTTCATCAACGTACGCACCGCGTACGCCTCAGAAATTTGGGCACAACTGACAAAAAATCATCTCACAAAATTAAGCACAGAAAGATTCCGAGAGTACATTAGGCAGGCGGGGAGGATGGCGATATGGAAATTATCCGGATCGGTGCAGCGGGCATCGCCTGTGTACTGGCTGCGATCTTTATGAAAACGGCAAAGCCGGAGTACTCGGTTTATCTGACAATGGCGGCCGGACTCTTTATTCTGGCGTTCGCGGTGGGAAAGTTCAGTTATCTGTATGAATCCCTGAAAAAAATACAACAATATGTACCTGTAGATACTACATATATGAATATCCTTATGAAAATGATCGGTATCACCTATATCGGTCAGTTCTCGGCAGGAATCTGTAAGGACGCAGGCTATTCTGCAGTGGCGGGACAGATCGAGATCTACGAACGGCTGGCAGTACTGGCGATCAGTATGCCGATCCTTACCGCACTGCTGGAGACGATCCATGCGTTTCTGGGATAAGAAAAAGAGTGGGAAAATACTGAAAATAGCAATCTTCAGTCTGTTCCTGCTCTTTTTTTGTACCAGGATCTGTGTGTATGCTGCCGAAGATCAGGACTTTTCACGAGAGGAAGAAGCATTGGAAGAGCTGGATCTGAAGGATGTGGAGACGGCGGTGGATCAGCTGCTGGAAGAAAAACAGAGCATGCGCGGGATGATCCGGGAAATTCTGACAAGCGGACAGGCATTTTCCGCAGAGCAGTGGAAAGCCGTGATTCAGCAGGGCGTGTGGGATGCCATGGGGATCCAGAAGGAAACCTGCGTACACATTCTGGTGTTGGTGCTTCTTTCCGCAGTGTTCTATCATCTGTCCGGAGTTTTTCAGAATAACCAGATCGGAGATATTTCTTTTTATATGATCTATCTTCTGTTGTTTTTACTGCTTTTGCAGGCGTTTGATCAGATGGCGGGGCAGATGGAAAGCCTGCTTGAGGGTGTGGCGGTATTTATGAAAGCACTGCTTCCGGCGTATTATATCGCACTGACCGGGGCATGTGGCGTGGCAACGGCGACAGCATTTTACCAGATGATCCTGATTTTGATTTTTCTCACAGAAAAGATCCTGTTACTTTTTATCCTTCCGGCGATCCGGATGTATCTGGTGCTGGAACTGATCAATTTCCTCACAAAAGAAGAATTTTTATCGAAAATGACCGAACTTTTAAAGAACGGAATCCTCTGGGCACTGAAATCCATGGTAGGCGTAATCGTGGGGATCCAACTGATCCAGCGTCTGATCTCCCCGGCGGTTGACACCCTGAAACGATCATTGATCGGCAGGACAGCCGGTGCGCTTCCCGGGGTGGGAAACCTGTTTTCCGGGATCACGGAAGTAGTGCTCGGATCGGCGGTGCTGATCAAAAACTGCCTCGGTGCGGCGGCAATCGTGATTCTTCTGCTGGCAGGCGCAGCTCCCCTTTGTCGGATGGGAATCAGTGCACTCGTTTACCAATTTCTGGCAGCCCTGGTACAGCCGGTGACGGACAAGCGGATGGTAGGGTGCATCCATACGATGGGGGAGAGTCTCGGGATGCTGGTACGGATGCTTCTGACGATGGAAATTCTGTTTTTGGTGACGATTGCGATTCTGGCGGGATCTCTGCAATGAAAAAGTAGGTGTTCGAGGTTGAGTGTAGGGGAAATACAGGTGTTACAACAAGACGGAAGGAGGGAAAATATTGGAATGGCTTTCCCAGTGGGTGCGAAATCTGGCGTTTTATTTTATTTTCCTGTCGGTATTGATGAATGTGATCCCTCAGGGAGAGGAACGAAAATACATCCGTTTTTTTATGGGACTTTTGCTGATATTGGTACTGATCAAACCGCTACTGACCGTCGGAAATCTGGATCAGATCCTCTCCTGGGAGACACTTTCGGAAGGAATCCGGCAGGAATACGAGGACTTTTCGATGGAGAAAAAATATATGGAACAGGAAGGAAATGATTATGTACAGGAAAACTGCCAGAAGGAGATGGAACGCCAGATAAAAGCGCTGCTGGAAGAGCTGTCTTACGAGAGTACAGAGGTCAGTGTGAAATTTTTTAACGGGGAGGAACTGGATGTGAAAGAAATCCGCTGTGTGATCCGGCGTATGGACGGGAATCCGCCCGGGGAAAGTGAGTCTGACGAGGTAAAAAGGAAACTTGCACAAGTCTATAATCTTCCGGAAGGGAATATAAATATAAAGATACAGGAGTAGTCTATGAAGGAGAGGGTGTTTGCAGCAGTCAGAGGGATGAAACGGGAGCAGTGGCTGATCTGCGGGCTGGCAGGTCTTTTACTTCTTGTGATTGCCGCTCCTGTAAAACAAAAGGAACAAAAAAAGACGCAGGAGGAGGTAACGGTACAGTCGCAGGAACCGACCGACGACCAGATCCGGCAGTCCTATGAAAAACAGCTGGAGAGTGTGCTGTCGCAGGTAGAAGGTGTGGGAACTGTGCAGGTGGCGGTGGCGATGGAATCCACCGGGAAGAAACAGGTGGAAAAAGACAGCCCGGAGGATACCAGCACGTCCAGTGAAAAAGGAGATTCCGGAACAGAACGAACCAGTCAGACGGTAACCACGGGGGAAACTACAGTATACGAGGATACCGGAGACGGGGGACAGACACCCTATATATCCTCAAGTATCTATCCGGAGATCCGCGGCGTGATTGTCGTAGCCCAGGGAGGCGGCAACCCGGTGATCGTACAACAGATCCAGGAGGCGGTGATGGCATTGTTTCACGTCGAAGCCCACGAAATCAAAGTGTTAAAAATGAAATGAGCCTCAGGGATTGTGGAGTACGAAGTACGGAACAATCCGGTATCATAGTATCAGCAGAGTCAAAATGAATAAAAAAGGAGAGCAGCAGTGAAAAAAATATTTAAAAAGAATCAGATCATTATCACAGCTCTGGCAGTCATGATTGCCGCGGCAGGCTATATCAGCTATTCCGATGCACAATTAAAAGGAAAAAAAGATAAGACTGCAAAGACCGAGACCGCCAGTGAGACGGAGACTTCGGTCAATATGGATCAGGTTCTGCAGGATATGGAAAATCTGGATCTTGATGTTACGGATGAGACCGGTGCGGCGACCGCCAGCGACGGTACAGATGCCACGGCTTCCGGCGAAGAGTCATCCGGCACAGAATCACAGACTCAGGAGACACCGGGGGAGGCTGTTCTGACAGGTGCTTCTACATATATGGCACAGGCGCGCATCGAACGGGAACAGATCCGCTCCCAGAATAAGGAATCTCTGTTATCGATCATCAACAACGAAGCACTTTCCGAGACAGAAAGAGAAAGTGCGATCGCCAGTATGGTAAATATGACCGATCTTGTGGAGAAAGAAGCGGCGGCAGAACTGCTTCTCGAAGCAAAAGGATTTCCGGATGTGGTTGTAAATCTGACCGGAGAGACAGCGGACATTGTAGTACCGGATACCCAGGTGGACGATGCCAGCAGAGCGCAGATTGAGGATATTGTCAAACGGAAAACCGGCATTGCAGCAGAAAATATCGTGATCACGCCGATGAGCAGTCAGTCAGGTGACGAAACACAGGAAAATCAGTAAAAGGATCTGCTTGTAAATCAAAATAAAGGGTGCTACGATGGATACAGAATATAAAAAATGGTGATGTATACAAATGAATGAACAACAACATCTGGAAGAAGTGATCAAACGTTTTTTGCAAAGCACGCAGGAAAACGAAGAAATAGCAAAAGAGGATGCAGCCTATCTGAAACGCAGGATTCGCCCCGCCATGGAGTATCTGCTCGGGCAGGAAAATATTGACGGGATGAAAAAACTGGCAGACAGGGGATGGTTTGGAGAACAGGAACTGAACGGGTTTCTGACAAAAGCAGGAGAACTGGAAAAATGGGATGCTTTCCGTGTATTGCTGGCTTGGAAGAACCATATTTCCGTAAAAGAAAAATCCACAGCCACAGAGACGAAACAGGAACTGATCGCCGGTCTGATGAAACACTGCAAAAATGAATTATGCTGGCGGTATCCGGAGCTTGGCAGGGCGTTGCTGGAGCTTCGGGTACAGCCGGATGAGCAGGTAACCGCTATGGAGACAGACGGGGAGAGCCTGTATGTGAATCCGGAATATCTGATTCAACTTTTCGGAGAGAATCCGGAGAAGGTATATGAGAAATATCTCCGGCTGATCCGCCAGTGTCTTGAAATGCCGGAATGTTTTGGAGAGAAGACAGCGAAACAGAAAGCAATCTGCAAAAAATGGAAGGAAATCGCAGAAGAACTTGCGATTACCTACGGCGCAGGCGGAAAACGAAGAGGCGAGAACCGCGGTGGTCAGAGTGAAGAACTTTCTGAAATCGAGAAGGGAAAATATGACTACCGGCGGTTTTTACGTCGTTTTACCGTTACAAGAGAGGAGATGAAACTGGATCAGGATGCGTTTGACCCGGTTGCTTATTATTATGGGATGGAACGGTATGGAAATCTTCCCATGATCGAGCCTCTCGAAACCCGGGAAGGGAACCGGCTGGAGGAACTGGTGATTGCCATAGACACCTCCGGTTCCTGTAAAAAAGAAATGGTAGCCCGTTTCCTTGGAGAGACCAGAAGGATTCTGGAAGAAAAGGAAAATTTTTTCGAGAACTGGAAAGTATGCCTGATCCAGTGTGACAGTTTTATTCAGGAAAAAGTGATGATCCATTCCGCAAAAGAGTGGGAAACCTACAGGGAGCAGATGGTGATTCACGGAAGAGGAGGAACCGATTTTCGCCCGGTGTTCGAGGAAGTGGAGCGGATGCGGGAGAAAAGAGAATTCAGCGACTTGAAAGCACTGATTTATTTTACCGACGGTGACGGGATCTATCCGGAGAAGAAACCGGATTATGAGACGGCATTTGTATTTGTAAAAAAGAGTGAGAAGATGGACCGGGTGCCGGGATGGGCGAAAAAACTGCTGGTGACAGAAAAATAATACAGGGGAAAGAGAAAACAGATGAATATCAAAGAAGCAAAAGAAACGATAACACATACGCTGCAGGCGTATTTTCAGAAAGAGGAAAACGGGTATCCGCTGGTTCCACTGCGGCAGCAACGGCCGATCCTGATGATCGGACCTCCGGGAATCGGAAAGACTGCCATCATGGAACAGATCGCCGGAGAATGTGGCGCAGGACTGGTGGCGTACACGATGACACATCATACGAGACAGAGTGCCATGGGACTGCCGAAAATTGTGGAGCGGACGTTTGGCGACACGCAGGTCAGTGTGACCGAATATACGATGAGTGAGATCATTGCTTCCATTTATATGTGTATGGAACGAACCGAAAAAAAGAGAGGAATTTTATTCCTGGATGAGATCAACTGTGTATCAGAGACACTTGCGCCGGTGATGTTGCAGCTTCTTCAGGATAAAACGTTCGGAAACCAGAAGCTTCCCCCCGACTGGCTGATCGTAGCGGCAGGCAACCCGCCGGAATACAACAAATCCGTCCGGGAATTTGACATTGCGACGCTGGACCGTGTCCGAAAGATCGTGCTGGAGCCGGATCTCGATGTCTGGATGGAATATGCACTGCTCCATCAGGTACATGGAAGTATCCGGTCGTATCTGGAAGCACACAGAGATCGCTTCTACCGGATCCGTCAGGAGGACGGAAAAAAACAGTTTGTGACGGCGCGGGGATGGGAGGATCTGTCTGCTGTGCTGAGAAGCTATGAAAAAATGGGATTTCCGGTAGAAAAAACACTGGTGGAGCAGTATCTGCAGGAAGAAAAGACAGCGGCGGAATTTTTTTCGTATTACCAGATTTATCAGAAGTACGGACAGGATTATCAGATTGGACAGGTTTTGGATGGAAGCCTTTCGGATACAGAACGGAAGGCGATTACCCGGATGGCAAAAGAAGGAACGCCGCAGGAGCGCAGCATGGTACTGGCGTTTCTGCTGGCTGTGCTGGATCAGAACATCGAACAGTATTTCCGGGAAAGGCAGATACAGAAGGCGCTGGCAGAAAGCCGCAGACAGCTCGGTATTTTCTGGGGCAATGATGCCGGAAAGACATTCGGAGACTGGATCGAGAGCAGAGAAAAAAGTTTGCAGATCCGTACAGAACGGGAACTGATCCGAAGAGAAGAGCGACAGATCGAAGAGGCGGTGCTGAAGATCCTGTGGAAGATCGATCAGGAGGCAAAAGAGGATCATGAGAGTGGACGGGAAGCACTGAACCGACGGCTCGAACAGGTCTGTGAGAAAGAGACGAAACGGTGTGACGAACGGCAGGAGAGCATCTCGCAGAAGTTGGAGCGGGGATTTGCATTTCTGGAAGAAAGCTATGGTACAGGGGCAGAGCTGGCATTATTTGCAGCGAATCTCACAAGGAATGACCGGATCCGGAAGTTTCTCGGAACCTATGGCTGCCCGGCTTATACCAGATATGAACAACAGCTGCTCGGTGGAGAAAAATTGCTGAAAAACAGATGCAGGGATATGGAAGAAAGGTCAAAGAACGGGAATTGACAGAAAGATTGCAGGACGTATAATGAGTAATAGAGCGTGTAACTGTTCCATAGGTAATCATTGTGAGGGTACTGAGCGGTTACTAAAATTTTTAAATGCAGAATAAAGAATGTGCCTTGTCAAGTACAAGTAAGACAACAGAGAAAGAGTCAGGAGGACACAACACTATGATTTGCAAAAAGATTGATATCAGCGTAGACAGTTATCAGGAAACCGCAGCATTATATACCTATTTTCTGGACAACTCTCCGGAGATGATTTCGGACAGAAAACGTCCGCTTGTTCTGATCTGCCCGGGCGGCGGCTATGAGATGACATCCGACCGGGAGGCAGAACCGGTGGCGATTCAGTATATCGCAAAGGGATATCAGGCGGCGATCCTTCGTTACAGCGTGAAACCGGCGAAATATCCGCTGGCACTTTTGCAGCTGGCGAAAGCAGTGGCACATCTGAGAGAATATGCGGACGAATACCATATTGATACGGAAAAAATAGTGGTACAGGGATTTTCCGCCGGCGGTCATCTGGCATGCAGCCTTGGAGTTTTCTGGAAGAAACCGTTTCTTTCCGAAACACTTGGCGTGTCCGCAGAACAGATCCGGCCAAACGGAATGATCCTGTGCTATCCGGTTATCACTTCCGGGGAATATGCCCACAGAGGTTCTTTTGAAGCATTGCTTGGAGAAGATGCTTACGATCCGGAAAAACGGAAAGAACAGTCGTTGGAACTTCAGGTGACAAAGGATACCCCTCCGACTTTCTTATGGCATACAGAACCGGACGACTGTGTTCCAGTGGAAAATTCGCTGTTCTTCTTTGAAGCATTACATAAAAATAAGATACCGGTGGAAATGCATATCTACCCGGCAGGCGGTCATGGTTTGAGTCTCGCAAACGAAGAAACAAAACGCCAGGACGGTAGCGGCATCCAACCAGAGTGCCAGAGCTGGATGGAACTGGCTTGCGGATGGATGTCACGGTTGTAAAAAGTGGGAGTAATTGTGCAGTGAAATTAAAGAATGTATTGATCGTTGTAAAAGATATAGAAAAAGCAAAAAAATTTTATCACGATCTGTTCGGTCTGGACGTAGTGCTGGATCAGGAAGGAAACGTGATTTTGACCGAGGGACTGGTGCTTCAGGATGAAGCAATATGGAAAAAATATCTTGGTAAAGAGGTTGTTCCGAAAAATAATTCCTGTGAGTTGTATTTTGAAGAAAAAGAGATAGAAGATTTTGCTGAGAAATTGGAAAAACAATATCCGGAAATCTGTTATGTCAATCGGTTGATAACACACAACTGGGGACAGAAAGTGATCCGTTTTTATGACCTGGATGGCAACCTGATCGAGGTTGGAACACCGGTGTAGTGTACTATAGTATGGAATCTAAATGCAAAATATGGATGGTATCGCTATGATTCAAGATTTGCACTTCCGGTATATGATGGGAGTGGAGAAATTGAAAGATATAATATATTTCGTGCATCATTGTTAATCAGACATGCATCAGATGGGAGAATGTATCTGTATGATATAATTGACATAAAAAAAGAAACGAGCAACTCCTTCAGTTTATAAACACTTACCGGACAAAAAACCCATTTCTTATGTATTAATAGTAAAAGTATTTTGAAGGTTCGTCAAGTCCTTTTGAAAATAAATTTATAGATATTTTATGTAAAAGGTAAGAGTTCATAATAATAACTGAATGAAAAAGCGCTGTACAGTATAAATGTTTTCGCTTACAATAAAAATATCGGACGAAGGACGGAGAAGAAAGGATGAAGCGATTATGAAAATAAAAATTGTGAAAAAGACAGATGAATATTCCAGTGAATATCAGATCGGTGATATTTTTGAGATTGAGGGCACCTGGTACGGAGGAGTGCACATTACTGGGAAAACAGGAATTCCGGTTTCTCTGGATAGAGAGGAATATGAAGAAATCACAGATATGACTCCGGAAGAATATCAGGCAGCAGCCGTTTACTGGGTGGAAAAAGATAAAGAAAGCAAACACATGGAACCGGAACAGCTGAAACAGGAGGCGGACGCCTTTTTACGTGCACACAATACCTGTGCCCTGGCAACCGGTGGGGACGGAGTGATCCGGTGTACACCATTGGAATACAGCTGGCACGACGGTGCTGTCTGGATCTTCTCAGAGGGCGGAAAGAAATTTGCGGGACTTGAGAAAAATAAGAAAGTAAGTCTTGCTGTCTATGAAACATATAGCGGATTTGGCAGTCTGAACAGCATCCAGATTACGGGTACAGCTGCGATTGTGCCTCCATTTTCAGAAGAATATCTACAGGCGGCTGAATTCCGCAAAATCCCTGTAGAAGCACTGAAAAAACTGGAGCATCCGATGCACCTGATCAAAATCGTTCCGGAGGAGATGGAACTTCTGAATTCTGATTTCAAGAAACAGGGATATGGAAGCCGACAGAAGTTAAGGTTTACGAAGACGGTATAAAAAATCTGGAAAATTCGATAAGAAAGGTCAGAATAAAAGGTAAAAATGAAGATTAGAAAAGCGGAAGAGGAAGATTTGTCAAGAATCGCAGAAATATTTATCTGCAATAATAGAATCAACTATTTTCCAATATTCAAAGATGAGAGCTACTCATTCGGTGAGCTGCAGGTTGTTCCCTTTATAGATAATTACCTGAAAAAAGACGAGGTCTTCAAAAATCTCTATATATATGATGACGGACTGATCCGTGGCTTTATCCAGATGAACGGAACAGAGATCTGTAAGCTGTATGTGGATCCATGGTTTCAGGGGCGAAAAATCGGTCATGAACTGATAACATTTGCGGTGGAACAGTTTGGTGCGGATCATCTGTGGGCACTTGAGAAAAATGAGCGGGCGCTTGCATTTTACCGGCGTCACAGCTTTACACCGACAGGAAAGAGAGAATTTGAAGAAGGGACAACGGAGTATATTGTAGAATTCAGAAAAAAAACAGATGGAGAGAGAAGAACAGAAAACAGTGACCAGCGAATATGACAATAAAACATTTTTTGAGGAATACGCCAAAATGTCCCGCAGTCAGGAAGGTCTGCGTGCGGCTGGAGAATGACACCAGTTTAAAGAGCTTTTTCCAGAGTTACAGGGAAAAAAAGTGCTTGATCTTGGATGCGGCTACGGCTGGCACTGCATTATACTGGTCAGATGTTCCTGCGTCTGGGGCTTGCAACAGTGATCGTTGTTGGAAATACGCTGATCATGAAAGAGCAGATTACCTTATTTTCCTACCTGTTATTCCTGAGCGCAGCATCCCGATTATATGATCCGCTCTCGGGAGCAATGGTAAATATGGCAGAATTATTTGCTGTGGATCTTCAGGTGAAACGTCTGAAAGGCATCCAGGATTTCTCGGTGGTATTCCAGAATGTGGTGTTGTTTAATAATACGATTATGGAAAATATCCGTGCAGGCCGGAAAAATGCAACGGACAAGGAAGTTATCGCTGCTGCGAAAGCCGCACGGTGTCACGAATTCATTGAACGTCTGCCACAGGGATATCAGACCGTGATCGGAGAAAACGGAATCCACACTTTCCGGTGGAGAGTGTAAGCGCCTGTCCATCGCCAGAGCACTGTTAAAAGATGCCCCGGTGATCCTTCTCGATGAGGCAACCGCATCCCTGGACGTAGAGAACGAAACCGAGATATTTGATGCCGCAGCATTTAAGGAAAAATGAAAATATAAGGAGAAGATATGGAATCAGATATTATTAAAATCAGCCATCTGAATAAAAGCTTTGGCGAAGTAAAAGCTGTAAATGATTTGAGTTTTTGTGTGAAAAAAGGAGAATTGTTTGCGTTTCTTGGAGTAAACGGTGCAGGGAAAAGTACAACCATTTCTATTCTCTGCGGACTGCTGAAAAAAGACAGTGGAACGGTTCAGGTAAACGGAATAGAAACTGACAAAGCCGGCGCACAGACAAAAAGGATGCTTGGTGTTGTATTTCAGGATAGCGTACTT
>SKED01002703.1_pt1 | contig 12096 bp, 8 predicted proteins | sample 4826651 | NCBI WGS metagenome assembly SKED01 (sample SAMN11008818, study PRJNA524170) | human gut metagenome | biome: Human fecal sample; material: Feces; isolation source: fecal sample from pouch patient p19 | host: Homo sapiens | place: Israel: Tel-Aviv | collected 2016-06-28
GAATAACTACGCTTAATGTTTCTTTTATGTGCTCAATAATCTGAATATCCATACCGCACCTCCTTCAATTATTATAATATAATCATTCATATTTTTTTCTCAACGGGTTTGTTGTAAGAGGTACAAAATCTGGCATTAAAATGCCATTAACTGAGCAAACGGAGTATACCCTACCCGCCGTCTATAACAAATGTTAAGTAATATAACGCTTTTCGGTGTCAAAAGCCTTGTTTAAGCGGCTCATAGAGCATAAAATAGGGCGGGTAAGTTATCCCTACTCGCCACGATTTTACAGTCAAATTCGTTACAATGCTTTAATTGTAGATGATTTCCTCATTCACAACCTCCATAGCACACGCCCGTATGTTATTCATTCGACCAACCCACTCTAAGGTGTTTTCAACCTTTAACTGCTCCGTGATACCCTGTGCCTGTTTCATCTGCTCTGTGAGTATTTCAAAGCGTTCTTGTGCCTGTCTGTCAATGTCGGCAAGGTAAGTGTTCAGCCTGCCGCTTGTCAATAGCGTTGTGTATGTATTTCTGTGGTATTCTTTCAGATACCGCAAGTGCCGCTGTCCCCACAAACCGATAGGTTGTTCTTTTTCGGCTGGTAAGATAAAACAAGGAATATAATAATCTCCTTGCAGTTCATACCACATACCATTTTTATCATCGTAAATGTACTTGTCCATTGAAAAATCCTCCGTTATAATATATTCGCACATACATCACAGTTCTCCGATTGCCACACTCTGTTATATCTTGTTGTGAGATTTTCTTGCCCTTGTATTTGCCCTTATGAGCAAAGAGGGAAAGAATAAACTTGTGTGTAATCGTATAAAGAGATAAGGCGAACACATTGCGATAAATCCTTTATTTTCAAGGCTTTTGGAGGATTTTATTAAAACACTGTAACCTCTGTTGAGAGGTCATAATTTACTGATATTCAAATTGGAATTTGAATTATTTGGCTTTTTTCGCTGAACTGTCAAAAAGCAATACAAGAGTTGCGTTATCGGCTGTACCTGTTTCTTTAAGACCGTTCTTTTTCTGGAATTTCTTAACAGCCTCGGCTGTTACTTCGCCGTAGTAGCCTGTCACATTGTCCTTGTCGGCAATGTAACCGATGTTATAAAGGCGGAGCTGCATAGCCTTTACCGTGTCATTTTCATCTTCCTGCTTGAGTGAAAGGTCTGATGTAATGGTAAGATTATACTTATCGGCAACCGACTTTGAATTGCTTGCGGTTGTTGTTGCCTGAGTTGCGGTTGTTGCGTCAGTCTTTGACGCTGTCGCATCCTGAGCCTTTGTTGTGTCTGTTGCAGACTTTGGCTTGAGGTCGGGATACATAAAGTAAACCATTTTTTCAAGTGCTTCCAGAGCAGTATTGCCGGGTCTTGACATTTCTTCAAGCGAAACCTCAAGAATTTTGCCTGTCTTGACTGCGCCAAGACTTGCGAGTGTTGTATCGCCCTTAATTTTATCAAGAGTAGCTTTGTCTGCATAGAAGATAAAGTTCGGATTTGCAATCTTGAGAGTTGCAACATCAACATTGTTGTCGCTGATGTTTACTGCGGCATTAACCGCCCCCGTATAGCCGAGGAGCATATCGCCGTATGTTCCGCTTGTCATCATCTTGAGTCTGTCGTCTTCTGTATAGAGATAACAAACCGTATCAAGAATGCCGGAATTTCTGTTATTAACCTGCTGTTTGTAGTTGTTCATCTTATCAAGCAATTCATTGTAGGTATCTTCACCCTTCTTTGCGCCCGTTTTTGTGCCGCCGCAAATTTTGCCGATTGTCACATAGTTTGTTTCAACCTGCTTGGGAGTGTCACCGTGTGACATTGTGACAACCTGAATACCCTTGTCCTGAAGCTTCTTCTTTGCGTCCTCATTTATTGACTGACCTGCAAACACAAGGTTTGTGCCGGAATTGATAATTTTGTCGGTATCGGGATTTTCATATGAACCGACGCTCGGGGCAACTGCGATTGACTGCTGGTCAACCTCATCACTTCTGCCCACAATATATCTGTCATAGCCTGTTGCGATGAGGATATCGGCTGTCGGCGCATCAAGAACAACAATGTTCTTTGGCTGACTTTCTATCGTGATGTTTGCCACCTCAACAGGATATTCTCCGTCAGAACAACCGCTGAAAAGCGCAACTGCCGAAAGCATTGTCACAACTGCAAGAGCAATTGAAATTATTTTTGTTTTCATAACTGACCTCCGATTAATCAGCAAAACAGCGATTCAACATACTGTCTTGCACATCTTGGCGAACGACCGCCTCTTGAAAGTGCAAACTGCTCAGCACCGAGTGCAAGCTCTTCGTGAGTCATCTTGACGCCTCTCTGCTCTGCAAGAGAATATACAATTTCAAGAAAATCATTCTTTGAAGGAATTGTGTAGCAGACTGCAAGACCGAAACGGTCCGAAAGCGAAAGACTTTCCTGCATATTGTCACGAACATTGATATCATCAACAGTATGCGTTCTGTCGGAAATGCTTTCCTTAACAAGGTGTCTGCGATTTGATGTTGCATAAATCAACGCATTATCGGGACGAGCCGCAAGTCCGCCCTCAAGCACGGCTTTAAGGGTTGTATAGCTCTGATCCTGATGCTGGAACGAAAGATCATCAATAAATATAATGAATTTAAGCGGAAGAGCGGCAATCTTGTCAACAAGAAGCGGAAAATCAATGAGCCTGTCCTTAGGCATTTCAACAATGCGGAGTCCGTCCTTGCGGAACTCGTTTGCAATTGCCTTGACTGTTGAACTTTTACCTGTACCCTTATCACCGTAAAGCAGACAGTTGTTACAGCTCTTGCCCTGAATAAATGAAAGTGTGTTGTTTACAACCTGACTTCTCTGACGCTCATATCCCGTAAATGTATCCATATCAATCCTGTCCGGATGCTCAACAGGCTGAATGTCACCGTCACGCCAGATAAATGCCTTGTAACGGGCAAACATTCCGCAACCGTTTTCCTTATAATAGGCAGAAAGCTTGTCAAGTGAACCGTCAAATCCGTCAAAGCACGGAGCGCACTTGCCTGTCTGCCACTTTGGAAGAATCGGAATAAGCTCCTTGATTTCATCGGCATAGGTATATGCCTCAAGCACTTCATCGGAAGTAAGCTTTGCGCCTGTTAAAATAGCGTCGCAGTCTGTCTTAACGGCAGAAACAACATTTTCGGGTAACTCTCCCTGTTTGCCGGCTGTTGCGGCACGGGCAAAACAGTTATCGTCAAAAAGAGCCGTTTCGCTGATTGCAAATGCGAACTTATCCGCACAGCCTCTTTCGCAAAGCATTGAGCAAAGCTTGCCGTATGCACCGAGAAATTCCTCAGGCTTTTTGTCGAGCGAAAGCAAAAGTTCATAAAAGGCTTTCGGAACGCTTCTGTTCATTATACCTCTGAATACAGAGAGTGATGACAAAAGCATTTTACACTTATTTACATTATTCATTCTAAACATCCCAATCTGTTCTAATCTATTTAATTGTACACATTTTTATCCGTTTAGTCAATAATTTACGGCAAACAACGGCATCCTATTTTTTACGCTTTAACAAGCCAAAATATGTATAATTTTTCACCGCATCAAGTATACATTGGGTTCAATGACGGTTAAAACGGCGATAAATCGGGATAAATACGGGCTTTTCAGGGTTTTAAAAGAATTTTTAAATTTTTTTAAAAAAAGTGTTGACATTTGGTGCAGCCCGTAGTATAATCAATACTGTTCTCAGGAGAGAAACAAAAGTTAATAAGTTGGTGTTGATGACGCTGAGGGTCCACCTGTTCCCATACCGAACACAGAAGTTAAGCTCAGTGGTGCCGAAGATACTTGGCTGGTGACGGCCCGGAAAAATAGGGAGATGCCAACACATAAAGTGTCCACCCAGTAGGGTGGGCGTTTTTTTATACTTTTTTTGCTTTGCAAACCCGTAGGGGCGTTCATTGGACGCCCGCAAGTAACGGCACAATATTTGCGATAAGGACAAATTATATAAATGTCACAAAGATATTGTTCTACTGTAGCGGCGATCAGTGATCGCCAATCAATTCGTGTGCAAACACGAATTGACTAAATGATAATTTCAATTCGGTATTATAATCGGTTGAAACATATAATTTGTATTTATTCGTTTTGGTTTTGCAACCAAAACGATTGGTAGCCTTGCGACCGCCGCCTGTGGCGGATAAAGAGAGCAGAGCGCTGTTTGAAATAACGAGCAAAAGGAAGCACATTTATGTGCAACGCATTGCGACTATATTTCAGACGGGAGAACAAGGTTCGCCGCTACAAAACAATACACCGCTTTCTTCACATCAAAACATATGTGTGTGAACATAAAATTTCATCAAGACGGGCGTCCAATGAACGCCCCTACAAAATTGCGAAAACAATTACAATGCCATATACACTAATTGGAGTATCCATATGTTTAATATAACCGAACTTTTAAAAAACGAAATATCCGTATGGGAACAACTGAAAAATTGCGGAAAGCCTGTTGTGCTTTACGGAATGGGTGACGGTGCGGACAAGGTTCTTGCCGCATTTGACCAATACGGAATCAAAGCTTCTGCCGTTATTGCAAGTGATGATTTTGTGCGTGGGCAGAAATTCCACGATTTCACGGTGAAGAAGCTCTCCGATGTTGAAACCGAATTTGGCGACATTATAATCGCCCTCTGCTTTGCAAGCCAGCTTCCCGATGTTATGGAACACATAACGAAAATTTCCGAAAAACACGAAACGCTTGTCCCCTCCGTTCCTGTTTTTGGAAACAAACTTTTTGACAATGATTTTATTACCGAAAATAAAGAGCAAATTGAAAGTGCATACAGTCTGCTTGCCGATGACCTTTCAAAAAAGGTTTACGAAAACATTCTGAAATTCTACTACACAGGCAGAATTGACCTCCTCCCCCCTGTCACAACCGACAAGGACGAGGCTTTCGGCAATATTCTGAATCTCAGTGAAAACGAAAGCTATGTTGACCTCGGCGCATACAACGGCGACACGATTGACGAATTTCTGCACTACACAAACGGCAGTTACAAGCGTATAATCGCATTTGAACCTAACGCAAAGAATTTTGAAAAGCTGAAACTTCATTGCAAGGGCATGGCGAATGTGTCGCTTTGGCAACTCGGCTCATACAGTAAAAACACGGAGCTTATATTCAACAACAAGGCCGGTCGCAACAGCGCAATTGCCGACAAGGGCGTTGCAACAAAGGTTGCGACAGTCGATACGATTCTCTGCGGAATGGCGGCAGGATACATTAAAGCCGATGTTGAGGGGGCGGATATGGAAACCCTTATCGGTATGCAGAAAACAATGGAAAATTGCAAACCAAAGCTGAATTTTTCGGCATACCACAGATTTGAGGATATTTTCCGCCTTGCACTATACATTCACAGCGTGAATCCCGACTACAAAATTTTTCTCCGCCACCACCCATACATTCCGGCATGGGATACGAATTTATATTGTATATAATATAATTTGCCGACGGCAAGTCACCGTACGGGTTTTATACAAAACAAAAATGCATCAGACCTTTTCGGGATCTGATGCATTTTTTAATAATTTCAGTTATGTCTTTTTATTCGCTTACGAACAAGTGACGAACACCGCCAAATTATAATCAAAAATCAATGATTATTTTTTAGTTACTTTAAGTGCTCCTGTTGTCTTGTCGAAGCTGAATGTATATGTACCGCCTGATGCGATAAGTGTTACATTAGATGTGTAAGAGCTCTTGAGGTTCTTTGTACCGCTGTCAACAATCTTTGAACCGATTGTGTATGCTGTACCGTAGTTATAAACCTTGAATGAGTATGTACCCTCACTAAGCTTTACTGTACCCTTTGCAACATTGCTTTCGCCGCCCTTGTCATCAAGTACGAGGTTGATGTCGCCCGATACATGAACATCATCAGCTTTCTCATCCTTTGTAGGAACATAACCTACAACGAGTTTCTTTGTTTTTGTGTTGAGTGTGAATGTGTATGTACCGCCTGTTGCGTTGAGTGTTAGGTAGCTTGAATACTTGCTGTTGAGTGAAAGTGAATTTCCGTTTGTTGTGTTGTTGATTACTTTGCTGTAACCGTAAACCACATTATCTGCAGAAAGCTTGAACTTGTATGTGCCTGCTGCAAGATATGTTGAACCAACTGCGATAGTTCTGCCTTTTACAGGCGAAAGAATTGTGTTGAGGTCACCGATGAGGTAATCATTCGGGAGATTCTTGTCATACTTAACAACGAGTGTGTTTGTCTTTGTGTTAAACTGGAATGTGTATGTACCGCCTGTTGCAACGAGTGTTGTGCTGCTCTTGAACTTCTTGTTGAATGTAAGACCCTTTGTTGTGTCTGTAAATGTCTTAGAGTAACCGAGAAGTGTGCCATAGTTATCAATCTTGAATGTGTATGTACCCTTCTGAAGAGCGATTTTTCCGCCTACTTTATCTGTACCGATTGCTGTAAGCTTGAGCTTGATGTTGTCGCCGTATACATAGTAGCCGTCTGTAGGAACATCCGAAGGAGCAACTGTTGTCGGCTGTGTTGCCGGCTGTGTTGCTGTTGTTGGCTGTGGTGCTGTTGTTGGCTGTGTTGCTGTTGTTGGCTGTGTTGCTGTTGTAGGCTGTGTTGCTGTTGTGGGCTGTGTTGCTGTTGTAGGCTGAGGAGCTGTTGTTGGCTCTTCGCCCTGAACGAGAACTGCCTTTGCAGTAAATGCAGCACCTGCTACTTTGTTAGCACTATTGTCAATATAACCGATGTCCTTCTTTTCGTTTTCGAAGAGCTCCTTATATGTATCAGCCTCTGTACCTGTAAGATAATCAACATTGAGATTTACTGTTGTGTCACCGCTGCCTACAACATCAAATGTAAATGTGCAATAAACATTCTCTGACTTGAAGTTGAAAAGATCAAGGCTTGAGCAGGTGAAGAGAACCTTATTTGTAAGGCTTGGATTCCAAACGATGCTTCTCTGGAATACAGGGAAAACCTTTTCCCTTGTATTTGTTGATGCAAGCTTGAGAACCTTGCTGTCGTATGTAAGACTGCTCTGTGCATTAACGATCATGTGATCTGCCTTGAGAAGGTAAGTGACAACAACCTGCTTTGTCTGTGCATTGTAATCATACGAAACAGGATCTGCCACATTTGATGTAACATTGATCTTGTTGCCTGCACTTGTTTCTTCGCTTGTTTCGGCAGCACTTGCTGAGAAAGGCAGAGCTGTGAACATGCACAGCACCATCATTACCGCAAGAACCACAGAAAGCTTTTTCTGAATTTTTTTCATACTTGCTGCTCCTTTAATAAAATAAAATTACCGTTCGCCACAGTTTTGTGGCAATACTTCTAAGCTTCGGAAACTTTAACAGTACAAAATTTCCGAGGACATTTAGATTATAGCACATTTAAGTTGTTCGGGCAATGAATCTGTTATTCTTTTAACGGAAATGTTTTAGCTAAAAATCTGTGCAAAATAACGGTGAAATTGTTGTATTGTACAAATTTTCGTGCTTATTATTGTGTATATTGCCTTTTTATCGACAGTTTTTACATATATTGACAATTACAATATAAGAAATTTCAGTGTTTTACGCCTGTTCATTTCATATAAAAAACAAAAGCCCGAATTCGAGAAATATCGGATTCGGACTTGCTTATTATCAGAATTTATCAGAATGATTTAAAAAGCTCAATTGCTTTTGCGGGATCTGCGGCTCTGAAAACGGCTGTTCCCGCAACGCACACATCAACGCCTGCCTCTGACGCCTGCTCAATGGTATCTCTGCTGATTCCGCCGTCAGCCTCAATAAGGATATTGTTCAGACCTCTGCGTTGGCATTCCCTCTTGATTTCCTTAACCTTCGGCATCATCTCGGGCATAAAGCCCTGTCCGCCAAAGCCCGGTTCAACCGTCATAACAAGTACAAGGTCAAGCTTTTCAAGATACGGAAATACTGTCCAGGCAGGAGTGTTTGGCTTTAGAACAAGTCCGGGTTTGATTCCTCTTGACTTGATTTTCGCAATTGTATCATCAATGTCAGAGTCGCATTCAACATGGAAGGTGATGATATCCGCACCTGCATCGGCAAAATCGTCAATATATTTAAGCGGATCGCTTATCATAAGGTGAACATCAAACGGGCGGTTTGAGAACTTCCTTACCGCCTTGATTACAGGAGCGCCAAAGGTTATGTTCGGAACAAAGTGACCGTCCATAACATCAAGATGCATCCAATCGGCACCCGCCAGATCCATTCTTTCAATTTCTTCACCCATTTTTGAAAAGTCACAAGACAAAAGTGACGGAGCTATTTTCATATTTTACATCCTTTCCTACGGTTTTTGGACAGCCGGAGCAAAAACAGCGGCGGCGCCCCAGAACAACGCATAAATCAATACTTCAAGCGAACCCATAACCTGTACACCGGCATAAAGCGAAAGTGTTGACGCAACGAGCAATCCGAAAATTACGGCAATCAGCTGAATTATGATTGAAAGCGAAATATTGTGCTTGATTTTTACGCAACCCGTAACTGCACGGGCAAGCGATGCGGCTTTGCCGTTTGTAATGAGATATGAACGGGAGGTTTCCTCAACCGTATCCTCAGCCTCCCTGAGAACATTTCCGAGTCCTGTCGGAAGCACCTTGATACTGCGGTAGAACAAATCGTAGAGTTTTGCAACAAGGTCATTTGTAACATTATAATCGGTTGTTCTGATGAGAAAGCTTATGCCGTTGGTTTCGGCTCTCTGCATTTCAGCCTTGAGCTGAGCGTCGGGAGTGTATCTTGTAACAAACATTGCAACAAGTCTGCCTGCTCTTGACAGATATGTGACCTGTCTGCCCTGAGAAGTATATTTCTCCTCATATTCCATATTCGGAACTTCCACGCTGTACTTTTCCATAAGCGTGCGTGAACCCACAAGGATTCTTTCGCTCTTAATCCATCCCACAAGTCCGATTTCATCCTCATAAAGAACGCTTTCAACCTCGGGAAGTGTTTCCTCGGTTTCTGCAACTACCGAATCAAAAGCATTTGCAATCGGATTCTGAGCCTCTTTAAGAATTGCAATACCGCAGAGAAGAGATTCGTCAATGCTGTAATCCTCAAAGGTTTTGATGCCCTCAAGTGAGATTGACTCGGCAGGGAACAATTCATTTGCATCTATCATTATAGCCGTACTGTCGCAGAACTGCTTTACCGACGGATAACCCGAAAGCATTGAGCCGTAGGAGAGCAGAGTTTTGCAAAGCTTTCTCACGGGGGCATTAACAGAAAGAAGTGTTGCCACAGGCACAGACACCGCAGTGATAAGTGCAAATGCATTCAAAGCGTCTGCAAATGACAGCTTAACAACACCGTACATTACCGCAATGATTATTGATGCAATTGTTGTTATCGGGGCAAGCTTTGACGCCAGATCCTCGCTCGGATCGGGTGCATAAGATATTTTGAGAAAGTTTGACGGAAATTCAGTCTTATGCTGATAGGCAATTATCGGACGGTCGGCGGCAGTACCGCTCATCATCTGCATTGCAACAGACTCGTTGTTGTAAATTTTTGACGCATATTTCTGTCCCTTTGATGAAACAAACTTAAAATTGTCCTTTACACGAAGAACCATATAAAGCTTTCCCACATTATTTGCAAAGAACGCAAGCATAGGAATTACCGTGTAGTAGTTCACATGAAATCCGTTCAAATCGCCAAGGCAGAAGAATGAAACAATTATCTGAACCATTCCTGCCGCACCTGCAACGGCAACGGCTGTATCGGAATTACCTTTGATATGCACAAGCGGTGAAAGTCCGCTGAGCATTGCCACACGGTTCAGCACAAGCGACGCCGCCATAAGAATAAACAGCAAAATTGCGTATGCCGCCGGTGCAAAAGGAACTGCCGAACATATTGCACTCGGGAAAATTCTTGTAACGATTGTGAGAACAACCACAACTGCGGCAATTATTCCCGACAACAGACTTCTCATAAAGAGCTTTCTTATATTATGATTCAGCTCATAGAGAATACTTTTTTCGTCCTCCTCGCCTGTATAATCCTCAACAGGCTTTGAATTTTCCTCTTTTACGGTATCGTTATCATCTGATTCATCCTTTGAAAAGATTCCGACAAGGGCAGAAATAACCTTTTCGCCTATAGGGCGGTTATCCTTATGCTTTTCCTCGGTCGGGGCGATCTCCTCATCAACTATTGTCGGCTCGGGACGAAGCACATGAGCGATTACCGAAGGATTCTTTGAACGCACATACTCCTCATACTCATTCGCTACGGCCTCGGAAAATCTGCCTGCCTTGACATTGAGAATATTTCTCGGTTCATCGGGACGATACACGGGAACTTTTGCAACCACCTTGCGAGGCGGTTTTTCTGTATTCGGAAACTGATGAACGGGAGTCTGCGAAGCCTCTTTCTTTTCTTTTGTTTCGGTCTTTTCCTTTGGCTTATCCTCGGGAATGTCGATATCTATGGTATGGTAGCTTTTAATTTCAGCCTCGTCACGAAACTGGTCAACCTCTCCGAGCACTTCGCCCGAAAATTCTGTGTTTTCATCATACTCAGGTGTGAGGGTAACTATTTTATTTTCTTCCTCGGCGGCTTTTTTCTTTGCCTCCTCATACTCACGCTTGGCCTTTTCGGCTTTTTCCGCAGCCTTTTTTTCAGCCTCTGCTTTAAGCTGTTCGGGAGTTACAAGGTCATCGTCATTTCCGTCCATTATAAGCTCTGCCTGCATTGTGGCGGCAGTCTTATCCCCGACTATTGAGTTTGAAGTATCAGGTTCGGATTCATCAAGCGGATTTGTATTTTTTAACCTCGGCTTTTTATCGGCATTGCTGAAAATCTCTTCAATCTTCGGCTTTGCACGGTATTTCTGTGCCGTCTGCTCCATTCGTTCCTGATCGGCAAGATAGTGGGTTTCTTCGAGTATGCTCTCGATTTCAAGCTCTTTAAGCCTGTCCTTGTCCATATCAGCCAAAGCATTCACTCCTTTTTATTTACTCTCGGGCAGATAGTTAGATTTATCAAAAACTATGCCGCCCGAGCGGTACTCTCTGTTTTTACAATCTTTGACATTTAAACACACAACTTTGATAACATCAAATGATTTTCAACTTTCAATTTGACATCAGCGGTTTTTCATCGCTTTGTACATCAAAATTCCTGCGGCAACCGACGCATTAAGGGAATTTATCTGACCTTTCATGGGCAATGACGCTATTACATCGCACTTTTCACGGACAAGTCTTGAAATGCCCTTACCTTCGTTGCCGATAACAATTGCACACGCACCCGAAAAATCACACTCGTCATAATCCGTGCCGTCCATATCTGCGCCGTAAACCCACACGCCTTTTTCTTTGAGCTCATCAAGTGTAACCGCAATATTGGTCACCCTTGCAACACGCATATATTCAATTGCGCCTGCAGACGCTTTGGCAACCGTGTAGCTTAAACCGGCACTTCTGCGTTTCGGAATAATAATTCCGTGAACTCCGGCACATTCTGCGGTTCTGATTATTGCACCGAGATTATGCGGATCTTCAACCTCATCAAGCACAACAACAAACGGAGCTTCGCCCTTGCTTTCGGCATATTCGAGGATATCGTCAACCGTTGAATAATCCTTTGCCGCTGCAAATGCGACAATACCCTGATGAGTTGCACCGCCGCTCACATAATCAAGCTTTGTGCGGTCAACCTCCTTAACGGGAATTTTCTTGTCACGGGCTTTTGCGAGGATTCCTACAATCGCACCGCTCTTTTCACCCTTTGCAACAAGAATTTTGTCAATCGGTCGGTTACTGCGAACAGCCTCGCTTACAGGATTTCGCCCTGCAATCACATCAGGCTTTTGTTCTGTATTTTCAAATCTTTCGTTTTTCATCATAATCAGCCTTATTCGGTTTCCTTTTTATTTTTTGTGTCTGCATGGGACACACCACTTCATTTTGCTATCTATTATAACATAACAATTCAAATTATTAAATACTTTTAAGCCATTTGTTTTTAAAAACTCAAACTCTGTAC
>SKED01002708.1_pt1 | contig 12069 bp, 10 predicted proteins | sample 4826651 | NCBI WGS metagenome assembly SKED01 (sample SAMN11008818, study PRJNA524170) | human gut metagenome | biome: Human fecal sample; material: Feces; isolation source: fecal sample from pouch patient p19 | host: Homo sapiens | place: Israel: Tel-Aviv | collected 2016-06-28
GACAAAATATCTGAGCAAGTTCTCTGATAATCAGATTCACTGATATACCATCTTGGCAGATTCAGTATATCACGAATTGAAAGATACAACAATTCCCGAATATCTGTTCATCAGAGACTTGCCCGGAAGGGCAGGAGGTGGAAGTGACAATATTTGAACAGATAAAAAAATGTGTGACAGCGAGACAAGCTGCAGAGCATTACGGAATAAAAGTAAAAAACAATGGAATGGCATGTTGTCCGTTTCATAGTGATCGACATCCAAGTATGAAAACAGATAAAAATTATCATTGTTTTGCATGCGGAGTGGGCGGAGATGCAATAGATTTTATAGCAAGGTTATTTGGAATATCACAGTATGAAGCTGCGAAAAAGCTGATAGAAGATTTTGGACTGGATATAAAAGTCGAAGACAGAAACAGATACAAAAGGACGAACCAAAGCAGGAATACTTTGATATCAAAGAAACCTAAAGTTGTGATGATCAGAGAAAAACTGGAGCAGTGGTTAAAACATGCAACAGACGTGCTAATCAGATATCTGAAATGGATTCAGTTCTGGAAAGAGTTTTACAGACCAGAACCGGAAGGAGAATGGCACGAATTATTTACGGAGGCATTGGCAAATGAAAGAAAGATAAATGACTATCTAGACGTGCTGATGTTTGGAACGGGAGAAGAAATTGTAGAGTTTTTCAAGATAAAGAGAAGGGAGGTTGAAAAAATTGAAGAAAGAATTAACGAATATCAGCGAGAAGTCCTTGATGGAATTAGAAGATATTGTGAATGAGGAGATGCTTACAGTAGAAGATGTCAATGAAATGCTGGAGCATACGGATAAAGGAAGAACAAAGCAGACAATCAGAAATTGTGTAACGGTACTTCAAAATGATCCAGTGCTGAAAAAAGCAATTAAGAGGAATGAACTTTCCGGAAGAATGGACATTGTGAAAGAGGTGCCTTGGGAACGGAGAAGCGAGAGCCTCACAGTGACAGATACGGACGATAGTAATCTAAAGATGTATCTGGAAGATAATTATGAGATTACTAGTGAACGAGTAATAAAAAAAGGAGTGGATATTGTTTCCAATGAAAATAAGTATCATCCGATTCGAGATTATCTGGAAAGCCTAACGTGGGATGGCGTTCCACGCATTGAGAATTTACTTCCACGGTTTCTTGGAGCTGAAAAGAGCAGTTATACGACTGGTGTGATGAAAATGCATATGCTGGCAGCAATATCTAGGATATATGAACCAGGAATAAAGTATGATATTATGCTTTGCCTGGTAGGAAGTCAGGGAGCCGGAAAATCTACTTTTTTCAAATATCTAGCGATAAATGACGATTGGTTCAGTGACAATCTGGATCACCTGGATGATGAAAATATTTATCGGAAATTACAGAACCATTGGATTATAGAGATGGGAGAAATGAAAGCAACTGTTACTGCAAAGAACATTGAACAGATCAAATCGTTTCTAAGCAGACAGAAAGAAACTTACAAAGTTCCTTATGAGGTTTATCCAGAGGACAGACCACGACAGTGTGTATTTTGCGGAACATCGAATGACCTGAATTTTCTTCCATTGGATAGAACCGGAAACAGGAGATTTGCCCCAGTTATGACAGATATAGCAAAATCAAAAGTTCATATTCTAGAAAATGAAGAAGAGAGCAGAGCTTATATTGTACAGGCATGGGCAGAGGCTATGGTGCTTTACCGACAGGGAAATGTATACCTCAGTTTTACAAAAGAGATTGAGGAAGAAGCGAAGAAACTGCAGAAAGAATTTATGCCGGAAGATACAAATGCAGGAATTATCCAGGCGTTTCTTGATGACTATGAAGACGATTATGTATGTACAAAGCTTTTGTTTGATGATGCACTGCATCGGACAGGTGAGATGAAACAATGGGAAAGCAAAGAAATCGCAAATATTATGAATAATGCAATAGAAGGATGGAAACAACACGGTACTCACCGTTTTGGAAAGGAATATGGCATCCAGCGGTCATGGAAACGAATAGAAGGTACTGAGAAAAAAGACAAGGACGGATTCATGGAAGTGCCGAAACAATTGGAGATACCGTTTGAGTAAAGATTATTGTAAACGATGCAAACGGAACTTTTGGAAAAAACTTAAAAAGTTAAGTTTTAAAATGTTTTTGCCTATGTTTACAGCTTTCGTTTACAAGATGATATCGGATGAAATATAAGCCGACCAACGGGAGGAATAGCACCGCAGGTCGCAAGGGGACTTTTGATGGACGGTACGGCTGTCGAAAGTGCTTTTGCGTTACTTTTGACAAAAGTAACAAAACCGCCGTATCCGGCGATAAATATATTTTGTGCCATAATTGGCAGAGATACAAATTTATGTGTCCTATCGGGCACTAGTTTTAGAGAGAAAGGAGAAGCGTATGATGATGAAACGAACAATGTGTGGTATGGTTGGGCCAGGTTCACTGGCTCACAATAGAAGGGTATTTAAAACGGAAAATGTGAATCCGGAAAGAACCCAATATAATATCTGTTACCGAGATGAAAATCTGAAAGAAGTTTACAAAGAGTTGTTTGATGAGGCTGTGGAGAGATACAATGTTGGAAAACGAAATGATCGAAAGATTACTAATTATTATGAAAAGATACGGCTTGGAAAACAGGAAAAGCTTTTTCATGAAGTAATCTTTCAGGTCGGAAATTGTGGAGATATGGCAGTAGGGACGGAAGAAGGAGAGTTAGCTGTAAAGGTATTGGATGATTTTATAAAAGATTTTGAAAAAAGAAATCCTACACTTCGGTTATTTAATTGCTATTTACATCTAGATGAGTCTACTCCACATTTGCATGTTGATTTTGTTCCATATGTGAGTGGGTGGACTGGAAAAGGCATGGACACGAAAGTTTCTTTAAAGCAGGCATTAAAAAACCTTGGATTTCCAGGCGGAAGTAAACGTGACACAGAACTTAACCAGTGGATTAATCATGAAAAAGAAGTTTTGGCAGAAGTCGCTAAAAAGCATGGAATTGAATGGGAACAGAAAGGCACACATGAAGAACATCTGGATGTTTATAATTTTAAGAAGAAAGAACGTAAGAAGGAAGTGCAGGCTCTGGAGCAAGAAAAAGAATACCTGACAGCGGAAAACGAAAGTTTAGCTTTCAAGATTTCAGAAGTAAAAGCTGATATTGAAAAGTTGGAAGATGAAAAGCTTCAGTTTAAAAAAGATAAAGATGCTGCAGAAAAACGTGCGAAGAAAGCAGAAACAGAATTGAAAAAACTGGAGGACAGAAGAGAATTCCTGCAACCAGTGATGGATAATGTCAGCAAGGAAATAAAAGAATACGGAATGATCAAAACATTTCTGCCAGAAGCTACTACGTTAGAACGTGCGGTAACTTATCGGGATAAGAAAATCAAACCATTATTCATTGAAATGAAAAATAAAATCGGTGCGATGGCGGCACAGGTGAAAGAACTCACTAGAGAAAGAGATAACTGGAAAAGTAAGTTTCAGAAGAAAAAGCAGGAGCATGAGAATACAAAAAAGGAACTGGCGGAAGTTCAGAAGGATTATCAGAAGTTATCCAGTGATAAAGAAATACTGCAGGGACTTGCGGACAGATACAATCGACTTTTACGTATGTTAGGGAAAGATATGGTAGAAAGACTGGTGCAGGACGATATCCGGATGCAGGAGGAACTTGAAGCGAAAAAGCATAAAGAGCAGATGCCGAAAAAAATAAGTGATTGTATACCGTGGGCGAAAGAACGAAGTGAAGAACACAATGCACAAATTAAGAAGAATAAAGCAAAGTACAGAGGAATGGAGTTATAAGAATATGAAGAAACAAATTTATGATGAAAAGAACGGACTGAGTTACACATTGCATGGAGATTATTATCTACCAGACCTAGAAATCAATGAGGAAGAACCCGCATATGGGAAATATGGAATAATGCGAAAACAGTTTTTGAAGGAGCACAGGAGTGCCAGGTATCAGTATCTGGTACTGACCGGGAAACTGATGGAGCATTTGAATCAGATTGATAAAGAGGTCAGAGAAAAAGTTGAGATGCTGGTGGAGCAGACGGCTGGACAATGGGGAGTGACAGAAGAATTGAAGATGCAGGATCAGATGGAATGGGTGAGGAGGATGAATAATATTAAGAATGTTGCGGAAGAAAGGGTGTTATTGGAAATAATTTATGCATAAAGAACACATATAAAAGAAAATCGAATATGATATGAGAAAGGGCACGTTGATTAAAAACGTGTCTTTTTTCTGTTTGCAGGGAATTGAATAGTGGCTGTTAGTTTGATACAATAAAATGGATTATACGGTATTGAGGGTGAGAAAATTATGCCGACGAAAGAACCGCGTTTTCATGGCGAAGTTACAGAAAAAAGTCATAAAAATATGAGTAGAATACGTGGAAAAGATACAAGTATAGAGGTTGTGTTGAGAAAGGCTCTATGGCATAGGGGATTCCGTTATCGAAAAAATTACAAGGGATTGCCGGGGAGACCGGATATTGTTCTGACGAAGTATCGTATTGCCATTTTTTGTGATAGTGAATTTTTCCATGGAAAAGATTGGGAAATACTGAAGCCACGATTAGAAAAAGGAAAAAATCCAGATTATTGGGTTAAGAAAATAGAGCGGAATATCCAGAGAGATGAAGAAAAGGACCATCAATTAAATTTTATGGGATGGACTGTGATACATTTCTGGGGAAAAGATATTCTGAAAGATACAGAACAGTGCGTTAGAGTGATAGAAGAGACGATATTTGATCAGAAACTGGAAGAAGTAAACGATGAAGAGGAAATGTAATGATGAATTATTTGGAAGAGTATGATGAAGCGGATCCTATTTCAATTGAAACATATGCAAAAAGGTTGATCGGAAAAACATTTGCAGATGTGTGTAAGCAGGATGACATCACCAAAGCTATGGTTGTCAGGGAGACAACAAATTATGAAGTAAAGCACGAGAACAAGAAGCGAAAAGGTGGTTTAGGAGAACTGATAGAAGAGAGATTCTTTCACTATCAAACGAATAATGATGCACGTCCGGATTTTGATAAAGCAGGTGTAGAACTAAAAGTAACACCGTATAAACAAAATAAGAATGGGACACTGGTAGCCAAGGAAAGACTGATATTGACCATGATTGATTATTTCTCAGTTGTTGATGAAACATTTGAAGATAGTCACATGTGGCAAAAGGCTCGCTTGATTTTACTGGTGTATTATCTGTATCAACAAGAGATAAAGAACCGGTTAGATTATCGTATTGGATATGTGAAGCTGTTTGCACCGCCGGAGCAAGATATAAAAATCATAGCACATGATTTTGAGGTCATTGTTGAGAAAATCAGAAACGGAAAAGCACATGAATTATCTGAAGGGGATACTCTGTATCTGGGAGCAGCACCAAAGGCAGCAACGTCAAGGGACCGGAGAAAGCAGCCGTTTAGTGCTGAATTAGCAAAACCACGGGCATTTGCATTTAAAAATTCATACATGACATATGTTCTGAACAATTATATTATTCCGGGGAAAAATACATACGAACCGATTATTAAAGGTACGGCAGAGGAATCTTTTGAGGATTATGTTGTGAGTAAAATAGATGCGTATTGCGATTGGTCGGTTACTGATTTATGTAATACATTCCATATAGAATATCAAAAGAAACCGAAAAGCCTGGAGGCAATGTTAGCATATCGGATGTTAGGCATAAAAGGAAACCATGCGGAAGAATTTGAAAAAGCAAATGTGGTAGTTAAGACGATACGTATAGAGAAAAATAATAAAATAAAGGAAAATATGTCATTCCCTACGTTCAAATTTAAAGAACTAGTAGAGGAAGACTGGGAAGATTCCACATTTGGGAATTATCTACGTGAAACTCGATTTTTGTTTGTAGTTTATAAGTTTGATCAACAAGATGAGTTAAGATTAAAAGGCTGTCAGTTTTGGAATATTCCATATGATGATTTGGAAGGTAATGTGAAGGCAGTTTGGGAAAGGACGCAGAGAGTGCTTCGTGAAGGACTTCAGATAGAAAAGAAAAATGGAAAAAATTATAATAATTTTCCAAAATCATCAGAAAATCCAGTGTGCCATGTAAGACCACATGCACAAAATTCAAAAGATACTTACGAACTTCCGGACGGAAGGCAGTATCCAAAACAATGTTTCTGGTTGAATAATAGTTATATTTTGTCGCAGTTAGATAAGAATTTTATTGAGGATTGATAATGGGTAATAAAGAATACAAAACTTCGGAAGAAGTAAAGCAGAGAGCGGAAGAAGCAATAGGACATACCTTCAAAGAAATATTTGAATTGGCTCGAAAATATCAACAAGAAAATGGGTTAAAAGAAAAGCACGGAAAGGGAGACATTGGACAAGCCTACGAAGAAGGCTGGTTTAACTATACATGCAATGAAGAAGCTGAACCAGATTTTAAAGATGCAGATGTTGAATTGAAAGTGACTCCATTTTTAATTAATAGTAGAGGATATAGAGCAAAAGAGAGATTATCACTTGGAAAAATAAACTATAGAGATGAAAATTGGAATGAATATGAAGAAAGTAGATTTTGGACAAAGAATCATCATCTGCTGGTTATGTATTACCAGTATATCCGAAATGTAAAACGCGAGGAGTTCAGTGTAGAGAAAATAGATGAGATTTTGCTGGAAGAATTGCCAGAGAGAGATCAGATGATTATTCAGCATGATTGGGAAAAGATTGCACGTTATGTAAAAGCGGGTAAAGCACATGAATTATCAGAACGAGATTTTATGTATCTCAGTCCTGCTAGAAAAGGTGCCGGTGGAGATGAGAAAGTAAAATATAATGACAAATATCCGAAAGCAAAACCAAGAGCGTATTCATTTAAAAAGTCGTATATGACAAAATTGTTTAATGAGAGAATGCTTGCCCCAGAGGAAATATCTTATATTTTGCCAGGTACGGTATTGCCAAAGGAAAAAGAATTTGACGATATTCTGATTGAAACTTTGAAACCATATTTTGGAAGAACAGTTAAATCATTGAAAAAAGAATTCCCTAATTATCGTAACGGATATAGTGAAAAGAACGATATTGTTAAGCAGATATACAAGAGTGAAAATGATTTAGAAGAAACGGATGAATTCCAAAAAGCTAATTATAGATTAAGAACCATTACAGTTGACGAAAAAGGAACACCAACGCAGGATATGTCATTTTCGGCGTTTGATTTTGACGGATTACTGAAAGAAAAGAACTGGACAGAATCCATTGTTTATGATGAGATGGTAGATTCGAAGTTTTTGCTTGTAATATTTTCAAAGAATGCAGAGGGACAAGAAATCTTGAACAATGCGCTTATATGGTATATTCCGAAAAAAGATGTGAATAAAGTAAAGGACGTGTGGAAAGAAGCAAGAAAAGTTATTAAAAATGGAATAAAGTTACAACAGAAATTATCACACGATAAAGCAGGAAGGTTAATTTTTGTGTATGAAAATAACTTCCCAAAGAGTAGTTTTAATAAAGTGGCCCATGTAAGAAATAAGGCAGGAGAGAGCGAATATTTTTGTGAAAATGCAAATTCAGTAAAATTAAAAAATCCTGCAGAGGTTATCACTTTAAAAGAAATTCCAGCGGAATTGAAAGATACTCCGATACCTACTGGAGAATACATGACCAAACAGTGCTTTTGGTTCAATAAGAAATATATGAAACAGCAGATTAAAGATTTTATAAAATCATACTAAAAAATAGAAAAGGATCTTTACAAGAATATAAAAATAGGTTATTATATTCAAGAACGATCGTTCGAATAATAAAAGAAGAGGTAATATAAAGTGAAGAAAACAGTTTGCGAATTGTTTGCCGGCGTAGGTGGTTTTAGATGTGGACTTAATAATATAAAAACAACAGAGGATTACGGTAAAGAAGAAAAATGGGATACAGTTTGGTTTAGTCAATGGGAGCCGGCAGAGAAGAATACACAGTACGCACATGACTGTTATGTATATCGGTTTGGAACACGATTAGATAATAATGGTAAAGATACTACGAATTATAATATTGAAGATGTAGATAAAACAACACTGCCTGATTTTAACCTATTAGTCGGCGGATTTCCGTGCCAGGACTATTCAGTAGCATCTTCATTAGCTACTTCTAAAGGACTTGAAGGAAAAAAAGGAATTTTATGGTGGTCAATACGTGAGACTTTAGAAGCAAAGAAACCACCATTCGTATTATTAGAAAATGTTGATAGATTATTAAAATCTCCTGCAAAACAAAGAGGTAGAGATTTTGGTGTGATTCTTGCATGTTTTCGTGATGAAGGATATACAGTGGAATGGCGTGTGATTAACGCTGCAGAATATGGATATCAGCAGAGAAGACGCCGAACATTTATTTTTGCTTATAAAAATGATACAAAATATGCGGATAGAATTTTGAAAGAAATTCAGTATACTGAGAAATTGGAAGAAGATAAAAAAATGGAATGTATGGAAAAGGCAGTTTTGGAAAATGGATTTTTTGCAAAAACATTTTCAGTAAATAAAGCGGAAAACGCTAAGATGAAAGTTAAGAAATTGCCATCAGAAGTGGGAGAAGTATCAGATACATTTCAATGTGCATTTGAAAATTCCGGAATAATGAAGGATGGAATAATCTATACAATAAAAACTGTACCGAATTATCATGGAAAGCAAATAACATTGGGAGATGTTATGGAGACTGGAGAAGTCGAAGAACAGTATTTCATTCCAGAGGAAAAATTATATTATACAGATTCGTGTGTGACACATAGTGATGAAACAGAGCAACGTCTTCCAAAAGAAGATAGACAGACTTGGCAGTATTTGAAAGGTGCCAAAAAATTGTTGCGAACAAGTTCTACTGGTCATGAATATGTATTCTCTGAGGGGGCAATTTCTATGATTGATCAAGAGGACAAGCCAGCGCGTACAATGCTCACATCAGAAGGTGGATTTAGTAGAACTACGCATATTGTGAAAGACAAGATGACAGGAAGAGTAAGATTGCTTACAGCTACAGAAGCAGAACGTATCCAGGGATTTCCTACTGATCATACGAAATATTGCCTGGTTAAAGGAGAAACTGTCGAAATGCCATTGAGAAAACGTAGATTTATGATGGGAAATGCGTTGGTGGTTAATTTGGTAGTAGATATGGAGAAGACATTAAACCGGATATTTGAGAAAGAATAGAAGCAATACATTTTTTGTTTAGCATGGATAAGTAGGCATAATACAAATATATGTGGCATATAGTATAAATTATACAAAGACAGGGGGGAGAGTGTGTGGTTTATACGAGGCCATATAAAAAATACAGTATTGGAGGAAAAAATATGGATAGAATTACACAAAGCATGATTGATTCATTCAAGAACAATCAGAGTTTGAATATGGATGATGCTTCAGAACTGTTTGAATATTTTGTAAATTATTGTGTTGTGAATAATATATATGGTTCAGATGATTTTGACCTAGAGGAAATAACTACAGGGAAAGCAACACAAGGAATAGATGGAATTGCGATTATTGTAAATCAAAAATTTGTAAATACTATTGAAGATATTGATACATTGATAGAGTATAATAAATCAATATCTGTCAAGTTTGTGTTGATTCAAGCAAAAACATCTAGTTCTTTCGATAATACTGAAATTGGAAATATGCTGACATATTCAAAATTGTTTTTTAGTGATGATACGAGCATGTTTCATACACCGGAAATGCAACATTTTATTGAACTGAAGGAATACATATTTTCTAAAGGGGACAAATTAAAGAAGAATCCGGAATTATTTTTATTTTATGTTACGTTGGGAACGTGGACAGAGGACGAAAATTTACAAGCAACAATTAGTGTAGGGAAGGAAAGCTTACGGGGAACAAACTTGTTTTCTAATATTAGTTTTGAACCTTGTGGGTCTGAAAAAATACAAGATTTATATCGAAAGACAAAGGAAAAATTAAAGTCTACATTCAAATTTGAAAAGAGAATCACAATGTATTCGATCAATGATGATGAAGTTGGATACAGTGGGGTTTTACCTTTTAAAGAATTTAAAAAGTTGATTATAGACGAAAACGGCGCTACTAAAGCTGTATTTGAAGATAATATACGAGATTATCTAGGACCAAATCCAGATGTGAATAAAAATATAACAGAGACTATTAAAACGGGAAATGTCAATGCATTTAGTATGTTAAATAATGGAATTACAGTTGTTACTTCTTCAATAATTATTTCGGGAGATATAGCTACGATTGAAGATTATCAAATTGTAAACGGCTGTCAAACAAGCAATGTGTTGATTGAAAATATGGATAGTGTTGAGGGAATTGATGAGTTGATTATTCCTATAAGGATTATTGCAACTAAAGATGAAAATTTGAAAAATGATATCACGAGAGCGACCAATAGCCAAACTGCTATAAAAAAAGATCAATTGGAAGCATTGTCAACATTCCAGAAAAAATTGGAAGAGTATTATAAGACATATAGAGATGAAGATGCACTCGTATATGAGAGACGAACGGGCCAATATAGAGATAGTAATATTCCTAAAAATAGAATTGTTACAATTGCGATGCAGATAAAAACTGTTGCAGCAATGTTTTTGGATGAACCAAGCGGTGTGTCAGGACAATATGGAACGGTTGCTAAGCGTGTTGGAAATAAAATATTCAAAACAGCAGATAAAGAAATTATATATTATGTAAGTTCTTTAGCATTGTACAAAATTGAAAATCTATTTAAGACGCACAAGATTGATAAAAAATATAGAAGAGCTAGATATCATGCAATGATGTTATTCAGAATGTTAGTATCTACAGAGGAAATGCCAAGATTTAATGCTCGTAAAATGGAAAATTATTGCAAAAGTATTTTGGAGGTCCTTGAGAATAATACTGAGTGTGAAAGAATTTTCTGCGGAATAGTGGCGTATATTGCATCCAAAGATGATGAGTTGGATATTATGGATCGAAAGTGCTTTGAAAGGAAGGAAACAACGGATTATTTAAAGAACCGTTTAGATGAAATAAAAACCTTTGTAGATGCATATTCAATTAGTGAATAATGATAACACCATGATAACAAAATCTTCAAAAACCACACGGACACAACGGAAAATCCGGATTTTTCCACACAAATCACATAAAAAATCACTATTCGTATACCGCAATACACCGGTCTGATATCGTGAAGGTGGACGTACTGTAGGATCAGGCCGTGTTGCTTCTATCATCGAGTAATCACTGATTAGCAGATAAAATTATATATATCGTTATCGTAAGATAACATTGTGTCCAAACGTAAGATACCCCGGAACCGTAAGGTTTCCGGGGTTTTTCTGTACTCTAAGAAAAGAATTGTTCGTAAATTTATCAGATTAGAAACAGTGAAATGTTTATCAGCAAGATGAAATACGGATAAATTTAAAATTGAAAAATAAGGCTTGCGGTGCCAAAACGGTGCCAAAAAGAAACTCCTGCGAATGTTTGCTATTATGGCAAGTTACAATTATATGATGAGTGCTGATGAAGTGGCACAGGATCGTTCATTTACACTTTTGTATATATTGGAATAGCACTTTAGAAAACACTATGGTAAAATAAAGTGAAGAAAAATCGGAATTGACAGAGGTAATGAACTAGAGCGTGTCTGAAAAATCATTTCCGCAATCTGCAAGCCCCACTTTGCGGTATATTTTACCCTCATTCGGTTGCTGTAGCCCGCTACGCCGCCCTTATTCGGATAAAATCTCCCACAAACTGGGGCTCGCAGCTCACGAAAAGCCTTTTTCAGACACGCTCTAGGTCTTAACGAAGAGGAGAAATAGTTAACAAAGAGAGGTGCATATGCTATGCCAGGTATACTCGTGGTTGAAGATGATGAAAATTTAAATCGTGGAATTACATTTTCACTGAAAAAATCCGGATATGAGGTTTTTTCAGCAGAATCAGTGAAAAAAGCGAAAAGAATTGCAAGTGATAATAATGTGGATG
>SKED01002709.1_pt1 | contig 12061 bp, 10 predicted proteins | sample 4826651 | NCBI WGS metagenome assembly SKED01 (sample SAMN11008818, study PRJNA524170) | human gut metagenome | biome: Human fecal sample; material: Feces; isolation source: fecal sample from pouch patient p19 | host: Homo sapiens | place: Israel: Tel-Aviv | collected 2016-06-28
CCCCCATCTCTTATAACACTCCATAAGAAGATTAGAGCCGGCTACACGAACCTTCAGATTCTTCATATCATCTACAGATTTTACCTCATGCTTGCTGTTTGTCAACTCACGGAATCCGTTCTCTGCAATACCCATGCAGTGAAGTCCGTAGCCGTTAAGGATCTCCTTCAGCTTGTCTCCGGCCTCTCCGTCAAACTTCGCATCTGCATCATCGTAGGAATCATAGATGAACGGCAGGGATACCACATTGAAGCGTGGATCAAATGCAGAATAGATCAGATTGGAATGCATGGAAATCTGTACCGGGTCTCCGTTCATCAATGCCTGGATTCCCTCGGACTGATTTCCGTTTGTCAGCTGATCCGCTGCGTAAATGTTAACCTTGACCTTTCCTCCGGTAGCCTTTTCCATGAGTTCACCGAACTTACGTCCTCCATCAGCCCAGGTACTTGTCTCCGTTGTGGAGCATGCAAAGTTCCAGGTTGTCTCAGGCCAGTTCAGATCACTGTAATCCTCCACGGTATCTACCGAATCCTCTGTAAACAGATCTACAAGATCCTGTGCATCGTCATAGCCTTCACTCTTAAGCTCCTTTACAAACCAGTCGTCGATTCCGTCTACTGCTTTCTTGAAGGAATCGATATCCATATCCTCTTTCTTTGTAAAGGTCACACCGTTGCTCTTCTCCCAGCGGCTCATGATCTCCTCGTCGCCGGAACGGTTGATATAACGCTCATACTCAACAGCCTTCTGGCCTGCCTCATCAACAACCTGCTGCTGTTCCGGTGTCAGGCTGTCATAGATATCCTGGTTGATACAGAAGAACAGACAATCATAGATTGCATCCCACATGGAGCAGTACGGCTGTACCTCCTGTACACTGGCTGCGTCGATCGCAGGCAACGGGTTCTCCTCACCCTCTACCGTATTCTGCTGAAGTGCTGTGTAGGTCTCAGACCAGTTCATATTTGTGGCATCTGCCCCCCATCTCTTATAGCATTCCATAAGAAGGTTGGAACCGGCCACACGAACCTTCAGGTTCTTCATGTCGTCTACTGTTTTTACTTCATTCTTGCTGTTTGTCAGCTCACGGAAACCGTTCTCTGCGATTCCCATACAGTGAAGTCCGTACTCGCCAAGAATTTCTTTCAGTTTCTCTCCGGCCTCACCATCAAATTTTGCATCTGCGTCATCGTAGGAATCATAAATGAACGGCAGAGATACTACATTAAATCTCGGGTCAAATGCAGAGTAGATCAGATTGGAATGCATGGAGATCTGTACCGGGTCTCCGTTCATCAGTGCCTGGATTCCCTCGGACTGATTTCCGTTTGTCAGCTGGTCTGCTGCATAAATATTAACCTTGACTTTTCCGCCGGTCGCTTTTTCCATAAGCTCACCGAACTTACGTCCTCCGTCAGCCCAGGTACTTGTCTCAGTTGTAGAGCATGCGAAGTTCCATGTCATCTCCGGCCAGTCAAGATCACTGTAATCAGCGATGGTATTAAAGGAATCACTTCCGTCTCCGGAATCCTTGGAACTCTGGCTTCCTGTGTCAGAAGACTGGTCTCCTGTATAGGAGCCCTCTTTTGCAAGAGCCTTCGGAAGAGCTGTGGAAACAGCCGGAATATAAGTGATGATCAGAAGAACTGCAACGGATGCAGCGATCATCGGCATAACTGCTCTGGAGATCTGCTGAAGAGTAACCTCCAGACCTTTTTTGATCTTGATACTGATGGCAACGAAAAGGTTTACACCTACCGGAGGTGTTACCTGTCCGATCGCAAGGTTAACTGTTGCCATAACACCGAATGCTACCACATCATAGCCCAGAGCCTTACATACCGGAAGCATGATCGGTACAAAAATGTACATCGCAGAGTTTGCATCAATGAAGCATCCTGCGATCAGGAAAATGATGTTTACGATCAGAAGGAAGGTAAACTGATTATGTGCAATGCCGGCAAGAAGCTCAGATGCCGCATTTGCAATACCAAACTTGGTACATACAAAAGAGAACAGGGAAGCACTTGCCACGATCAGCATGATTCCGCCGGTTGTCTTTGCAGAGTCAACAAGAATGTCAAACAGGTCTTTGAGCTTAACCTCACGGTAGATCACCATACCAACAAACAGACCGTAAACAACGGATACCGCTGCAGCCTCAGTTGGTGTAAAGATACCGCCGTAAATTCCTCCGAGGATGATAACCGGCATCAGAAATCCCCAGAATGCATCTTTAAATGTATCCCAACGCGCTTTTGCGGAAGCTTTTTCACGGGATGGCTGAATGTTATGTTTCTTTGCCTCAATCATAACGATGATCACAAGAGCAACACCCATCAGAAGTCCCGGAACGATACCAGCCATAAACATATCTGCAATAGATACACCTGTGATGGAAGCGTATACAACGAATGCGATACTCGGCGGTATGACAATGGCGATGGAACTGGAGGTTGCCATCAATGCCGTGGAAAACGGTGCGGAGAAACCGCCCTGCTCAACCATAGCCGGGATCAGAACTGCTCCAAGTGCCGCAACCGTTGCAGGACCGGAACCGGAGATCGCTCCGAAGAAGCAGGCTACGATAACACATACAATGGCGATACCGCCCTTTTTATGTCCTACGCAGGTATCTACGAAGTTGATCAGTCGTTTGGAAATACCGGCTTTTGCCATAATGTTTCCGGACAGAACAAAGAACGGGATAGCAAGAAGCAGGAATTTACTGATTCCGGAGTACATATTTGTAGCTACGATCGTCAGAGATGTACCGGAATAAAGGATGGCACATACAGATGACAGACCTAAGCAGATCGCAATGGGAAGTCCCAGGATCAGGAAAACAAAGAAGGAGATAAATAAGATTGCACTGATCATTTATTTGTCCTCCTTTTCATCATCTTTTTTCAGGCAGAAGTCCAGGCAGTACTCAATAAAATGAAGGATCATACAGCCTGCTCCGATCGGCACGAAGGACCAGAAGATCCACTCCGGCCAGTTCAATACGAAAGTTCTCTTGCCGTTTGCCAGCTGTGTAAGAACTTTGTCCATTCCATATTTAAATAAAATTGCGGAAAAAACAATGCTCAGGACCGTGATCAGGATCACAGATGGTTTTTCCAGTTTTTTCGGAAGACGGTCCGTAACCAGTGTCAGACTTACCAGTCCTCCTTTTTCACGGCAGGCAAGTGCTGCTGCCAGAAGTGTGATGAGAACAAACACCGCTACAACAAGCTCTTCTGTAAAAGACCATGAGCGATGGATGACCTTACGGGAAAATACATTTCCCACAGTCAGCACAAGGATCAGCAGTGTGGAAATGACCAGTACGATTTTTTCTACTGCTGCAAGTGCGTTCATGAGTTTTTTGTACACTTTCATACTCTTTCCCCTTTTGTATATTTTTCCGGTTTCAGATCCTTACCGCGTGGTTTAAAATGTTTTGGATAAAAAAAATCCGTCCCCTCTCAGGGACGGATATAAAATTCCGCAACCACCCTGTTTCTCCATTGAAACAAGCACGATTCTGCAACGTACCGGCATACGCGACTTCTGTAACGGGAAGCACCCGTGAAAACCTACTTACTTGTCTGAAACTTTCGGCTTTCCTTCTCAGGGATGATATTCAAGGCAGTTCCGCCGCTGCATCACACCAGTTACAGCTCTCTGAAGACGGTTCCTCTGTCTTTACTGATTCCCTTCACGGAATTTACTTCTGTTATGTGTTAACTCTTTAATGAGTTAAACCAATTCTAACTCTGTTTGTTTTGATAGTCAAGTTTTTTTTTCAAAAACTCCTTCAGGCGTTCTTTCCTTCTCCGGCGAAGTACTCCTTCACAAGCTTTACAACCACACCGGAAAGCAGGAATACTGCGATCAGGTTAGGGATCGCCATCAGACCGTTGAAGGTCTCTGCGATACTCCAGAGAAGTCCAAGGTCAACAGTTGCGCCGATGATCGCTACCAGAGAGTACAGTACCATAAAAGGCCTGATAGCTTTTTCCTTAAAAAGGAACTCCGCACATCTGGCTCCGTAAAGTCCCCATCCAATGATAGTGGAAAATGCGAAGCAGCACATGGCAACTGCTGTAAAGATGGAAACCCAGTTTCCGTATGTACTGGTAAAACCGCTGATGGTAAGCTCCGCTCCTGCTGCTGCGCCATAACCAACCGGCACCCCGCTGCAGAGGATGACAAGCGCTGTCAGCGTACAGATCACGATCGTGTCCGTGAATACCTCAAAGATCCCGAAAAATCCCTGTTTTACAGGTTTTCTGGTGTCTGCACAGGCATGTGCGATGGAACCGGTACCAAGACCTGCCTCATTGGAAAAAATACCTCTGGAAACACCTTTTTTCATACTCATGAAAAAGCTTCCTACTACGCCGCCTGTCACAGATGCCGGATTAAATGCCCCTCTGATGATAGCGCTGAAAACACCCGGAACATTTTTCCAGTTGATGATAACTACACCGACGGCAAGAATAATATAAAACAATGCCATAAACGGTACCAGCTTTTCTGTAACCTGGCCGATCCTTTTGATTCCGCCAAGCAGGATCATTGCCACAAGAATCGCAAGGATGATCCCCATAACAAGGTTTACCGTAGAAGTATTGTCTGCAGCGATCACATTGTAATTGATCAGTGCAGAATCAATAGCTGTTGTAATGGTATTAACCTGGGTTGCATTTCCGGTTCCGAAAACAGTAAGCACACCAAAAGCGGAAAACAGATATGCCAGCCAGTGCCAGTGTTTTTTTAGACCATTCTTAATGTAATACATTGGTCCTCCAACCAGATCTCCATTGGCATTGGTTTCGCGGAAATGTACCGCAAGTGTTACTTCTGAAAACTTTGTACACATTCCAAGAAGTGCGGAAATCCACATCCAGAATACGGCTCCCGGTCCTCCGATGGCAATAGCACCTGCCACACCTGCAATATTTCCCGTTCCCACGGTAGCAGCTAACGCCGTACAAACAGCCTGAAACGGTGTCAGACTTCCATCGGAAGCTTCTCTTTTCCGAAGCATACGTCCGATAGTGACCTTAATTGCATAGGGAAATTTCCGGATCTGGAGAAAATTCGTGCGGATACTTAAATAAAGACCTACACCAATAATACAGATCATCGCAGGAACGCCCCAGATAAAATTGTTTACGGCAGCATTCACTGATTCAATAACAGATAACATTCTATAACCCTTCCCTTATTTAATTTTGTCTTATGGGATTGTACGTTTGTTTGTACAAAAAAGACGATTCGTTAGATTATATCACATTTTTTGTCGAATGTATAAGAGAAAAGCTTTATAATTTTACTATGATAAAGAAAGAAAGTGAATAAAAGCTGCTAAGCCTGTTATCAAATATATGATCCACCTGTAATAAAAATATTTATCTGTGGCCAGCATCATTTTCCGTATCATCCAGGAATGTAAATATATATCCCCAGTATTTCTCCAGTATCTTGCCTCTGCTTCCATAGATCTCATGCTTGGTTCCGATCATATGGATATAATCACAGCTTGTTTTTCCCTGGCGATTGATCTTTCCGGCAAAATTTTTCAGGGCACGGACAGACACCAGATCTTCGGTCTGGGCCTGGATGAGCAGCATTGGTGCCGTATATTTTTTCCATCCGTAGAGACGCAGATACCAGCTCATTTCCGCAGAAGCCCAGAGCCAGCCGTAGGATGGAGACCAGGTCTGGAGCTCCTTATGTTCTGCACGGAGATTTTTGTATCGCTCATATCTTGGTTTTGATGTTGCGGAGCTTGTCTCAAAAGAACCGCTGCCATCGTAAGGCTTTCGGCCGGCAACATATTCCTCATCTTTTCCGAGAATACATTTCTCCAGTGCTATGCCGGTAGCCGCCGGCCACGGTACATTATCTGTAAGAGGACGGATCATTGGAGAAGAGAGTATCACCTTATGAAACCAGTCCGGCTCCCAGGCTGCAGCAATACCACCGATGGCACCGCCCATGGAATGTGCATACAAATCAAGTGACAGACCCGGATGTGCTTTCTTTATGTAGCGGCATGTTTTCAAAAAATCCCGGATATATCTTCTCCATGTATCGATGTGGACCAGAGACGGATCTGCGGTAAGACGATAGCTGCGGCCATGTCCGCAATGCTCCGGAATATATACGTGATATCCTTCCTTAAGAAAATAATAGGCCACTTCATCATATTTCACCGCTGATTCTGTAAATCCGTGGCTGATAACGATAACACCTCTGGGCTCATCTGCAAGATACTGAAGCATATGGATCTTACCTGTGATCCGTTTATTTTCATTGCGAAACGGATAATCCGCACCTGGTACATAAAGCTCCCTTCTACGTGCCAGAAGATATGGTGTTACGATATTTTTCATGGTTTCTTCGTATTCATTTTCATGTATGATCTTCATATTGGTTCAAACCTCCCTTGCTTTTACTGTATTACTTTTTTTCTGTGATTTATGTTTATTCTTTATAAGACATTTGAATGATCATCGATTTCCGTCTTCTTACAGGATAACAGAATTCACTTCTTACGGCAATGTTTTTCAGTCCATTTTGCTCTTTTATCACAGCAAAAAATGCCCGGACATTTTGATATGTACCGGGCATTTCTCCTGTTATTTCTGTTATTTAATAAAATCTCACAATATCTTCCACATCTTTACGTTTCGGTCTTGCAGGCTCTTCGGCTGCTTTTCCGATGGCGATCACTGCCATTACCGTTTCTGTTTCCGGAATGGAAAGGATCTCACGGAGTTTGTCTCCGGCACGAAGTCCCATGATCAGGGTTCCATATCCAAGCTCCTTTGCCTTCAGGATCAGATTCTCGTTCTGAAGTCCCAGATCATAGCAGCCCCAGCCGTTTCCGAGTTCATTATCCGGTGTTCCGTCTTTCTGAAATCCGGCATGGTTATGTACAAAGGTTGTAACGATCAGGGAGGCATTCTCTGCTTTTGCCTGGTTCATTTCCGGCAGACATTCTCTGCTGACCTTCTCCACCATCTCTTCGGACATTACACAATAATATCTTCCGGTCTGGGAGTTTTTCCAGCTGGGTGCTTCCTGAGCGGCCCGGATCACTGCAAGAAGATCTTCTTTTGTGATCCTGCTCTCCGGGCTGTATTTACGGATGGTCCTTCTCTCTTCGATCAGTTTCTGAAATTCCATATTTTTCCTCCTTACTGTCCGGTGCCGGATCTACTTCCGGATCCTGCAGTTATTCCGGCATGGATTTTTATGTTCACACTTTTTATGGAGCTATTTTAACACAATGCCGTATTGAAATCAATTTTCAGAACTCCGGCATCGTTACTGTTCACTCCGTTCTCAGCAACACGCTTCAAAAAATATTGCCTGGGAACAATAACTGCAATACCACTTATGAAGATTTTTTTTGATTTACCACATAAATTCCCACACAGACAAGAAACAGTGCGATGAGGCTTCCCATATTAAATGCCTGACGTACCTCACCCAGAACCAGTGCAGACAGGATCACACTGAACAAAGGATTTACAAAACCAAAGATCGCTACCCTGGATACATCATTCCAGGCAAGCAGCACTGACCACAGTGTATAGGCCACTGCAGACACCATTGCCAGATAAAAGATGATCCCGATACCGGCGGCATTTACCACTCCGAGATGTCCTCCCATCCCTTTTCCGATCAGGAACAGAATGATCCCGCCCATGGTGAACTGCGTTCCGCTGAGTACCACCGGAGATACCTTTCTGGAAAAAATATTGATCAGCACCGTGGACATTCCGTAAGAAAACTGCGCGATCAGAATAAATCCTTCTCCTGTAAGCCTAAAACCTGCATCCAGAGAATTTCCCATGAGATTGATCACGACCACGCCGGCAAAACCGAGGATGCAGCCAAGCATCTTTCGCCCGGTCATTTTTTCCTTGTGAAAAACAAGGCAGGACAGCAGGATCGCAATAAAATTCCCAAGACCTGTGATAATAGCGCCTTTTACACCGGAGGTATGTGCCACACCTATATAAAAGAAGAAATACTGACATACCGTCTGAGCCATACATACCGGCACCGCATATTTCAGAACAGTTCGATCCGGAAGCAGAACCTTGCGCTCACGCAAAGATGCAAAGATCAGTACAAGGATTCCTGCCAGTGCAAAACGCACACCTGCAAAAACGATCTGACTTGCCGTATCTGCAGAATCCATCTGCATCAGACGGTATCCTGTCTTGATCAGCGGGATCGCACTCCCCCAGAGAAGACAGCAGACGCAGGCAAGCGCTGCCACCACCCAGGTTTTTTTTAATATTGTTTTTGTTTGTTCCATTTGTTTATTCTCTCTTTCTCAAAACTTCTTCCATCTGACTGATCACAGCTTTTATTTCATTTATTGCACTGATACTTACGTCCCGGAAATCAAGCTTTTTCCCCTTTCCGTATAATTCCGCCTCATAAGCGCTGGCTTTCTCTTCATCTTTATCCTTGTATCGGGCTTTTCCGATCAGCCAGGCACTGGAATCCGCACAGTCCGGATATTCCGTATTTCCCCGGATTAGAAAATCCTCTGAAGCTTCCGTCAATGCTGTTTTCAGTTTTTCTGCTTTATCCAGAAATTCTTCCGTTGTCTGCGGATAATGTTCTTTTATATAGAGGAGATTTTTATGAATACAGGTGGCACTTTTTTCCATTAGTTTCCGTTCTTCCGGATCTTTGAAATTATCATATTCCCCAGGCCGGACTTCCCATCCGCGGATGGATTTGCTTAATTCCATCAGCCAGTATACATGACGGGAAATATCGTCCGGAAACATAAAATACGTAGAAAATTCATGATCGATCATAGGTGCAAGACTTATGATCCCGCCATCTTTATCACAGAGAAATGCTACATTTTCATAATGATAATTCTGGTCTCCCTTCAGGACAGAGATCAGTACCTGCATGGCAAGCTGTTCCGCCATTTCCTGATGCTCCTGCAAAAAATCAGCTTCAAAAATATCTCTATAATCATAAAACATCTGGCAATAGTTTACATAATTATCTATATCTACCTTTTCATCCGGATATTTCCGAAAAAATTCCAACAGATTCAAAAGGGATTCCCCTTCTTTATAGGCCATGGGTACTGTCGTTCCGTAGTCAAGATATTTTTCATTTACTGCCTCATACCCTTCACAGATGGCCAGTTCATATCTGGGCGCAGGCATGAAATATTCATTAATGATCGTTGACCAGAATACCTCTGCATAAGCATACAGTGGCGTGGAAAATGGTTTGGATTTCGTCAGTGGCTTGAAGATCATATTTCCCGGAAATATAGGGAAATGTTTTTCCCCGCTTACCACGCCCACGGCTTCAGCCTTAAGGTTTCCGATTCGATTTTTGTATTGATAGTGTCTGACTTTATAATACATAGCAGTCATATCGTATTGCCTTCCCCTTCAATGTATAAGACGGCTCCCGGCCGGCAAGACATTCACTTTTCAGCGGACGCTTGACGATGATCTTATCCGGATTTGCTCTGATAGCTGCATCAAAAAGATCCTTTTCCCCGGAACACGGTGGTTCCAGCTTCTGGATCAATTGAAGTTTCTTGTTGATCAGGCTGGATTTCTGTCTTGCCGGAAACATGGGATCCAGATAGATCACGTCTACAGGATCAAGAAGCTTTGACATACCTTCTACACTGTTTCCCTCGATCACCTTCATACGACCGGCAATATCTTTCAGATCCATATTTTTCTTGGCACGGCGAATGGCATCTTTAAGAAGGGCTGCGATCACCGGATTCTGCTCGTACAGCGTCACCTCATAGCCCTGGGCTGCCAGAAGAAAGGCATCCTCACCCATTCCTGCCGTAGCATCGATGGCCTTCCTTCCCTCCTTATCTGACTTCACCGCCTTCACCAGCATCTCATGCTGAAGTCTGCCTCTGGTAACTCTGTGAAGCATCGTCTCCACAAAATCCCCCTGATAGGTCAGCCCGAAACCGGACAGCGAAACGCCCCTGGAATCAAACTGCACCGTCAGAAAATCTCCCGGCTTATCCTGGAGCTGTGCTCCGGTCCTCCTGCAAAAGGCTTCCGCCATATCTCTCTGTCCGCCCTTTCCAAGACAGACTGCGATTTTATCATTCATTTCCCGATTCTCTCTTTCATGACTCTTTTTCATAAACTCTTTCATTCTACAATTTTACAAAAGAAATTGCAATTCATCTCAAAGTCAAGACCACCCGCTTAGCGGGTGGCTTGCTCTGTCCCTATAAGGGACTATTCCCTGCTTGCGCCCGGAAGGCGCACTGACAGTCTGCCAACTGCACCACATTTACAGCAGCCCCTTCCAGGGGCTATTTCAGTGCTTCCTTATTCCGGCGCTGCCCCAAAAGGGGCTTGCTGGTTTGCTTTGATTTCCTACTACTGCTCCAAGCAGTTTATTTCTTGTTTTTCTTCACCGGCTCACCCGTAAACGGGTCGATATACTCTACTAATGACATCTGGTCATATTCTAAATCTTCTTTTAATTGATTCTGAATATACTCTTTTATTGCAACCGTATTTTTTCCTACTGTATCTACATAATATCCTCTGCACCAAAAATGTCTATTTCCATACCTATATTTTAAATTTGCATGCCTTTCAAATATCATAAGAGCACTTTTTCCTTTTAAATATCCCATGAAACTCGACACACTCATACTTGGCGGAATTCTTACAAACATATGAATATGATCTGGACACCATTCTGCCTCTATTATTTCTACTCCTTTTCTTTTACATAACGATGACAAAATCTCGCATATATCCTCTCGTATCTTTCCATATATAACTTTACGTCTATATTTTGGTGCAAATACGATATGATATTTGCATTCCCATCTAGTATGTGATAATGTATTTTTATCCATTTGGATACCTCCTTTGATTTTAGTACGGTTGGCGAACCATACTTATTATAGCAAAGGAGGTTTTTTCCTTAAAGCTAAAGCGAATTTACTCACACCTGCATAGCAGGTGGTTTTTTTATTTGCTCCATTCCATTTCTCCTCCAAGAGAAACTACATTTCGCAAATTAGGCCTTTAGGCCATACAATAACAGAAAAGCAGCCCAAAGTGGCTGCCTTCCTGTGTTTTATGTATGAAGTGGCTAAATCACCGCTTCTTTCTTTTTATCTGCTGTCGGTTGTTTCCTGTCAGTATCCATCTTCATCACATCATTTTTCTTTTCTGCAAGTCTCTCTTTTAACGAAGGACGTTCTTTCTTCTCATCACGCTTTTCCTCTTTCTGTTTTGTACGTTCCTCGGCACGGTCACTGCGAAACAGCTCATGTTCTTTTGCATCATATTCATACACATGATCTGAAAGTCGTTCCTCTGGTGCTACCTGTGTCTGGTTCACTTCCTGCACCATCTGTTCAAGGTCTCTTAACTCCATTCCGGCATCTTTCGGGATAATCAGCGTTTCATGCACAGATGAGGGCAGTACATAGAAGTCTCCAACCTTGTCTGCAATTTCCTGTCTGGTATCATCATTTAATATAGTGGCAGCTCCATTTACCTTTGTATCATTTGTCAGGACAAACATTGTATCAGGAACATCCGGTATCATCTGGGATGCCATTTCTCTTGCCTCTGATATATCCATATCATTATCCCTGGCAATGTCCCCAGCCATCATTTCTATAATGGTCTCGCTCATTCCCTTGAAGCTGTATGGTTGCAAAACATCCATGTTCAAAAGAGCCTGTTCGTGCAACTCCTCAAGGGTAATCCCATATCTGTCCATCAGATTATCTGTAATCGTTATGGTTGCAGTACCTTCCGCATTTTTGTCCATTAAAATCTGATACACAACCGCCAGATCTTCCACCTTGGTGTATGGTTTATCCTCAAGGAACTGCCTGTTGGCTTCCTCATTGATGAGCTTGCACACAATCTTGTCTTTTACGTTATCAAAATCAGTAACCGCAGATACATCCATATCATGGTCAATATAATGTGCCTGATATGTTGCTGCAATCTGCCCAAGCACATCATCCATCTCAGCTCCATCCTGTATC
>SKED01002711.1_pt1 | contig 12046 bp, 10 predicted proteins | sample 4826651 | NCBI WGS metagenome assembly SKED01 (sample SAMN11008818, study PRJNA524170) | human gut metagenome | biome: Human fecal sample; material: Feces; isolation source: fecal sample from pouch patient p19 | host: Homo sapiens | place: Israel: Tel-Aviv | collected 2016-06-28
ATAATAATGTTTTTTCTTCGTACCGTTAACATATTATACCACAAAACTTGTCCTCGTCAACGGCTTTGACACGATATATGGGGGATTTTGCAATAATTCGGCTGTACCTCCAAAGACAAATCAAAACAATTTTAAATGTTTGTGCAAAATAACAACCGCAAGCTTTAGTTCATATTGAATATACACAAAAAAATCGGGCACACATCAATTATTGACTTTTTGATGCACCGGATATGTTTTTTCGCTTAAAACGCCGAAGCTGTAACCCATACTTTTATAATATGCGATTATCTCGGGAAGTGCATCCACAGTTGTGTTTTTCACCGCAGAATCGTGCAAAAGCACAACTATTGTGTTGGATTTCGGTACTTTTTTACAATTCTCTATTATAGTGTTTTTAGGCTGTTCCCTTGATACGGCATCACCCGAAGAAACGTTCCAATCAAAATAGCAGTATCCTTTTTCTTGCACCTCTTTTGTCAGCGTCGTCATAATCCCCGGCGAATACTTGCGGCTTATGGTATTGCTGCTGCCTCCGGGAAAACGAAATATGTTTGTACGGACTCCCGTTTCATTGTATACGAGATCGGATATTTTCTGCAAATCGTCAAAAAACGCCTGCTTTGAAGCATACACCTGCGGATAATTGTGAGAATATGAATGAAGCGCGATTTGGTTTCCCGATTCGGTTATGTTTTTCATATACCCGTTATACTTACCGCCGTTTTTCACAAAAAAAGTCGCCTTAACTCCGTTCTCATTCAGGATATCGATTATCCTCGGAGTGTTAGGCGACGGGCCGTCATCAAAGGTCAGGTAAACAACTTTGCCGGCATTGGCTTCGGCGAGTGCCCTGCTCTCTTGTTCCCTTTTAAGCGACACCTGCTCATTAAGCTTTGATATTTCGCCGTTCAGACTGCCCTTTTCATCCGCAAATAACGATTCCCGTTCACTCAGCGATTGCTCCACAGCCGCCTTTTGTGCCGCAACCGTTTTTAGATTTTGCTTGGTTTTGTTATATTTGACTCCGAACACCGCAAGCAGTATTGAGATTAAAATAATCAACAAAGACAGAACAAATATCATTTTTTTAAACAAATTATTTTGTTTTACAACAATGCTTAACCTTTGCTTTTCCACCGCAGTTACATCCTTTGATTTAATTTACAACTCCATTATATAATACTGTTCGACAAAATCAAGCAACAAATAATTACAAGAAAATTAATAATTTATTAAGCGCAAAAATGCCGTGTGAAAGAATGCTTCACACGGCATAATATCAACAAAAACTCTTATAAATACAGTTTATTTATTCCGCCGCAAGCGGAACCTCACTCTGAGTATCAACATTAACAAGGCCCTTGGTGGTAAGCTTTAAATGCGGTATTACCGGCAAGCTCAAAAACGACATAATCATAAACGGCTCAAAGCCCTTCGGCACACCGAGAGAATACACGCTTTCGCGTACCTTTTCGTTTTCTTCCGCCGCTCTTTCCGCTGTTTCACACGACATAAGTCCGCCTATCGGCAGAGGCATTTCGGCCACGACTTTTCCGTTTTTAACCGAAACTATACCGCCGCCGAGCTCACGTATACGGTTTGCGGCAAACGCCATATCATCGGTATTTGTGCCTATCACAATAAGATTGTGCGAATCATGCGCCACGGAAGATGCTATGGCACCCTCCTTAAGTCCGATACCCTTTATAAAAGCATTTCCTATATGGCCCGTGTTGTGATGTCTTTCAATAACGGCTATTTTCAATATATCATGCTCGATATCTATGCCGTTATTGCAGTCGAAATCAATATCCGATACCAAATCATCGGTCAAAAGCTGCCCGTCCACAAGGGAAATAACATGGCATTTTCTTTTACCGTTATAATCGACGACAAAATCAGACGAAGACAGCATGGGCAAATTAAACGAGTTACGCACTTTCTTTTCGAGAGCATCATTTATTTTCGGCATATCAAAACAAAGCGTTTTGCCGTCCGAAACAACCTTTTCTCCGTTTTTATATACATCGCGCACGATTACCTTATCAAGGTTATCAAGGACAAGCAAATCCGCTTTGTAACCGGGTGCTACTGCGCCTGTATTTTTAAGTCCGAAGCACTCCGCAGCATGGAGGGTCGCCATTCTTATACCCGTGACGGCGCTTTTGCCCATTTGCACGGCAGAGCGGATTATACTGTCTATATGGCCGTTTGAGATAAGGTCAGCCGGGTGTTTATCATCGGTCACCAAAAGGCATCTCTGCTCCCATGGGTCGTCAAACAGCGAAATCAGCCCCGAAAGATTTCTCGCCGCAGTACCCTGCCTTATCATTATTCTCTGCCCCTTGCGTATGCGCTCCTTGGCTTCATCGGCCGAAGAGCATTCATGGTCATCTCCTATTCCCGCGGAAATGTATTTATCAAGCGGCTTGCCCGACAAAAGCGGAGCATGACCGTTTACAACAAGTCCGCGAGACAATGCGGATTTGATTTTTTTCTCAAGCTCGCCGTCCCCGGCAACCACGCCGACATAATTCATAACCTCGCCGAGCCCGAGAACACGACTTTCAGAATAGAATTCCTCTATATCATCCGCCGAGAGAACCGCGCCCGATTCGTCAAAGCTCGTTGCCGGAACACATGACGGTATTACAAAATACACGGTAAGCGGAAGGCCCTCACTTGATTCAATCATATAGCGAAGGCCGTCTTTACCGCTGACATTGGCAATTTCATGCGGATCGGCTATTACCGCGGTCGTACCGTGAGAAACCGCCGTTTTGGCAAATTCCGGGCAAGTGAGCATTGTGCTTTCGATATGTATATGCCCGTCTATAAAGCCCGGGCAAATATATTTTCCGGCAGCGTCGATTACTTCATCTGCTTCATCGTCACCGTAGTCGTCTACGCCCAAAATAATTCCGTTTTCAAAAAGAACGTTCGTCTTTATGAGCTCACCCGTAAAGACATTGACTACCGTTCCGTTTTTTAATAATCTTTTCATAGCGCGCTCCTTAACAAGTCAAAGTATATTCTGTAAATGATTGTATCACAAAAACAATTTCATAGCTACAAAAAGTTGCGGATAAATAAAAAAAGGTAAGCATCTTACGATACTTACCGTTTTTTGGTCGGAGTGACGGGACTTGAACCCATGGCCTCTTGGTCCCGAACCAAGCGCGATACCAAACTTCGCCACACCCCGAAGTGCTTTAGTATTATATTATATCGGCGCGATAAAATCAAGTGGTATTTTGATTTTTTATTAAATGTTTTCAATTTTTAGGCAAATCGGAGGAAAAACAAGTTTTAAGGATGATGCCGAGATATACTAAAGCAAGCCCAAATTTTTGTAGGCAGGGCTCAAATCGCAATCAAATTACACAAGCCCGTAAGGCTTTAAGTTCGCCTCACACGGGAATAGGAAGTTTAAAACTATATTATATCCGTCTATTCCTCACTCAGCTCACCGGTGGTTTCATCATTTTCGCTGTTTGTGGTTGGCTCCGCCAAAAATCCCAGTTTGTTTTTCAAATTCTCAAGCGCATCAAAAAGCTTTGCTTTTACCTCCGGCTGATTAACAAGATCGATGTCCGATTGCGCGGAATTATAAAGTGTTTGTGTTCTGAACAGCTGATATTTCTTTATGCTGTTCTCCGCATTCAGAGCGTTTTGAATATCCGTGTCGGAATCAAAGAACGCCACGCTGCCGCCCCTGTCGCTCATATCGTCATTATTGCCGTAATCAAACAAAGCTATGTTTATGTCGGTGTCATTCGGAATTCCGTTTACCCTACCCTTGGGTGTATACTGCCATACCTTATAGTCATATTTAAAATCCGTGGTTTCACTCGTATAATGTGCAACCCAAATTTCATAATTTGAAAGGCGCGAAAAATTCAGCTCATCGGTATAAAACGTTTTGCTCGCATAAATTCCCGGTTTGTATCCTGCATTTTTTACGGCCTCGCAAAATGCAACGGCAATGTTGGTTCGCTGACTTGCCGTGAGGCGGTCTGCTCTGCCCGAATGCTCACTGTTTGAAAACTCCGTATCAAAATATATGGGTAACGTTATATTATATTTTCTCGAATAGTTTACAGCCACGCTCGCTTCCTCAACGGCCTCGTAAACCGTAACCGCCTGGCTGTAAAAATACACGCCTACCTGTATGCCGTTATTTAAAGCGCCCTCAACATTTTCGTTAAAGCGTGAATCAAGCTTGAGTGTTCCCTTGTCGCCGTATCCGCGAAATCCGACACGTATTATAGCAAAATCAACGCCTGCAGCTCGCACCGCCGCCCAATCTATCTTACCATTATGATGAGACACATCAATACCTACCATAGAGGAAAGAGCACCGTTATCGTTGAAATAATACTGCATATCGCTTATGGCTTTATGCCCTCTTATCGGGTTGTGTGACGAATCAAAATTAAAAAGTGTACCGTCTATATCGATAAGTCCCGACATAAAATCACGGTTCACGTATTTTAAAGACAGCAGAGAGGACGTGTACATACTGTCTGATGAAAGCGGAACGCCCGTTAATCTGCCGTTCAGCCGCGGAGATTTTGCCGGCGCAAGGCGCGACGAATTGGTACCGTAATCACGGTTGATTTCGGCGTCCTCATCTTTTTTGCTGTCACCAGTGGCAACCTGCACGTTTTTCATTTTTTCGTCAATTTCAAATAAAATTGCCGAGGTGGTTTCTTCCTCTGACGAAACAGACTCATCCTCGCCGAAAACTTCTAACTCCGCATCGGTAACAGCGGCCTCGGTCTGAGTCTCGCCGATTACTGCAGCATGCTTCTTTTTATTGCTGCGGACAATTAACACCGACGTCAATACTATTGCCGCCGCTAAAACAAAAACAGCCGCAATCAGCATTATTTTTTGCGAAGGCTTTAAAGCTTTAAGTTTTTGCAAAGGCTTTAAAGCTTTAAGTCTTTTCTTTTCCTTTTTCGGGTCGCTGTTTTCAGTTGTAATCTGTGTTTTTTCAGATGTGTTTTCCAATTATGTATCCCCTTAAAGCCCTTATCAACGCTTGAATAATTAAAGAGCAAACTTCTTTATTGCTGCCGCTACGCCATTATCATCGTTGGAAAGAGTAACAAAGTCGGCTGCGTTTTTCGCAGGCTCCTGAGCATTCTCCATAGCTACACCGATACCGGCTTCGCTTATCATTGTAATATCGTTGTATCCGTCTCCGCATGCCATAACCTGCTCGCGCCTTATACCGAGACTGTCGGCAAGCCACATAAGTGCGGTACCTTTATCTACCATAAGAGGCGTTATCTCAAGGAAAAACGGTTCGGAGCGAAATACCGAAACTCCGCTAAGCTCGTTTTTAAACAGCTTTTCTGTCTCGGTTATATAATCGGGCTCACCCGTTATAAGATATTTAGGCACGGGATAAGTAACCTCTTTCCGCAGACTTTGAACTCTTTGCAGTCCCAAGTTATTGAGATTTACCTCAAGATAAAAATATTTGTCGTCGGCATTGTCGGTAACCGCTGTATCGCCCTTGTATGTGGTTATCGGGACATTATACTTTTCGGCGACATCGATAATACGGGCACTCTGCTCCGCCGAGAGATTTTTTTCGTACAAAAGTTCACCCGTGCGCGCGTCAAAAATGCGCGACCCGTTGTATGTTATAACATAACCTCCGCCGACGTTAAGCCCCAGCTCCTCGGCATAACGCGTAACGCCGCTTATCGGTCTACCCGATGCTATTGTGACTATTCCTCCGTTTTTCATAAATCTCCGTATAGCTGTCTTATTGCCTGCCGGTATATTTTTTTCGGTGGTAACAAGAGTTCCGTCTATATCAAGAGCAAGTAGTTTTATATGCATATATTTCACCTTGGAAGAAAGAATATCGGTATTGCATAACCGCGATACCGATTATAATTATATCAATGGGCAAGCAAAACATCAATTTGTAGAAATGCAAATAATTCGGTTAAAAAAACGAGAATTTTATATATTATGCGTCATACGGCTTTTCTGCCTTATTTCGTTTTTTCGTCAAGACATTCGATTATCCTGTCGAGCTTATAATGCATATTTTTAAGCAGAATCTCACATTTTAAATTTATTTTATAATCATTTTCGCTGCGCCGACGATCTTTTTCATCCTGTCGCTTTTGACTCATCATAATAAGAGGCGCCTGAATAGCCGAAACGCACGACAAGACAAGGTTCAACAGAATAAACGGGTACGGGTCGAACGACTTTGCCGCCAAAACCGTATTTACTGTTATCCAAACGAGCAAAAGCAGAGTAAAACCTATAACGAACGTCCAGCTTCCGGCAAGAGAGGAGAGCCTGTCTGAGGCCCTTTGCCCAAAGCTTTCTTTACACTCGTTGTTTTCTGAAACCGTTTTATTCAAAAGCAGATGCACTTTTTCTTCATCGTCGAGATCCTCGTTTATATCGTTTAGGATATACTTTATAATCTCATAATCGCTCATTTATATATCACCGCCACACATAAAATATTAAGGCTTCGCAAACAACGAAGCCTTAATATTTTCGGTATAATTTGTTTTTATATACACATGAGAAAAACGCAAAAACCGATTACTTTATGCGCTCAACCTTTAACATATTCGTTGTGCCGGAAATCCCGAGCGGAATTCCCGCGGTTATTACAACAATATCGCCTTTTGAAATAAGACCGTGCTTACGTGCAACCTCAACAGCGTGAGAAAAAAGTGCATCAGAGTTGTTTTTTTCTTCGCACATAAGAGGTATCATACCCCAAGACATATTCATCTGACGGCAAACGGTTTCATCGGTCGTGCAGCTGATTATCATGGAGGACGGGCGATGCTTTGAAATCATACGGGCAGTCGAACCGCTCTTCGTTACCGTAATAATCGCCTTTGCGCCGAGGTCGTGAGCGGTTGTAACGGTGGCGTGTGAAATAGCGTTTGTTATGCTGTTATCGTACTCAGACGAATCATTTTTAAATTTAGTGAGATAGTCTATATCTGCCTCGGTGGTCTCGGCTATAAGTGCCATTGTTTCAACAGCCTCGACAGGGTGCTTACCGGCAGCAGTTTCACCGGAAAGCATAATTGCCGAAGTGCCGTCATAAATTGCATTTGCAACGTCGGTAATCTCTGCTCTTGTGGGACGGGCATTCGTTATCATCGACTCAAGCATCTGAGTTGCGGTTATAACCTGCTTACCTGCCGTATATGCCTTTTTGATGAGCTTTTTCTGTATTGACGGAATAAGCTCAAACGGTATTTCGACGCCCATATCGCCACGCGCTATCATAATACCGTCCGCAGCGGCAATAATTTCATCAATATTGTTGACGCCGCTCATATTCTCTATTTTTGCAATTATTTTTACCTTGTGAAATCCCACGGAATTTGTAAAATTACGAAGATAATCAACATCCGCGGCCGAGCGAATAAATGAAGCCGCTATGAAATCGAATCCGAGCTTTGCCCCGAACGCCAAATCGGACATATCGTGCTCGGAAAGATAAGGCATTGATAAATTTGTATCCGGAACATTTACGCCCTTTTGGTCTGAAATAACGCCGCCGTCAACAACCTTACAATAAATATCGGGGCCTTCGACCTTTTCGACCCTGAGAGATACAAGACCGTCGTTTATTCTGATAATCGTGCCCATTCTGACATCCTGCGGCAGTTCCTTAAAGGAAACGCTCGCCTGCTTTTCGTCGCACTCTATATCTCGCGAGGTGAGAATATAATCATCGCCATCTTTCAGCGTTACGGCTTTGTGGTCTTTAAAATAGCCTATACGTATCTCCGGACCCTTAGTGTCAAGCATTGTAGCTATGGGGAGATCAAGTTTGTCTCTAAGAGCCACCAGCTCATCAAACCTTTTTTTATGCATTTCATGAGTGCCGTGAGAAAAGTTGAATCTCGCAACATTCATTCCGGCTTTTATCATCTTTTCAAGGACTCCGTCCTCATCGGTAGCCGGACCGACGGTGCATATTATTTTTGTTTTTCTCATTTAAAAGCACCTCCAAAAAATATATATAAATATGTTTTTCAAATCTTCCTCAGATGCATTGTATAATTAGTTTTGTCAAATGTCAATCATATCAGGCATATTTTTTAAGGTTTGTACGTTAATATATTTTTATGCTACGAAAGAACATTATTTTGTATTATTTTAATTTACAATACCTTGTTCGACAAATGCCGAAAGAAAAATAAAAAAGACAGCTTGAAAAACAAATCAAGCCGTCTTTAACTTAAATTACGCATTGAATTTAAAACAGAATATTCCCTAAATTCAAAATCCGTCAACCTTCGTAATCGTCCTCATTTTCCCAGTTATGGAAAACATTTTGAACATCGTCGTTATCATCAAACATTTCGAGCATTTTGCCCATATTGTTTATATCCTCTTCACTTTCGAGCTTTGTATAGGTAGATGGAATATAATCGACCTCGGCTGTCAGGTATTTATAACCCTTGGCCTCAAGATCGTCGCGTACTGCACCCATATCGTTAGGCTCTGTGCGAACTTCGAAAACATCGCCGTCTGTGAGAAAATCGGTGGCACCCGCTTCGAGAGCGTCTTCCATAAGTTTTTCCTCGTCAACATCCTCTTTGTCGATAATAATTACGCCCTCACGGGTAAACATAAACGAAACACAGCCCGAGGTTCCCATATTGCCGCCGAACTTATCAAAATAATGACGCATATCGCCTGCGGTTCTGTTGCGGTTATCTGTAAGAGTCTCGACTATTACGGCAACACCCGACGGACCGTAGCCCTCATAGATTATGCTTTCGTAATTATCGGTATTGCCGTCTCCGGCAGCCTTTTTAATGATTCTTTCGATATTATCGTTCGGAACATTGCAAGCCTTCGCCTTAGCTATGCAATCCTTAAGCTTTGAATTACCGGCAGGGTCGGGTCCGCCCTCTCTGACGGCAACAGCTATTTCACGGCCGATTTTAGTAAATACCTTTGCACGGGCATTATCGGTCTTTTCCTTTTTACGTTTGATAGTACTCCATTTTGAGTGCCCTGACATATTTTTCACCCTCTGTCAAAATTTACGGAAAATATTTTAACATACAATCGCTTTATTATCAAGATTTTTTTGTTTAACGAAACGCAATACGGTTTTAAGCCGCCGATTTTATGAGAATCACACCGAAACGAATAAAAATACGAAAAATCAATTCACATATAATAAGCTCGTCTTTAAAAGAGTTTTATATAGAATCAAACAACGCATTTGAAATATCCGTTTATTAAGTTACAAAAAATAACATTTTTAGCATTTATTTTATTTAATATAAAAACGCTCAATGTAAAAAATAGTAATGCAAACGCAAATTGTAATGAAAAGGAGTGTTTTCAAATGTCAAGTTCCAAGAACGTTGTTCCGGAAGCTAAGGAAGCTCTTAACAGATTCAAAATGGAAGCTGCTAATGAGGTTGGTGTAAATCTCAAGCAGGGTTATAACGGCGACCTTACTTCTAAGCAGGCCGGCTCTATCGGCGGACAGATGGTCAAGAAGATGATCAAGGCTTATGAAGACGGCATGAAATAAGAAGTATAAAATCCCTGATTCTTCAATAAATTTCGGACAAAATGAAGGTCTGCCGGTTAAACCGACAGACCTTCTTCTGTGTTTGTTATTAAATATTTCAGCGGACGGATACGGCTTTATATCCGATATCATAAAACATTATTATACACTAATTGGATTTAACAGGGCAAAAGAATCCATTCCGTCAAGATAAGCTAATATCGCGTCATTTGACAGTACCACCGAGTTATCCTCGTTATGGTTGCCGGCTACAATAATCACATACAGATAACCGTCTCCCTCGTTTTCCATAATTCCTGTAAGGTTTGTGTACTGTTGGAAGTTCTTAAAGGTAATAGCGGTATAGTATTCCTCCGAGCCGTCGTTACTTCTTATTTTTACTGTAACAGCCACACCGTTGTATACATCATCCGGCATTCCCTCGGCTTCTACCAATGTAACTGTGTTGCCCTCCTTAGCCTCATAATATTTTATGAGGGCAAGAGCCTGTGCGGCGTCGGCAACATAGCCATCATAATCTATGGCGGCACCGTTTCTGAAGGTGTATGTTTTGCCCGTACAATACATCGCCTTGCCTTTATAGTTCCAATCAAGAACGCCGTTTCTTACATAATAAAGGGTAGTGCCGTATCTTAAAACACCAGAGAAATTCCAGTCAAGAACCCCGTTTACCACACCGTAATATGTTCCGTAGTAATTTGTAAGGCTACAATAGTCCCAATTGAGGAAGCCCTCCTCGACGTAATACCATGTGCCATAATAATTTACAAGTCCTGTATAGTAAGTGTCGATCTGACCGTTTGTAAGATAGCACCATTCATTGCCGTAGTAATTATAAAGACCGTTTTTATTCCAGTTAAGAACACCGTCCTCAACATAATACCAAGTGTCATAATACTTAACAAGGCCTGTGTAGTAGGCATTATGCTCACCGTTTTCCATATAGAGCCAAGTACCGTCAGCCGTTCGTTTAAGTGAATCGGTAGTAGACGCAAAAGCGACGACCGACATTACAGACAGCGATAGAATAACAGTCAGTACAACCGCAATCAACTTTTTGAAATTTTTCATAAATTTAATATCCTCCCTGATTTTTACGGCATAAAGCCCTGCCGCTTATTCGAATTATACAACAAACTGTATATAATTGCAATAATTTTTATGCAAAAGTGTTGCATTGACACATTTCTCTAAAAAACACAAAACCGTTCAAATGAATGAACGGTTTTGCAATATTTTGTATGCAGCAGTCTTTAAGCAAGCGAGAAACAATCAAATACAATGCGTATTACGCAAGAATTCCGTTTCTGACATAGTAACGCGTGCCGTAATAATAGGTGTATCCCGTATAATTCCAGTCAAGCACGCCCTTTTTGACGTAATACCAAGTGCCGTAATATTTTGTAAGACCGGTGTAATCCCAATTAAGTACACTGCCCTCGCAATAATACCAGGTGCCGTAATAGTTTGTGAGCCCCGTATAGTTCCAATTAAGAACACTGTTTTCGACGTAATACCATGTACCGTAGTACTTTGTAAGACCCGTATAATTCCATTTAAGCTCACTGTTTTCGACATAATACCAAGTACCATAATACTTAGTAAGACCTGAGTAATCCCAGTTCAGCACACTGTTTTCGACATAATACCAAGTATCATAATACTTAGTAAGACCTGAGTAATCCCAGTTCAGCACACCGTTTTCGACATAATAATAAGTGCCGTAATAATTTACAAGCCCGCTGTATGAAGTATCATTTTTACCGCTAACCATATAGTAATATTTATCTCCTATATATTTCAGCGATATTGTGTTCGCGGGAGCCGCCTTAACGTCAAAGTCACATTTTGCGGTTTTATCGGAGCCGAGAAGCTTTGGAGTTTCGTCTCCGCTGTAAATATCAAATGCGATTACCGATATACTGCCTTCTTTATAGTTGCCGTCAAAATAAAAAGTATAACTTCCGTACAGCTGCTCCGTCGAAGAGGATTTCGGCGCGGCTGCCGAGCATCTTAAAGAATCCTGTGAAAAATTATAATTTGTTATTGCCGTACCGCCGTTTTCGTACGAAGTAACCGACGTCTGCTCGCCGTTTTTATCCGCATCCGGCTTTGCGAGCCTCAAATATGAGGAATCGTATTTAAGTGTATAGCTACCGCCCGCGGCCCCTGCCGGAGCATATATTTTTACCTCTACCCTGTTATAACCCATAATCTGAGCGTCAACTCTGAAGGATGCGCTTTCGGAAGAAGTGTCAACGGCAAACGACGTCGCAAGTACAGCGAACACGCATACAAGTATTGCGAGAGCCATAACAGCCGAAATTATTTTAGTTCGTCTTTTCATATTAACCTCCGTTAAGCCGCGAAACAGACATTTACTTATATCGGAATTATACAACATTCGAAATGCATAGTCAACACTCATGCATTATCGGTTGACACCCGAAAAACAAAAAAATATACCTAATT
>SKED01002712.1_pt1 | contig 12045 bp, 10 predicted proteins | sample 4826651 | NCBI WGS metagenome assembly SKED01 (sample SAMN11008818, study PRJNA524170) | human gut metagenome | biome: Human fecal sample; material: Feces; isolation source: fecal sample from pouch patient p19 | host: Homo sapiens | place: Israel: Tel-Aviv | collected 2016-06-28
TAACTGAAAGTCATGCAGAACAGTGATAGAAAAGCAGTGAGCATCGAGAAAGAGCTGCCGGTCATCATTCCCTTCGGTGACATCATTGAACTGTCCGGCGAGGGCATCACCAATATCGAGGACTACCTTGGGATTGAAAAATATCCTGATGACATATAAATTTCCACATGACAAGGAAGTGCAAAACACAGTGAACTACTATTTCTGCGATGTCTGCCATTACTGCTTTGAGGCAGAATCGCTGCCAGACCGTTGCCCAGACTGCGGCAAAACGGACTATCAGAACAGACCTGCCATCCGCCCGGCAACCGAAAAAGAAGTACAGGATCTTCTCCGAGCCCGGGATGAGGAATGGGAATAAGCCAACTGACTGCCTTCTGTGGTATCCACGGGGGCAATTTTATTTCTATCACAAACTATACCTACGTCCCTATCACTTCGTCATCTTCTCCTTGACCTTTTCCGGCACGTCAATCAATCCAAATCGGTAGAACATCCCATAAATGTAGGACACACCCCGGATATCCCCCAGCGCCTTGGGTCTGTCCACTACCTCTCCGATTTTACCGATATTGTGATACACCAGCAGCACGGAACTCCAAGCAAGGCTCTTGCTGCCCTCTCTGCGGTCGATCCACAGCTCCTTGGTGAACTCATCTCCCCTGCCCTTCTTCAGCGTATATGTAAAGGGCAAGCTGGACATCGTCTTGAACTTGTATTCCCGAAAAGCCACCACACACTTCCAGAGGTTCTCTTCGCATGGGTTCTTTTTCAGCGCCACCACCGCTCGATAGTGTCGCTGTCTCTCTGCCCCGGCACTGATATTCGCCGCTTCAGCTTCCTCCGGGAAGTACACGCCTTTCTCATACGGCAGATAAGAGGTCACAGAGGGACGGGACAACTGCAAGGCAGCCATTGTGGAGGTGACGGCAGCAGAATAACTCTGTGTGCTTCTAAAAGAACCGAACGTCTGCTGGACGAGCTTTGCCGTGTCCGACTCGTAGACCCCGGCTGTGATGAGCAGCTTCCGAACCTTGATGGGGTTGAGGGACAGTGCGTGTGCGATGGCCTGCAATGACATCTCTGAATTATAAAGCACTACAGCAGCATCCAGCTGTTCCTTCAGCTTTTTCCTTGCATCGTACTCCGGCTTCCGCTTTTTCCGACCGCTGCCAGGCTTTCTGGCCTTATATGGTATTTTCTCTCCCATAATTATTCATGCAGTGTAGGTTTGTCAATGATGTGTTACACAGTGGGCGCAGAAGGCCGGTTCCTATATTCAGCAAGGAAAGCTAGAGGATCAAGCCAGCCCAGAGGTCAAATGGGAAAGCGATCGTACCTTCTGCAGTGAACAGCAAGCTGCTTTTGGAAATCAAGGAACGAATAGAATTTATGCGATGCATAGAAGTATTCGTTGTCTTTGCGATGGGAACGCTCGACTTTTCCGTTGTGCCGGGGTGTAAAAGGTTTAATGAGTTTGTGTCGGATGCCGAATTCCTTTAATTTTTCTCCAAACAGGTGAGGATTGGCGTCATCTGAAACGAATTTCTTTGTAAATTCAGCTCCGTTGTCTGTCTGGATGCACAGGATCTTGAACGGAGCGGCATTGTTTAGGTGTTCCACAAGAGTACCACAAGACCTGTGGCTAGGTTCCTCCTGCGGAAGTTTGTGATCTGGCGCAGTTCTTCCTCTGTATGCTGATTTGGATGGTGGTGCGGTCGATGCGGTTATTGGCAAGGGACTGAATATCGCCGTTATATCTGCGCTTCCAGCGGTAGATATAACGACAGTTCACGTTGTACTTGATGGCCGCCTTAGTCACACTGTGCTTTTCAGCGTAGTTCAAAAGGGATTGACGGAACCGCATAGTCTGTGTTACAGTATTCATGGCGAATGTATTGTCCTTTCTATGTTGGTTTTGTTTGAGCAACTTAACTATACCACAGGACGATCCATTCGTCTTTCTTTTCATTTGACTTTGTAATACATCTATTGTAATCCTACACTAAGTGTTTACCTTTCTCGTGGTTTGTGATACGATTGGGGTAGTCCATAACGATTGCCTTTTCCTGTGTTGATCTTCTGTAGCAGATTGATTCTAACACAGAGACCCTCGCTATGGACCTTATATTTGATTAAATGTGCAACTTCATTTTACAACGCGCGAACATTAAAGATGTGAAAAAATGAAGGGACGGGTATTGCCGGATGATCTGATAGAGCAGACATCCTCGTGTATGATTCGCATTCTGAAACTGTCCCCCAGAACGGTTTATAGTCGAAGCTATTATGCGGATATAGCGTGTTAATTTGGTTTATTCAGAATGCATAGCACTCTGATGAAAGGGGGGATGGCTTCAGACTTGGCATCACAGAATTCATCAAGTGCCCTGGATGCACGCCATGCTAAAATGCTGCTAGTGTTGGAGTTGTAGTGCATAGTGTAGACTTCCTGCAGCTTACGTAACATATACTGGAACAGCAATTCATTATGAGGTATACATTCATGGATGAACAGGTTCTTTGTAACCATTGAGAGTTTGCCAACATATGTCCAAACAAAGTTGACAGAAGGATTGGAGTTACTATTAATAACATGTCGGGAAAAAGCAATTTCCTTTTCCAGCTTTTGATCGATTTCCTGTATTGTTAACTGCTTGCTCTCGGATATGGGTTCCGGCGTAACAGCTTGGACCAAATCTGCTCGTTGTTTAGCAAGGGAGATAATGACAGAATCGAATTTGCCGATGCAATCTAGCGCCAGCTCATCTCCGCACTGCTCCATAACTTCCTTAAGAAAGAAATCTTCCATGAAAGTCGATCTCTTCCAATCATGCACACTGTCTGCTCTTTCGATAGCTTTGATTAAAACCGGAATAAATGCCTTTTTAATTACATAGTCAGTAGACTTTGCCAAATTTAAAAGCTTTTCAAATTTTGTGATATAGGAATCGCTATATGCAGGTGCATTTGCACCAATTCTCGATGCAGCGATATCGCCTAAAAAACTGATATAGGCGCTAGCAATCTTGCGGGATTCAGGCCACCGATTGTATAGGGGTTCAATGCATTCGAAGTGCTCTACTCTTCTACTAAAGCCAATATGTGGCCTATTTTCATGGAAAAGTAGTGTCAATTCCGCAGCGTATGCACAGTTATTCTTATTATCTTCAGTGTATTGGTTGATTACATCGGATATGTTTTGGAATATCCGATCATCTTCATTTCCCTTGTAATTACGAAAGAAAGTTTCAAGAATGGAGGCAAAGGCCTTGTGCGTATCGTTATCATCCTTAGCAATTAATTCTGACATGACACGGAAAATCTTCAGAAAGATTTCGATAAAGGTCTTATTATTTCCAAAGTCCTGAATAGCACGAATAAAAAATTCTCTACAGTCAACTAACTGTGCTGTCATGAGCGTAGCCCAGCTGTGTAGTGTACTCTTATCAAAAGAAGAAAGCCTTTTAAGTGCATAATATTCACCGACCACGTCAGGTGTTAAGCGAACCAATACAGATTCACCATTAAAAAATACATTTTTACCAGTTAATATCTTGAACCATTTACTTTTATAATCGGTTGCATAGGCATTTGCGGCGTTAAATACAATCTTGCAGTCTTTATCAAGTGGTTCCGGTAAAGTGATACTACTTTCCCATTTGTTAAAAATAGTGGCATACAGAAGGAGATTTGTCAGTGCAATAAACACATTTTCTCGTTTGTTTCGTTTACCGCAGATTTCAGTTTTCCACTTGACCCAATCCCTCAGGTAGATTTGTTCTTGAATAGAATCCAAATCCCAGCTACGAACATCTGGATTTCTATAATACAAGTCGATAACGAACAACGCATAAAGTGGCCGTGCAAGACCATCTTCGTCCAAAACCTCCTGCTCAATTAACTGTTTGATATTTGACTCATCCTTCAACGTGATGCTTCTTTTCAAATGATTTGTGGCATATGCTATGTGAAGTGAGGTGCAATCTTCAATGGTTAATCCACACAAGTCAATGAATTCATTCAGAAACAAATGGTCATTTATGGCCCAGTCATCATGAACGATATCCATATACCATTTTGGAAAATCCTTTTGATGAGAGTTATATATAGATGGGCTTGTACCTTCTCGTGCAATCAGAATAAGCCGAATTTTACGCCAACAACCTTCTTCCTTCAGTCTGCTTAGTTTGCTCAGCAGATCAGTTAATAGCTCTTGTTCATTGGCATAGTCAATGATGAGAAGAATATTTTTTTCTGTGGTCCAGTTTTTCTTTTTACATAATCCTTGAAGAGGCTTCTGATTCAGGTTGCGTACTAGCCAGTCTTTTTTTTGTTGATATATTCGGCTAAAATGAAAAACCAATTTGCTCTTTCCAATTCCGGCAGGACCGGTGATTACGCAGAACTGAAAACGACGACTATCGTCTCCCGCAAATGAACACAGTTTCTCAATTTGTACATCTCTTCCCCAGATATCTTGTAACTTGAAGTAGTCATATGCAAACGGTCTGCTTTTTTTGCTCAATCGGAGAGAGGGAAGACTTTCAAGGAACTCTTCTACATCGTGTGGTTCGCATTCCATACGCTGAATTCTTTCCTCATGATCATCCAGCACTTCTTTATGCTCCTTCAGCGCACGGTCATGATTCCTGATAATGTCAGTCATAGCCTTATTGAACTCAGGCATTCTGTACAGCGTGTCAGAGAAAAGATGGAATACGTTAGCCAACACACGGGATAAGCGATTGGTCTCGTCACTGCTATCATTACCTGCAAGATCAGATGCTAATTTATCAATATATTTCGCATCTAAAACAAATTGTTGGATGTCAATTTCGGAGGAATTTAGTATCTCGGTGATAATTTCCAGCAGAGAGCAAATTTGATCCTGAGACATTGCTGCGGTATCTACGGCACGAATACATTGCTCGATTTGCTGATTCCACTTTGCATCTTGAATGCATTTCTCGATAATATTTTCGGCAATAGTTTTCAGTGTTGAGAATGCAGTATCTCCCCAACTGAGCGATAGAGAGGAAATAAAAGCAGAGCAAAGTTTTGACAATTTACTATCCCATTTTTTCTCTGCGGCTGAGTATTCTTTTATAACGTCAGAAGTATGTACCATAGCTGTCATCTCTTTCTTTCAATAGACGTTTGGCTATCTACATTCATTGCTTTTTAGGAAGGATTGATAAACGGGCAGGATACCACCAGGTGATTCATCCTTTTTAAATTTCCCAATTCCGGTAATCTTTCGATTATCTGTGGTAGTCTGGATGGCGTGCCATGCTTCGAGCATGGCCTCTTACAATATCTTCACATATTTTCTGAGCTTTCTAATCCGGTATTATCTCTCTGCTACCTTCAACATTCTCAAAATAATCGTTCCTCCAAAGAACACAGCATTTGTATCCAGTGCTTGTATATCTAATGTCTACTGAACACCCCTCAATTTTTCGCACGGTTGCCAAAAGCCGTGCAGCCAAGCCAGAAATTGTAAAAAACGTACTGAATCTTTCTTAGATTCAGCAACAGAATGGACAGAGCAATCACATGCGCAGCCGTATCTTCCAACTTCGCCGTCACCAGATCCATTCCACATTTCCGCTTTCTCAGGCTGAATTTGCGTTCTACTTCTACCCGTTCGCGTTCGTCCTGATAATCCCGAACCTCGATCATTGTACCGCTGTTCCCATTGCCGCCTGAGTTGTTATAGTTCTGGTCGTTCTCCTTGTCTGCCGCCCGGATGACCATCTCGTTGATTTCTGCCAGAATCTCCGGCGTCAGACGCTTCCGAAAATGCACCATGGAGGACGGATTGAAGGGTGGCTTTCTGTCATCGTAGCCCGCATACCCAAAACCCACTGCAAATACGGGTTCTCCTGGATCTGCAAAACAATTTCTTCGTCAGAATAGCCATACTCTCTCTGAATAAGGCAGGTACCCATGGCCAGTTGGAGCGACTTCGCCACATTGTCGGTAGCAGAAGGAAACAAGCCAGTATACTTTGCTTCGATCTTGTCCCAAGGAAGGAGTTGTGCCTTCTCCCCCCAGCGGTTGTCTTCCAGCAGGCACATGCCCATTGCCGTATCGATACATACACATTCCCTCCATGTGCAAGCTTTTTGCCTGCTATTTGCTGTTTTCCTTGCACTTATTATAGCACAGATTGGCGGAAATGTCTTGTGTCGCAATGCTTTTTGGGTTGGTTAGTAGACATTATCTACCGGCAATGGACATATCCTGGCAAGGACTGCCAAATGTGATGATATCCACTGGCGGTAAGTCTGCACCGTTGATGGCGGACACATCTCCGTAGTGCTTTACCATGCTTGCGGCAAGCGTCCATCAGCACACTGGTACCAATGATATTGGTCTGGAGGAAGATGCCCGGATCTTCGATGGAGCGGTCAACGTGGGACTCTGCCGCAAAGTTGACCACGATGTCCGGATGCTCTTCTTCAAACAGCTTATCCACAGCTTCGCGGTCGCAAATGTCGGCCTTCACAAAGCGGAAATTCGGGTTGTCCATAACAGGTGCCAGTGTGGACAAATTGCCAGCGTAGGTCAGCTTGTCCATGCAGATGATCCGGTAATCCGGATACTTTTTCAGCATGTGGAACACAGAATTACTACCAATAAAACCAGCACCGCCGGTAACAATAACATTCATGATCTATTCTCCTCTACACTTATCTATGTATTTTTTACTCGTTTTCTAATTAATACAGATGCTCCTGATAATCGTCAACTCGAATCGGCTCACATTCAATTCCAACCTCTGCCAGCTCATTCACTGTCTGTTCCACACTATCCACGCAGAACGCAAGATGGCGCAGACCACAGGCCTCCGGGCGATTCACTCGCATCGGCGGATTCTCTTCTGCGAAAATTTCCAGCTCCGTGTTGTCATTGACACGAAGATCCAGTTTCCAGTCCTTACGCTCTGGGCGGTAGTTTTCTCTGATGACAGAGAATCCCAGCTTGTTTACATAAAAATCCTTGGCGCCTGCATAAATCGGCGCGAGTTTGCCATCTGCACGGAGAAAACCTGCCACAGCATCGGAGACTTTCCGCCACCTCGCCGGCCCCCCTTCACCAAAAAGCTCTGCCGGCAATCCCACCGACAGAGCTCGGAGATACTAATCTTCTACTTCAGATATTGGAATATTGTACTGCTGTAACGTTTTTTCCAAAAGCTCAATGCGCTGCAACAGCCTGCGGATTTCAGCATCCATCTCGTGGAACGTTTCGGTAGCCTCATTCTCTGCAACTTTGGCGACTTCAAGCTGAACCTCAATCTCGCAGTACTCAGAGGACGAATTGTACGGACATTTAGCCATTGTCCGCACCACCTTCCTGCATAGATGGTTTCAGCCCTTTGCGCTCTCGCATTGAGACACGCCCCTCAATCAGAATTTTATACGAATTGTGGACAATACGGTCCATAATCGCTTCTGAAATCGGACTGTCAGACTCCGGATTTGAATCGATTCGTGTATACCATCCCACAGGCTGGTATTGGGTGCAGAAAATCATTGAGCGTTGACTGCGAGCTTCTGCAATTTCCAACAGGTCATAAGACTCCTGTGGGGTAAGAGGACGAATCAGCCATTCGTCCAAAATCAGAAGGTCGACTTTCTTGTAAGAGGCTAGCAGCTTTTTCAGCTCGCCACTGCTGCGCGCAATAGTCAACTCATCCAGCAGTTCCGGCATCCGGATATAAGTAACCTTCTTGAAGCGGCGGCAGGCCGCATTTCCGAGAGCAGAGGCAATATACGTTTTTCCATTTCCGGAAGCACCTTCAAGAATCACATGGTGTCCCTCGTCAATGTATTTGCAGGTGGATAACCGTAGCATCTGGGATTTGTCCAACTTGCGGTCTTCGTAATATTCAATACCTTCCACCGTGGCGGACGGTGCCCCAAGGTGAGCTTTTTTAATCAAACGATTTACTTTGTTTGTCTGCCGTTTGTTCCATTCGGTTGTTACCGCCATGCTGAAACGTTCCTCGAAGCTCAGAGCATTAAAAGAAGAATCTTTCAACTGCGCGGCGAACTCCGCTGCCATGGCGCTCAGTTTCATATCAGTAAGCATATCAATCGTCTGCTGGTTCATTTGTGCTCACCTCCATTCGCAAAGTAGGAGGCACCGCGCGTAATACCGTAACAAGCCGTTTTCGAGGACTGTTCTTGAGCAGTAGAAGTCTTTGCTTTCACATCCTGTTTGCTTTTCAGGATACTGCTAATGTTGCGAATAGACGGCGTCGTACCATAAGCATGAACACGAGCGCAAGCGCTCTCTAAACGTTCCTTGCCATACCATTCTCCTAATTTGGTAAGGCTTGCACAGGCCTTGTAGCCTTGTTCCGGAGCTTTGCCGGATTCAAGAAAGAAATCCACCACATGTTCCGTCATAGGGCCAACAGACATAGCCCAAACCTTGAAGTCGTCCTCATTGTAGGTCAGATACTTTTGGTGGGTCTCCGCCATATGCTCCAGTTTTACCAGAGGATCACGCTGCAGCGTCTGTAAACGCCGGTGACTGGCCACCCGACTGCCGTGGTAGTATACTTCTACTAAATTTTTTGTGACGCGGACATCGACTTTTTCGCCAATCAGGTTATACGGCACAGAATATTTGTTCCTGCCATCGGAAACCAAATAATCATTGGGCACTTTTGCGACAGACCAGACCGCTGATTCAAACGGCGTTGCGGGCAGAGGCAGCATATAAGGCTGTTCTTCCTCCAGATAAGCACTGCGGCGCGTGCCGGTGCGCTGTTGAAACTCCCGACCGTTCAGTTCTTCCAGCTTTTCAGCAACAGCCTCGTTGACTTCTTGCAGGGAAAAGAACTTGCGGTCACGCAGCGCAGCAATAATCCAAGTTTCTGCAAAGCGAACAGAAGCCTCTGCCGAACTTTTGTCCTTCGGACGGCGCACACGGGCCGGAACAATAGCAGTGCCGTAATAGTCGGCTAGTTCCTGGTAGCTGCGATTGAGGACTGTATCGTACCGGGTATTGGAGGACGTTGCTGTCTTACAGTTATCGGGAATCAAGAGTCTTGTTACGCCGCCGAAATAGTTGAACGCATGAACATGGCAATTCAACCAGTTCTCCGTTTTCATATCAGCGCAGGCTTCCGTGTAGGCGTAATAGCTGCAGGGTAATACGGCCACAAACAGATAGGCAGAACTCTGTTGACCTGTGACAGAATCATAGATGGGAATCGTATCGCCGGCCCAATCAACTTGAATAGCGTCTCCGGGTTTGTGTTGGATACGCATGGTCGCTTTGGTGACGCGTGCCCACTTTCGATATTTGTCAGCGAACTGCGTGCTCATATAAGGTGTCTTTCCGGTCTCGTAACACTTGCTGCGGTATTCCTCCCACAGTAAAGTCAGCGTTACACCAGGCTTAGCCAGTTCCCGGTGAATGTACTGGTAGTCAGGTTCAACATACAAACAAGCATTCTTGTACTTGTTTGGAAAGAGCAACCGTTCCAGATCGGCATTGGTAATGTCACCATCGAGAGGCCAGCAAATCCCAAGTCGATCCGCAGTTTCAAATACTGCCTTGCTGGTTTCGCGGGATGCGATCTTATTGCGTTCCATTTCGCGTTGGCTGCACCCCATACTTCGAAGCATAAGAATTTTCCTGTAGTCCGTCATTTCGATGGACCTCCTTGAAAGTAGTCACGGCATTTTTGCTCGTGCCTCTTTCATTATTTAGGAAAATTGTCTGGGTGGCAAGGAGTCCCGACAAGGTGGCAGAAAATCTCCGGCGAAATGGCGGAAAAAGTCCGTGCAGATGGCAAACTCGCGCCGATTTATGCAGCGGCATCGTAGTCTGACACGATGATTGCAATGTGGTGTATTTTTGATAAATTTGCGTGTGTTACCCACAGATTTCACCTCACTTTTATTACCGTCACAAGCTATATGGCGCACTCAAAAATACGCCGTGTGAACTTCTGGAGTTCAGTCCACACGGCATATTCCTTTATTTCAGCTTTTCGAGAATCTCATCTGCCGTCATACCAGATGCCAACAGCTTTTTCAGCACAGCTTCGGCCTCGACCTTCTTAGCAGCTTCGGCGGTCTTCGCCTCGGCGGCTACCTTCTTGGCCTCCAGCTTTGCGATTTCTTTCTCGGTCTGCTTGATCTCCGCCTTCTGCGGCTTTAGACTTTCACGCAGGGACTTGATGTCGGTTTTCAGCTCTTCGATCTGGGCGACCGTCTTGGAAAGACCTTCATCGAGCATTGCCTTGTCTTTCTGCAACTTTGCGATTTGTGCATCGAAGTCGGTAGATGCGGTAATGCGGTTCTTGCTTCCTTTGGTTCTGGGCATAGGATGATATCTCCGATAAGATTATGTAGGATTGGATGTTAATATGGCACTGTGTAGCTTGGATGGCAACTCTGCGAGCTAGTCGCTTTTAACGCTCATCACGCTTTTCAATGCCCGCATGGGTAATCGCATACACCGGCTCATTAAAAGCATTTCTTCGGATTTCAACAAGATATCCATTATCAAGACACTCGTCAATCAGCTCCGCTGGGAAATGCTTTAACAGATTTGGACGACTTGCAGTATTACCACCCGCAGAGATCCAGTATAGAATCTGATAGAACCTATTCATATTCTTTCTCCTTTTTTCCATAGCTAAAAGAACTCACATTTCAGCTGTAACACTATCAATTAACAATAGGCTTAGACCAGCAGAGCTGTTGCCAAAAGATTAGTGCCCACAGCCTGTAAAATAAACAGAACATCGGCGGTAACTGCGGCAGAAACTTTTATCATTTTAGCTTTCATAGACTTTTCCTCCTTGTATTTGACGGCGACACTTGTTAGGTATCTCTGAAAAGGGCAAGGCAGTACACAGACCATGAACACTAAAACTATGGCAAACAAACTCAGCGGCCCCAGCTCGACTGGTCTAAACCTATTATTCTCTGCATCTTAGCCACAGCACCCATACTGTGTTGCCTACCGCCCACCGCGTAGAGGTGTGCAAAGTTTCGAGCGGCAAAGCCGTGAGATATCATTCCTCACAGCTCAATATTATACTTTCAGGTCATCGTTTTCAAGCTCTTCCTCTAATATCCTACAAATATACATCGCGGTGTTCCACTTTTGCCTTTATGCTTACTCATAGAGGTGATTTAAAATGAACACAGACACCAATAAGTCGGCTACCGATAGCTCCGACATCGACCTTTTCGACGAGGATGGATGATTGTATTGAGGACGAAATTGAATTGGATTTTCCTATTCGTCCACATCATCGCTTTATCATCGATCTACTGCTCTCTTACACATTCCGCACGCCAAAGCCTGTGACTAAGGTTCGCATCCACAGAGACCGAAATATATACGCTGTATGTCCACGGTGCGATAATTCAATGGAATATGAATACCAGCTTTATTGCAATTGTTGTGGGCAGCATCTTGAATAGTCAAAGCTTGACGAAGCAGAGGAAGAATTCATCGGATGGAATGGCATAGAACCGGAAGACGATGAAATCGACGAAGAGGACAGCGATAGTGACTACTAAGCCGCCCGCCTGGCCAACCATGCTCCCACAGCCGCCCCCAGCGTGTTGAATAACACATCGTTGACATCTGCCATTCCACGCCCGGTCAGATATTGGAGCACCTCGCAGAACATGGACAATGCAAATCCAACAGCGACTATCTTCTTAGCCTCTCGCTTCCACTGCCAGCTTGTTGCTCCATACGGAACATAGAGAAGCAGATTCAGCAGGTTGCCTGCCCATACACCCGCATTCGGCCACAGCTTCAGTCTGAGTCGGATGCTCTCGTTATACCCCGGTGCCCGGCGCAGGAGTGTGATATAGAGGATCAGAAAGACGCAATATACGGGCGGGAGCCATTGCTTACCTTTGCGGTTGTGCCATGCAATCGTACCCAGCAGTGCCAAGAGAATGATTTCTAAGAGCGACAAGTTTGCAGATGTGGCGTAGTGGATCTGGCTCAGCAGTTCTCTCAAACTCCGTAACCCCGGCTCTTGAT
>SKED01002729.1_pt1 | contig 11968 bp, 9 predicted proteins | sample 4826651 | NCBI WGS metagenome assembly SKED01 (sample SAMN11008818, study PRJNA524170) | human gut metagenome | biome: Human fecal sample; material: Feces; isolation source: fecal sample from pouch patient p19 | host: Homo sapiens | place: Israel: Tel-Aviv | collected 2016-06-28
CCAAGGCCAAGGAACTGTGGGCCAAGGCCAACGCCATCTCCCCGTGGAGCGGTGAGTTCGGCATTGCATACAATGCTGATGGCACTGCGAAGAACTGGGTTGAGGCAATCTGCAACTACATCAAGAACACGCTGGATATCGATGCCAAGAGCATCCCGATGTCCACTTCCGACGAGTTCCTGTCCAATGTGGATTCAGGCAAGATGACCTCCGCATACCGTAGCGGTTGGGGCCCTGATTATCCATCCGCGGACAACTATCTGGTACAGCTGTACGATTCCAGTTCGGCCGACGGCAAGGGCGGCAACAGCGGCAACTACAAGAACCCCGAGTTCGATGCCATGATGGACAAGGCTCTTTCCGCCCCGTCCACCGAGGAAGCCGACAAGTATTATCAGCAAGGTGAGGAGATTCTGCTGCAGGACCTTCCGGCTATCCCGTTGTGGAACCAGAATGCCACCGCAGCCAGCACCTCCGCAATCTCCGGCGTCGCATTCGACTACGGCGGCGGCCCAGTGTTCACCGCACTGACCAAGAAGCAGTAAGCAGTAAGTAATAAACAGACAGCGCTAGCCCCCCGCTGGCGGGGGCTGTCGGCAAAGCCGACTGGGGGTGGTCTCAAACAGCAGACCACCCCTAATCTTGTTATATGAGCGAGCTCCCGTAAGCGGGAGCAATCGAGAACATACAGGAGCACATTAACTATGGAATTCACCGTATCCGGCACTACCGTGCGATTCGATGAACGAACAATGCAGTTCGCTTTTACGCGCGACGGTGCCGAATGGAATACCTGCGCTGATTTCAAGCCGACCCTGCAATGCGCGCAAGGCACCTTCGCGTTCGCGGATGCCACTTCCATCACCCATGAGCAGCGTGAAACCGGCACGGGAACCGGCATTCGCAGCATCTTCACCGGCTTTGGGCACAGCGCATACTCCTTTGAAACCTATGTATGGGTGGAGCGTGCCTCAGGCGATGTGCTCTTCGAATGGATTCCGCTCAATGAGCAAGGCCTGAACATCACCAATGTGACGTGGCCCGCAGCCATGGACTTCGATTGCGCCGACGACCATGACACGACACTCATCACCCATGAGCAAGGTGTGATGATCCCCAACACATGGCCTACCGCCGTGAGCACCAAAGATATCGCCTTCGACGGCCGCTTCGAAACGGCTGGCGGTTACATGCCGTGGTTCGCGCAGCTCCGCGCAGACGGACACGGGTATATCGCCATCTGCGAAACTCCATGGAATGCCGGTTACGGCATCGACCATCCCAGCAATGGCCCGTACACCCATATCAATACTTGGTTTGAGCCAAGCCTCGGCACAATGAATTATCGCCGCGTGGTACGCTACCAGTTCCTCGACCACGCCGATCACACGGCGGTGTGCAAGGCCTATCGTTCGTACGTCAATGAACGAGGTCGCTTGCGTACGCTCGTCGAAAAGGCGGCGCGCAATCCCTCCGTGCGTGACCTGATTGGTCGTTCATGGGTGCACATCGGCATCAAAACCAAAGTACAGCCCGACTCGTACTACTACGATAAGGACCACCCCGAGAAAAACGAGTCACTGGTCACCTTCGCACAGCGCGAAAAGCAAATGCGAACACTGCACGGCATGGGTGCAGGCCGACTGTACATGCACTTGGATGGTTGGGCACAGCCCGGATACGACAACGCACACCCCGACTATCTGCCGGCCTGTCAGGAGGCAGGCGGCTGGGAAGGCATGAAGTCGCTGGTCGACGCCTGCCATGAGCAAGGCGATATTTTCGGCACGCATGACCAGTACCGCGATTACTACTTCACCGCGCAAACCTTTGATGCCAACAATGCGATTCGGCTGGCAGACGGTACGATGCCCGAACACGCACGCTGGGCGGGCGGCCGCCAGACCTACCTGTGCGCCGAGCTCGCACCGGACTACGTGCGCCGCAATTTCGCCGAAATCGCCGCACACGGCATCAAACTCGACTGTGCATACTTGGATGTTTTCACCTGCAACGAAGGCGACGAATGCTCGAACCCCGAACACCGCATGACCCGCCGCGAATGCTTTGACCGCCGCGCCGAATGCTTCGAATATCTGCTCTCGCACGGCATCCTCTCCTCGTCCGAAGAGGTATCGGACTGGGCAGTGCCAAGCCTGATATTCTGCCATTACGCACCATATGACTTCCAGATGCGCTCACCCAACGAGCCGCGCCAAGGTGTGCCGGTGCCGCTGTATAACCTTGTCTACCATGATTGCGTTATTGAACCATGGATGATGGAGCGTGTGGTGAACGGCGACGATTACATGCTGTACGCCTTGCTCAACGGCGGAGCTCCATACCTGATTCGCGATGCCGCATACATCGGCGTTGACGGCGACATGGACGACGAACAGCGCGCTCGCACGGAAAACGACATCGAACGCTGCCATACGGTCGCTGCATTCCATGAGCGGGTCGGCATGCAGGAACTGGTTCGTCACGAGTTCGTGGATGATGATCCGCTGGTGCAGCGTTCGGTATTCGCGGACGGCACTGCGGTCACCTGCGACTTCCATACGCAAACCTATCGCATCACCGACTGCCCGCATCACTGACTGAAAATACAATGACACACAGTGGGTTCCGATGGACTGGTGGCAAATTGCCGCCGATAAGCGAGTAATATAGCCAACAATGTCACCGTCGAAGCAGGAGTAGTGAAATGCCGAATCGTGCAGAACGCCGTGCCCAAGCCAAAGCAGGCCGCAGGGGAGTGCCGTCGCAGTATGACCAGACCCGTGGCCGTGGCCGTTCGGGAATGATTGACGAATACCAGCTGCAGCAGAAGTCCCAGCGTCTGCAGGACGGCACCGACGGCACCGAATGGAAGCCCAGCGGCGGTACGATTGCGGACACCGAAACCCTGCTGACCACTAACCCGAACTACACGAATCCGAAGATGTTCAAGGCACCGCATTCGCTGCGTCAGTGGTTCCGTGTGGGCAGCTGGACGCTGATCGCCATCGCGATTATCGCGTTCTTCGTGGTTATGTGGCTGCCAAGCCATCCGATGTGGCTGATTATCACCGTTTCCGCGGTGTTCATTGTGGGTGTGCTGAGCCTGTTCTTTACGGCTGGCGATTCCAAGCATAATCCGAATTTGGATCAGAACGGCACGGCAGTCTGATCTTTTGCCCGGTAAATCCGGCTTGAAAAGCAAAACGCACGACGGAAGTTGTGCGTTTTCTTGTATGCGGTGCCCTAAAGTAAGAAGTGCTTGAGTTTCTTTCTGACGCACGAAGGAGAGGCAGTCCGATGAAAGTTGATATTCTAACCCGCGAATACCCGCCGCATGTCTATGGTGGGGCCGGTGTACACGCCGAGGAACTGTCCAAGGTGCTTGCCGAGCGCATCGACGTAACCGTTCGTGCGTTTGATGGCAAGCGCACCGAGGCGGACATTCCTGCTATCCCGAATGCTGCCGATGCTAAGGGCAGCTTGAAGGTCGTCGGCTATGACACGCCTTCTGAGCTGGCTGATGCCAACCCCGCATTGAAGACCTTCGGCGTTGATTTGCAGATCGCCAATGATGTGGACGCCGACATCATCCACGCGCACACCTGGTATGCCTGCTTGGCGGGCTACATGGCCAAGATGCTGCACGGCACTCCATTGGTTATTACCGCGCACTCTCTGGAACCGTTCCGCCCATGGAAGCGCGAACAGCTCGGCGGCGGCTACAACCTGAGCTCCTGGGGTGAGAAGGAAGCCTACGAGCACGCCGACCGCGTGATCGCCGTTTCCGGTGGCATGCGCAAGGATATTCTGACCGCCTATCCGAATCTTGATCCAGACAAGGTGGTTGTGGTTTACAACGGCATCACCATGTCTGACTTTGCTACTCCGGCGCCGGACGATCCGGGCTGGAAGGTGTTTGAGCGTTACAACATCGACCGTTCCAAGCCGACCCTGCTGTTCGTGGGCCGCATCACCCGTCAGAAGGGTTTGCCGTACCTGCTCAAGGCCCTGCACCTGATTTCCAAGGATATTCAGGTGGTGCTGTGCGCCGGTGCGCCTGACCCCCCGGAAATCGCCGAAGAGGTCAAGATCGCGTTCGCCAAGCTGGATGAGGAGCGCGGCAACATCGTCTGGATTGAAGAAATGCTGCCGAAGCCTGAGCTGAACGCTCTGGAGCACGGCTGCGACGCCTTCATCTGCCCGAGCATCTACGAGCCGCTGGGCATCGTGAACCTTGAGGCCATGGCCTGCGGTCTGCCGGTCGTCGCCTCCGCCACCGGTGGCATTCCGGAAGTTGTGGTCGACGGCGAGACCGGCTATCTGGTGCCGATCGACCAGCTGCACGACGGCACCGGCACCCCCACCGATCCGGACAAGTTCGTGCACGACATGGCCGCCGCCATCGACAAGATCATGGCCGATCCGGAGCTCGCCAAGAAGATGGGCCAGGCCGGCTACGAACGCGCCCGCGACGTGTTCAGTTGGGAGTCCATCGGCGACAAGACCGTGGAGGTCTACCAGTCGGTGCTCGACGAGCAGAAGAAGTAAAAGCGAGACAGCGCAGGCTCGCGCAGCGTGACGGAGGGAGAGACCGTGCAATAAGCGGTGCTCTCCCTCCGTTTTGTACCACTGAGGAGAATCATGTCCCAAACCGTCCTCCAACTTGACAACGTCGAATTCCGCCGCAACCGCCGCGTCATCATCACCGACGTGAACCTCACCATCCATGCGGGGGAGCGTTGGGTGCTGTTCGGACCGAACGGCATCGGCAAATCCACCGCAGTCGGCATGCTGGCCACCCGCACCTTCCCCTCGGAAGGCCGCGTGTTCATTCTCGGCCACCAGCTCGGCAAATACGACGTGTTCAAGCTGCGCACCCGCATCGGTCTCGCATCGGCCGACCTGGGTCGCCAGTTCCCCGAGTTCGAGGACCCGCTGGATGCCGTGGTCACCGGCCTGTCCGCCGTGACCGGACGTTGGCGCGATACTTACACGGACGAAGAATACGCCCGCGCACGCCAGCTGCTGCGTGATTTCCGCGTCTCCTATCTGGAAGGCAAGGAGATGTGGCGACTGTCCGAAGGCGAACGCACCCGCGTGTTGATCGCCCGTGCGCTGATGGGCGATCCTGAGCTTTTGATTATGGACGAGCCGACCACCGGCCTTGACCTGGGCGGCCGCGAGCAGGTGATGCGCACGTTGAGCCGAATCGGCGAGGAAAGCTCTGAACGTGCCGTGGTGCTGGTCACCCACCGTCTGGAAGAGATTCCGGCAGGCTTCGATCACATCGCCATTATGGGCCGCAAGCCGATTCCCGCCGAAGATGCCACCGAAGCGGGCGTCGACTCAATGGGCAATCCCGGTGCTGGCACCATCGTCTATACCGGTTCGCTGGAAGACGGTCTAACCGACGAGCGTCTCTCCGACCTGTTCGGCATGCCCATCGAAGTCCAGCACACTCACGGCCGCTGGGCCGCCTACGCCGTGTGATGCCGTTTTGGTCTCCGCCAGCGGAAGCCGTCGGCCAAGCCGACTGGGGGAGGTGTCAGCAGTACTTTTCCTTTTTCGGCAGGTTTTATTTTTCTCTTCGCCCCCTCTGGAGGGGGCTGTCAGCGTAAGCTGACTTGGGGAGGTTCGACATATGACGGAAAGCGACATGACTGGTAGCAAACTCGTATTCATTGATATCGACGGCACGCTGGCTGATGAGAATCATATTGTGCCGGAGTCGGCAAAAACGGCGTGTGCGCGGGCCCAAGCCAACGGTCACAAGCTCTTCATCTGCACCGGTCGATCCGTGCCAAAAATCGAACGCAACATTCTGGATCTTGGATTCGACGGTGTAGTTTCCGTAGCCGGCGCACAGGCGAATATCGGCGATAAGCTGCTGTTCCAGCACCTCGTATCGCCCGAAGCCATCGATGCGGCGATGGCCTATTTTGCCGAACACCATATCGAGAGCTACCAGTGGCAGGGTGCGGACGGCATGTACATTTCCGAAGGTTATCGCCGCCATCTGGAGTCCAAGGGCAAGACGTGGAATCGTGGTGAGTTTGCGCGGTTCTGGCATTTGCTGGACGAGGTAGAGGTTCCGGCTGGATCTACGCTGGGTCACACGATTCATGTGAGCAAGGGATCGTATTTCACCGGGCCCGAGCCGGATACTTCCTTCGAGGACACTCAGCATGATCTTGCCCCCTGGTTCGAACTCGTGCACGGCTCATACGACAAGATCTCGCCGAATAACGGCGAACTGCTCATCAACGGCATCGACAAAGGCACCGCCGTGCGCGACGTGGCTTCCTTGCTTGGCTATGCCATCGCCGACACCATCGCCATCGGCGACTCCGATAACGACACCGCCATGCTCAAAGCCGCCGGCACATCCGTGGCCATGGGCAACGCCATCCACGGCATCCAGGCCTTCTGCAACATCATTACCACCGACATCCGCGACAACGGTCTAGCCAACGCCTTCAAGACATTGGGGCTGGCGTGACGAGTGCGAAGTCCTTACCAGTTGCGATTGCGCAATTTACGGTGGCGGAGGAGCCGGAACGGAATCTGGAGATCATCGACGGATTCGCGCGTGATGCGGCGGCGGGCGGCGCGAAGTTGCTGGCATTGCCGGAAGGTTTGATTGCGCGGCGCGGCGATGACGATTCATATGCTGCCGCGCACGCGCAACCACTGGACGGGCCGTTTGTAGACGGCTTGCGACGTATCAGCGCGCAGCGGCATATTGTGCTGATGGGTACCGTGCATGTTGCGCCGGAGCAAGTAACAGAACGGGATGCAGATTCCCGAGTTTCCAACACGTTCCTTGTGATTCGCGATGGTGAAATTATCGCTGAATATCGCAAGCTGCATCTTTACGATGCGTTCGCGGCCCGCGAATCCGACGTGGTTCTCCCAGGAGATGCGTTGCCGCCTATCGTCGATATTGACGGTTGGAAAATCGGCGTCATGACCTGTTATGACGTTCGTTTCCCGGAAACCGCTCGCTCACTGGCCGTGCGCGGGGCAGATGCGATTGTTGTAAGCGCCGCTTGGGTGCGCGGCCCGTTGAAAGAGCAGCATTGGAAGCTGCTGACTGCGGCTCGCGCATTGGAAAACACTTGCTATGTGTTGGCTTGCAGTGAGGTGAGTTCGCGGAACATCGGATGCTGTCGCATCATCGACCCGATGGGAGAGGTAGTTGCCGAAGCGGGCGATGAGGGAGCCGAGCTTATTGCTACTGGGCTTAGTCGCGAATGCCTTGCTTCCGCACGCCAGATAATGCCGGTTCTGCAGAATCGCCGTTTTGCCGACCCGCAGTTGCCCGATTAGTCGAGTCTTTCAGAGCCCGCTGCCGACGCTTTGATGGCATATTACTGTCGAATATAACGTGCCGAATTATTGACGCAATCAGTGGTCATCGAAAGTCTGTGATAGATGTCGCGGGCTCGGACGCCTATCATGGGACGCATGACTGCTACTGTTCATGATTCCGCCCAAGCTCCTGTATACGCTCGTCTGCAAGAGGGGAGTGATGCTCCTGATTTCACTCTGCCGGCGATTGTGCCCGGCACTGCGGAGAACGGCTTAATCAATCTGTCTGACGTGCTCGAGGACGGACGTAGGGTTGTACTGTACTTCTATCCGGCGGCAATGACGCCCGGATGCACCACTGAGGCTTGCGATTTCCGAGATAATCTCGCACGCTTGGAGTCGCAGAATGTTGCGGTGCTCGGTGTCTCCAAGGATTCACTCGAGAAACTGCGCAAGTTCGCCGAGCACGACCATCTCACATTCCCGCTGCTGTCTGATCCCGACCTGACCGTGCACAAGCTGTACGGCGCATATGGCGAAAAGAAGCTCTACGGCAAGATACACGTAGGCGTGATCCGTTCGACGCTCGTCATCAATCCCGACGGCTCCGTGGTTATCGCTCGTTACAACGTACGTGCCAAAGGCCATGTCGATTCGCTATTAAAGGCACTGGAAAAGTTGGAGAAGCTGGAGAAGTAGTGCGTTCTCGTTGTTCGGACACAGTGGTTCGTGCGGTATGCGCCGTATGAACCACTGCCGTATGAACCACCGGTTGACTTCTCGGACTCACCGGCAAATAGTGAGACCGTGGGCGCGCAGTACGTCTGTGGCTGGCATGTAATCGAGCGATGTTGCGGTGGGATTGAGCATCAGTTCGCGGATGGCGGCGGATGCTGAGGACTTGCTTGTCTTCGAGGATTCTGCGGCCGGGAACAGAGCGTCGGCGATTAGGGAGATGATACGGGAACGTGCATCGCCGGCATTGGCATTGTTGCTGCTGTTGCCGGCGTCGGCAGTGGCGGAGTTGCCAATAGTAGCGGAGCTGTTTTGTAGAGTCGTATCCAACGCTGTGACAAGCGGCTCCAGGTTGTTCTTTGTCGCCTCGGCAATGTCATCGAGCTGATCGAATAAGGCGAACAGCCATGCACGACTTCGCTCCTCATCGTTGCCGGTCGCAAGCCTTTCATTGGTGACGCGCACGAGTTCATCAATCGGTACTGCTGGCGTCTTTGCCGGATCGCGATGCTCGCGGTTGTCTTCGATATCTCCCATCAGATGCTGGATTTTGCACTCGTCCTGCAATACGGTGGTCTCGGCAAATGCGGTGGCGATGGCGTCCGCATCGATGAACTTGCCACCCTCGGACTGGAAGCGCACGCGCTTAGGCTCGCTGTAATAATGCGACATGCCGAATGTGATGTACTGCGGCATCTCGTCCTGCAATTGCTTGACCGCATCCGCCACTTTGCGCATGTCCGCAAGCTGCTGATGCACCACAATAAAGGCAAGTATTGCTTTGGCATCGGCGAGAGTGAGCGACTGCCCGATACTGGCTCCATGATGATGTTCGTGATGCGCAAACATGTTCTTCAGCGAATCAAACAATCCCATAATGTCCTCCTTCGGACTGGGGCACAATCGGCTACATCTGCCGCTTACTGTAGTCCCGAATATGAGGGAATGGTTCGTGGAACGCCGAGAGCGAATATTGACGAATGCGTGTGCTGAGTTCTTTTGACTTAGATGATTGGAGGAATAACTGAGGAAATGAATAACCCCCAGCGATTTTAAAAAGCACTTTTGCATGATTAGCGAGGCAAATCCTCTGGTGAATTGAGATTTTGGCTCACTGATGGGCGGTCGGTGAAGTGTTCCTACGGTTGAGTCGAGCTTTTGCTTCGCTGAGCAGTCTCAGTGGGGCAAATCTTCGGATGGGCCAAGGTATTGCTTTGCTGAGAGGCCGCTTAGCGGGGCTTTTCCTCTACTGGCTCTCTGGGTTGCGCCACCGGTGATGATTCAGCGGGGTGTTCCCTCAGGTTTGTCGAGGTTTCGCTTCGCTGAACAGATCTAGGCGGAACATTCCCTCTAGTCCGTCGAGGTTTTGCCCTGTTGAAGTAGTCCTGAGCGGAGCAAACCATCGATTAGGAAGAGGTTTTGATTCGCTGGTGAGTTCTGAGCGGGTCATTTCTTCGGGCTGATTGAGGTTTAGCTCCTGCTGAGCAGAGCTGGGCGAGTCGAGAATGTGCTTCGCTGGGCTGCACCTCATCGAAGCGTTTCTTCGAATTGGTCGAGAAAACGCTTTTGGATTCGCTGATTGTCAATGAATGACGAGTCAACACCACAGATATGCGCGGACGTGGGCTTATCGATGATGTGCTTGGGGCGGAACTGTTGGCATGAGGCGCTCGCAGTGAGCGAACATTTCTAGTGTTGGGCCGTTACGCTTCGGCTGAGTTGGGAGGCGGCCTTCCAGAAGTAGATGGCCGAGGCGATGGACGTGGCCAGGCCAACGATGAGTAGGAATATGCCCACCACTTTGTTGCCGGGGAAGTTGGCGGGTGACAGGGAAATATCTGTCGGATATATCACCAACATGAGGGTGAGCATGCCGTTCAGTCCGACTGAGCAGGCTACGTTGAGGGCCGAGCAGAGACGTACGAGTCCCAGCAGGGATTTGTATACGGCGAGTGATGCCGCGCGGCCGGTCTGTTCCTTCATGATGCCGTGGGATTCGAGGTAGCTGTAGTAGTTGTGTTCCGAGGTGTTAGCCAACGTGTCCTTGCGCGCATACACGTTGATGAGCGACGTGCCAGTAATGAAGAGAACAACAAACTTGAATAAAGCTCCGAAAATCCCGCTATAGGGGTCGAAGAAGTTGCAGACAAGGCTCAGCGTTCCAAGAGCATACGCGATGAAAATGGTCAATGCGCTACTCAACGGTGACGCCTCCCAGGTCGTCTCTGATCTTTGCATTCCGCTCTGCCCAGCATTGCCGATGCCCTTCTCTCGTGGATGCCCAATAACAGATCCTACTCGTGCGGAACTAAGGTTGCTTAGGATCAAAGGAAAGATTGGAATCTACTTGAGACGAGGAACAAAAAAACGCAGCAAGATGTATGCCATCAGATGATTGCGATGAGAGAGGAAGCTGGAGTTGATCTTGATGAGATGGCTCGGCGCACTGGTCACATGGCGTCACAGCTATGGAAAGCCGAGGATGGTTCTAGTGTGGATGGACATTCGATTTCTTGGCTGATTATTGTACGGCTCTCGACAAGACGTTTACTGTCACTATTGCTGATGCAAGTGATGGTGCTGACGATGAATAATACTGTTCGATGATGAAATCCCGGTTGGATATCGCATTTGGTGCGATACTCAACCAGGAAATCATCACGAGGCGTCGATCCAACGACGACGACGCTAATATGCCACGGGGTCGTCCCAGTCACGCATGTCATGACCGGAGTTAGCCTGATTTACTGCATAGCGAAGTGCCTCGCGGACCTGACGACGAGTGCCGTAATCAGTGGTCCAGCTTCGCTCGACAAATCGGCAAAGCGTGAACCGCCGTGCGGGAATATGCGTATTATGGTCGACAGCATAGGCGTATGCTACAACATCCGGTTCGAGTGTCAGCGGGTCGTCAAAAGGATGATAATAAGGTCACATCCTCAGACAACCTGCATGAGTGGCCTCGGCCTGCATCACACGATATGGCCGATCCTTCCATGTTCTAGACATGTTTTTCCTTTCGGCTAAGCTAGCCGAAAGGAGTAGTGAATCCTCTGGTCATGTTGTGTCGCTTCCTTATTCATACGTATTGCCTGTTTTGGGAAGCTCGCTAAAGTCGTTACGCTGAACACTTCTCAGGGTCAATGTTTCGTGTCTTTACCCATGTCATTCTCCCGGTTCAAAAACCGATATATCTGGCTCGCTCAGGTTTAGCCATACGAGAGAACCGCACCAGAATACAACATTGATAATTGGGACATGGCGGAGTTATAGATTATCGTCTAAACAATTGATATGGGTGTAGATGAAATGCTTGGGCGCTATGTCGTTCAACTATGACCATTGTAGGGAATGTACTTTAACCTACGCGTGGTTTGAGTTCGAAATCGGTGGTGTCCATGCTGATTGTGGATTGACTTCACCTCTCCAGGAGGAGCGGCACGACTGTCAAGATCGACTGAGTGTAATACGTCAACACCGCCAAGAAAGAAAAACGTATTATATCTTTAGCCAGTTTTGGATAAAAGAATCCCAGATTCAATTTGTAAGTGCAACACCCGTCTTTGGGTGGCTTGTCTTCGAGAGTACCTTGCCGAGCTCTCGATACCAAACCTCGTTGGGCGTTTCCCAGTCCAGGACCTTCATGGGGGTGTCGTTGATCTCGTCCACGATGGCCTGCAGGTCCGCGTCCGTCAGGTCGTCGAAACTGGTTTTCTTGGGCAGGTAGCGGCGGATGCGTCCGTTGCGGTTCTCGTTCGTGCCGCGCTGGTACGAGGAGTAGGGGTTCGCATAGTGTATTTCGTCAAGTCGGTGTTTCGTGTTTAGTCATGTATTTTTTTCGGGTTTAGGCAGTTGCATGCATTTTCCTTATTTTTCCGGTTGCGCGGAGGTGTTCCTGCCGAACATGAGGGCCTCACTG
>SKED01002734.1_pt1 | contig 11922 bp, 6 predicted proteins | sample 4826651 | NCBI WGS metagenome assembly SKED01 (sample SAMN11008818, study PRJNA524170) | human gut metagenome | biome: Human fecal sample; material: Feces; isolation source: fecal sample from pouch patient p19 | host: Homo sapiens | place: Israel: Tel-Aviv | collected 2016-06-28
ATTATTTTACATATATAGTATCATATTTTCCCCTGTTGTCAAGCCCAATTTCACAATTGCTTTTTCCTATCTCCTTATTTATAATATTTACAAATGCAAACACCCACCAAGAAAGGACGTATTTTTATGGAAAAAAAGCCTCATCTGATGGCGATCGTCCTGTTTCTGACGGGTCTTATCTGTATTGGACTACTTTTTGGACTCAGCTATAAAACCTACCGGAAGATCGATGCCGTTGACCAGAAAATGACCTCTGTGATCAAACCGGTCCAGAAAAAGCAGAAATCCATGAAAGAGGATATCGAACTTTATACAGCCAAGATCGAAAAGAAACAGGCAGCCAACAAATACCTGCAGCAGCGGGCACAGACAGAAAAAGCTGTCAAAAACAACACCGGTGAACATGAACGGGCACCGGAAGCCGAAAACAGCCAGAAAACGACCAAGCCCTCTGTTTTCAGTGAAGCCGGTGGTGAGGGATTCACCGATGGCGGTAATGATACCTCTTCTGCTTCCAACAACGGCCATATCGTCGGGATCGATCCCGGACATCAGGGCGAAAATGTTGATATGAGTGCCACAGAGCCGAACGGTCCCGGTTCCTCCACCATGAAGGCCAAGGCTTCCACCGGAACCAGAGGCTCCTTCAGCGGTCTCCCGGAGTATCAGCTGAATCTGGACGTTTCTCTTCTGCTTAAGGATATCCTGGAACAGCGTGGATACCAGGTAGTAATGACAAGGACAGACAATGATACCGCTATCAGCAACAAGGAGCGTGCAGAATTGGTCGCTTCCCAGGGTGCGGAGATCTGTGTCCGTATCCATGCAAACGGAGATGATTCTGCAGATGTCTCCGGTGCTCTGACCATGTGTCCGTCCCAGCAGAATCCTTATGTTTCCAGTCTCTATGACAGTTCCAACAAACTATCCAAATGCATTGTGGATTCCTACTGCGCAGCTACCGGCTTCCAGAACCGCGGGATCATCTACACAGATTCCATGACAGGTATTAACTGGAGCACGATCCCGGTGACGATTGTGGAAATGGGATTTATGACCAACCAGAGCGATGATCTGAAAATGGCGGATTCCTCCTTCCAGCAGACTATGGCAGAAGGGATCGCCAATGGAATCGATGCTTATTTCCAATAATAAAAAGGAGTTTGTTTATATATGAAAAAAAATACATTTCTATATATTGTGATCGCAGTGCTTGTCATCGCACTGGCAGGACTTGGGGCACTGAATGTCCGCTCCCTGGACAAGCTTGCATCTCTCCAGACAAAAGTTAACAAGCTGCAGAAAAGTGTGCAGGAGGTTTCTGATTCTGCCGCTGAGCTCAGCAGCAAAGCCGATCAGCTGGATGCTCTTTATCCTGATGATCCTACCGTTTCCAGCGCTGCTGCCGCAGCATCTTCAACTGAGGTCCAGGGTCCTTCCGCACAGGAAGAATCCACAGATACATCTGCAGCCTCCGATTCTTCCGAAGCTTCTGGCATCAAGGACAGTTCTTCTTCCACTCAGGAAGAAGGAACTCTTTCTCCATCCAGCGGAAGCACTTTCACAGACAATTCGGATTCCAGCATGGACAACCTTCTGAACCAGGTACAGTCTCTTCTTCCCACCGATAACGGAACCTGGTCCGTATATGTATGCAATCTTGCCAAAAATACCGAAGGTACCATCAACGATCAGCAGATGCAGGCTGCCAGCCTGATCAAGCTCTATATCATGGGTGCCGTATATGAAGATTATGACAGTCTTTCCTCCAAATACAGCAAGGATCAGCTGGACAATGCACTGAACTCCATGATCACAGTCAGCGACAATGATGCTGCCAATACACTTGTCAATTATCTTGGCGGCGGGGATAACACAGCCGGAATGGCCCGTGTGAATAAATTCTGTCAGGATCACGGATACACCAGCACTTCCATGGGACGTCTTCTTCTTGCAGATAATTCCAATGGGGATAACTACACTTCCGCAAAGGATTGTGGAAAATTTCTGAAGACCATCTATCAGATCGACAAGGGTACTGCTACCGATAACAACGATACTCTGGCAGGAGCCGAATATATGTATCGTCTTCTGAAAATGCAGACCAGGAAAAACAAGATCCCGGCTCAGATGCCTTCCGAGGTAAAGGTTGCCAACAAAACCGGTGAACTGGATCACGTAGAAAACGATGCCGGCATCATCTATGACACCGCAAAGGGGATCGACCTGGTAGTCTGTTTTATGTCACAGGATCTTAACGATACCTCTGCTGCACAGAACACCATCGCACAGGACAGCCGTGCGATCTATGGATACTATAACGAATAACAAAAGAAAATATCTTCATTTTATATTGGGAAGGAAAACATCATGAACCAGACAAAAGAGAAAAAAACAAGATACTTATTATGGCCTGCGCTATTGCTTCTGCTTCTTCTGCTGGCGCCGGGCAACATTGTCCGTGTGCTGGCTGCCGCTGACCAGACTGCTGTCCAGCTGAAACTCAGTCAGGGTATCCGCCGCTATGATTATGCTTACCAGGTCCTTGATCTGGTAAATCAGGAACGTGCCAAAAAGAACCGGCATCCTGTCACTATGGATAAGAACCTTCTGGAATGCGCCATGACCAGAGCAGAAGAACTGACCGTTTGCGCCAGTCATACCCGTCCCAATGGTTCCATCTGTTTTTCAGCCTTTCCTTATTTTGAGAATCCAAGTGAAAATCTTGCGATCAACCAGGGAACTCCTGAAGAAGTTATGGAATCATGGATCGAATCTTCCGGACATTACACGAACATCATGAATTCCAAAAATGTTTCTGCCGGAATCGGCTGCTACTCACAGAACGGTCATCTCTACTGGATCCAGTGCTTTTCTTCTCACGCAACAGAAGCCTGCACACAGCCTGCCAATCAGACTGTGTCCCCTGTTATTTCCGTGCTTCCAAAGCTGATAAATATCCATTTCAACGAAGCTTCTCCGATCACATTCACAGAAGAACAGAAAACACTGGCTATCTATATAACCTGTAATGGATTCAGCTATATGAGTTCCAGCCTTGACCCAGCTTCTTTCACATGGTCAACCGGAGATCCTTCCATTGCCACTGTGGATCAGAGCGGTGTTATCCGACTGAAAAGCAGAGGAACCACTACGGTTTCTGCCACACTGAAATCCTGCCCGGACAAAACACTGTCTGCAGATCTCAATGCATACTATGATCTGGAAAATTCCAGAGAGACTTCTCTGCGCTATACAAGTTCCTGGAACTATACCGGAAGTCCCATTACTTTTTCTCCTGAACTAAAATTCCATGGTCGTACGCTGACTGAGGGAAAAGATTATACGATTTCTTTCTCCCACAATCAGAACAGCGGTGTGGGAACTTTCACGATCACAGGTCTTGGCCTTTATTCCGGAACTCTGACGAATAATTTCGGTATCTGGCAGATCAATCTCTCTCAGGCAGAGATTGATTTTTCCCAGTCCTCCTATCTGTATACCGGAACTCCACTAACTCCGAAGCCCACTGTCACCTGGAATGGTATAACCCTGACAGAAAATGTAGATTATACACTCTCCTGGCATAACAATGCCCAGCAGGGAAACGCTTATGTTACTGTTTCCGGTAAGGGAAATTTCACCGGTGAAAATAATAAATATTTCTACATCGACCTTACCCCGATCACGGAAGCTGAGATTGGTGATATCCCGGATTATGAATATGCTCCTGGCAAAGAATTCAAGCCGGAGCCAACGGTCACATTAAATGGTGTTACTTTAAAGAAAGATGTTGATTATACCCTTTCTTATTCCAATAACACCATGGCAAGTTCCAGAACCAACAGACCTCGTGTCCATATAACCGGTATCGGCATTTACAGAAGCGGTTTTTCCAAATACTTCACCATCAATCCACTGAAGCTCTCCGGTGAGACCATCCAACTGGCAGATCCAAACTGCAAAAGTGAAAGTGTAACCTCTTATCTGCGAAATAACCTGGTCATCACCTATAATGGCACACAACTGACCTCTGATGATTTTCGCATTACTTCTGTATACTATTCCTCCAGCAATGAGATCCTGGATTTTTCACTTTCCTATAAGCAGAATTATTCCGGTTCAAGGCATATGACATCTGTAAAGCTTTGCGATCTTTCGGATATTCCGGAACAGATCTTCAACGGCAATGCAGTAACTCCGAAGCCTACCGTAAAATACGGCTCGGACACGCTTCAGGAAGGCACGGATTATATCCTTACCTGGAAAGATAACGCCAAAACCGGCACTGGCTCCGTAACGGTTACAGGAATCAACAATTATTTTTCAAGTCAGTCCCTGACCTTTAAAATATCCGCTCCGGCACCAACGAGCACTCCAACGCCGAAACCCACTGCTACCCCAACTCCGAAGCCTACTGCCACTCCAACGCCGAAGCCTACTGCCACTCCGACTTCGAAACCTACTGCTACTCCGGCTCCTGTGATCACGAAATTAACTGCACCGTCAATTAAGGCCTCTGCCTCCTGGAACAGCTGTACGCTCCGCTGGAACCGTATAAACAATGCCCGGAACTATATTCTCTACAGAAAAACAAATTCCGGAAAATACACAAAGATCAAAACTTTAAACGCAAATACTACTTCATACAAAGACACAAAGATCACTATCGGAAATAAATATTCTTACGTGATCCGTGCAAGCAAAAAAACATCCTCCGGTTATATTTACAGTCCAGCTTCCAAAGCAGTGACTGTGAAACCGAATCTGCTCCGTCCGTCCACAAAGCTTAAAACCCTCAAAGGAAAACAGACCCTTTCCTGGAAAAAGATTTCCGGAGCAACCGGCTATGTCATCTATCAGAAAAAAGGAAATGGTTCCTTCAAAAAAGTAAAAACTATTTCTTCCAAAAATACCAGCTATACATTTAAGACAGCAAAAAATGTTACATATAGCTACAGACTGGTTCCATACCGCACAGTAAACAAGAAGGTAAAGACCGGACCTGCAAGTGCGGTAAAAACCGGAAAAGCAAAATAACAGACTTACCGGATCGGACAAAAAAGGATGATGCGTCACCGAAACGCATCATCCTTTTTTCAGTTCTTTTCTTCTCCCTCTTCATAGGATTTTTCCCAAATCTCGGAAAATACTGCCAGCGGACAGTCTGTCAGCAGGCACATCAGAAGAAAGCACTCATATGGATTCACTATGTAGATCTCACTCATTTCGCAGCGGGCCAGGATCTCCTGGATCTCCTCCAGGAAATGGCGGTATCTCGTATACGGATCATCCTCTGCCATCTCCTGAGAGATTACAAAAAACTCCAGCGTGATCAGATCAAACCGCTCCACCGGAAATTTATGGTTCAGGATATTGTTGATCCTCTGGCGGCTGAAGCGCTTCTGGCTGAAATGCTTTGCCAGAATGGATGCGGACATCTTTTTTAGATTTCCCATTTTATTAATGGGGATCCCGCTGCAGATAACCTTTTCCAGATCCGAAGCACTGATATTCTCAGGCTTCCAGATCTTTTTGCCACCGTTTTCTTCCTCATCTTCCTGATACATGGCTGCAATGATCTTCCTTGCCCGCTCCAGAAGGATCATAAATTCCTGAAAAGCCTGGCTCTTCTCTGATTTCGGATCATCATGTCTTCCTTTCAGAAAAGCCAGATATTCCAGAAGCTTTTCTTCACTGTCCAGACAAAGCCCTGTGCCATACACGATCTCTCCGGTCTTTTTTTCCACCGGAGTCATCTGTTTGTAGGTTTCTTTATATTCCTCCGCTTTATAATAGCCAAGATGATTCCGGTAACAATACCAGTAGATCACTTCTTCCGGATTATGAAAATCAAAATCCTGCTCACGAAGCACCCGGGTCAGAAAATCTGAAACATCCTCTGTACTCATCCGAAGTCCGAACCCCAGCAGAAAAACCGTTTCACGCTTCACAGATGCCTGAGTCAGCCAGTTATTCACCAGAGAACTCAACTTGGCTGATGTAGGTGACATGGATTTCGGTGTGTAGGTTTCCTTGAAGGATTCCACAACGATCTCCCTGTAGACTTCCTGCGGCACCTGGGAAAAAGGCTCCTCAAGCTCTGCACGCTCATACACATATCGTTTCAGATAGTCACCAAAGGAAACCAGTTCCATTTCCTTGTAAAGATAATGAAAAATAACATCTGCATCCTCATCCTCAAAAGAATCCAGACTGACAACCTGGCGGAACTTCTGTGCCGCCTTTCTTGTAAATTCAAAGTCCTTCACTGAATCGAAGGCAACTGTCTGTTCAAAATCAAGATCCTGCATTCGATTTCTCATCGCAAATTTTCTCCTTATCCCTTTTCTTACTCCCCGGGTTTATTACCGTCCGGTACTGTGGCGCTCTGCCCAGCGTTTGAGAATATTTTTTTCTTCATAGCCGCTGATCTGTGCAAGGACCAGTGTCACATTATCTCTGCCGCCTCTTTCCAATGCCTGTTCCAGGATCTTACCTACTTTTTCTTCTGCGGTTTCTGTCCCGCCAAGGATCTTCTGAAGCTCCTGATCAGAAAGCATGTCTGTCACTCCATCTGAACAGATCAGATACGAGCTTCCCGGCTGATAACCGATCTCCACGATAGAAGGCTCCAGTGCCATGTTTTCTTCCTGAAAGCCCAGATACTGCGTCAGCGGAGCTTTTCCCAGCATTTTTCCGCCGATCACATGGTCTGTGGAAATCTGCTGGAACTTTCCCTGAAAATGACGGTAGATACGGCTATCCCCAAGGTTGCAGGCATAGATTGCCTTTTCGCTAAAAGACAAAAGTGCCATGGTTGTTCCCATGCTTCTGATACAGTTTTCATTGCTGTAGCGACATACTGCCTCATTCATATTTTCGCAGGCTCCTGTCAGAAAAACCACAGGCTCTTTTTTCAGGGTCTTTTTGTTTTCTTCATAGAAGCCTCCCAGCGCTTCCACAGCTGCAGAAGCTGCCATTTCACCGTAGCTTTCTCCGCCCATGCCGTCAAAAACAGCCAGCATTGGAAGCTGCCAGTGCTGTGTATGACCTGCCAGGATTCCGTCAACCCCCTGGTTGTGCACCGGCAGGCGCACTCCGCAGCACCAGAAATTATCCTCATTATTTGTCCTCACCTTTCCGGTGTGACATGTATACGCATAATCAATCTGATAGGCCATTCTTTTTCCTTTCGTAAAACCCCTTCGACATTACTGCTGAAGCTCCACTACAGAATTACTCCAGTATTTGTCTCCCAGTTCTACATATTTGTCGTTATCGCTCTCTTTATCATGAACCTTACCATCTGCATCGATCCATCGGATCAGAAGGCCGTCCTGATAATAAAAATACTGCTTCTCATCTCCGTCCCATACATAAGTATAAAACATCTGCTCGCCCCAGTAAAAATATTCCTCATAAACGCCATCTGCGGAACTGCCGGGATATACAAGTACTTTGGCGATCTCTCCTGATCCATTATAAAAGCGCAGGCGATCCCCCTCTGTACCTTCACGTCTATAGCTGTCCAGAGCATTTTCTATGGTTGTCGCATGGTCACGTATCGTTTCCATTGCCTGTGCGAAACTTTTATCCGAATTGTCTGCAGTACCGAAATTTCCTTTGTTCAGAGCATCAGAATCATCGGAATCTGTATACGAAGGTTCCCCGTTATCCGCAGGTTTCCGTATCGTTCGTACCGCAAGGATCCCGCCGATCAACACAACAAGGATCCCGGCTGTTATAAGCATTCTGAAAATACCTTTCCGTTTCCTTCTGTCATCGTCATTTCCGTCATTCTCTGGTACGGATTCTTCCCACTCCTGGAGATTCTGGTCACGGTCGTCTTCCAGATCTGTGATAGAAGTAACTCTGGGCTTTACAGCTCCGATTTTTCTTATGCCGGGATCTGATTGACGGGAACGTCCTGACGGATAACCGGACAGGCTATCCTTTTCGGATGCTGTTTTTCCGGATGCAGATTTCTGAGGCTTCTGTATTGTGCTCTGAGCCTTTGGCGTATTCCGGGCTGCATTTTTTGCTATTTCTCCGGCTGTCGGTTTCTCCGGCTGTATGGATACCGGCACAGGATTTTTACGTGCCTGACGGATCGCATCCGTATTCAGCTGACTCGTTCTTGCCAGCTGTCTGGCTGCCCCCTCCTGGAGAAACTTCGGCATGGACTTCGGAACAGGTCTTTCCTCCACTGGTTTCGGTTTCTCATGAACTCCCTGTTCTCTATTTGCCGCTCCATACCGGATTTCTTCCAGTGCTTCCCGAAATTTCTCAGGAGTCTGATATCGTTCTTTTGCATCATACGCACAGGCTTTTAAGATAACGGAGCCGAAAGCCTCTCCTGCATCCACAGGTGGTGGCGGTGTTTCGCCTGACATCCTCCTCGTGAGTGCGTTTTCCTTATCTCTGTATGTGATCAGCTGTTTTTCAAGATTCAGAAACGGAAGCCTGTTATGATTCATCAGTTTATATAACACCAGGCCAAGTGCATAAATGTCCACTCTGCTGTCGTACTGTTCTCCCCTGTACATCTCCGGCGCCATATAGGAATAAGTTCCCTTTTTGGAAAGGGTACTCATGGTTTTTTCCAGTTCTCTGGCGATTCCAAAGTCCCCCAGCTTGAAATCCCCGAACCTAGATACAAAAATATTCTCAGGTTTGATATCCCTGTGGATGATGTGAAGCTGCCCACAGTATTCCAGTGATCTGCAAAGATCGATACCCAGCTTCATCACTTCTTTTTCTGTGAGATTTTTTCCCGCATAATATTCCATGAAGCTTGTGAGATATTCCATGCGGATAAAAATATCCCATCCGATCTCGTCCAGATATTCCATCACCTTGTAATCTTCTACAGATACAATATGGGAATTTCCCCGGAAATACTCCATGGTGCTTACTTCCTGAATGCACTCCTCCACCAGATTTTCAAAATAACCGCGGACAGATTTTTCATCACCGGATTCTGAGCGCACACTGTCCAGTTCCCCTTTACTGGCGGGGATTGTGATTATCTTAATTGCCGAGTAAAAAGAACGTCCCTTCTCAGTTCTCTGAGCTTTATACACTCTTCCAAAAGAGCCTTCCCCGATCTTACTTATGATCTTCCATTCCGGCCACGGGGAAATTGGCAGTTCCTTGTCCATCGCAATCCCTCCTCTCTCAGAAAATCCCTGCTTATAAACAGAAATCTCCCTCCGGATTTCCGGGGGGAGATTTATTTATATTAGCAAGGTATATTGACTTATTCTTCTACCGGTGCAGTTTCCTCTGCTGTCTCTTCAACAGCAACGGTCTCTTCCTCCGGAGCAGTCTCAGTCTTCTCTTCCTCTACGGAAATTTCCTCTGTATCCTCAGGCTCCTCGGAAGCTGTTTTTACTTCCGGCATTCCTGTATCAAGACTGATCTCACTGTAACGCTTCATACCTGTACCTGCAGGAATCAGCTTACCAATGATAACGTTCTCTTTCAGACCGATCAGTGGATCGACCTTACCTTTGATTGCAGCCTCTGTCAGGACTTTTGTTGTCTCCTGGAAGGATGCTGCTGACAGGAAGGAGTTTGTAGCAAGGGATGCCTTGGTAATACCAAGCATAACCTGTTTGCCCTCTGCCGGCTGTTTGCCCTCTGCCTCAAGTTTCTCGTTAACTTCCTCAACATCAAGGACATCAACAAGTGTTCCCGGCAGGAACTCTGTATCTCCGTTATCCTCGATACGGATCTTCTTCAGCATCTGATGAACGATAACCTCGATATGCTTATCGTTGATCTCAACACCCTGCAGACGATATACACGCTGAACCTCGCGGATCATGTAATCCTGAACTGCACGAACACCCTTGATTCTCAGGATATCATGCGGATTTACACTACCTTCTGTCAGCTCATCGCCGGCCTCAAGAACCTGTCCATCAAGGACTTTGATACGAGAACCGTATGGGATCAGGTAAGTCTTGGAATCGCCTGTCTCCGGATCATTTACGATGATCTCACGTTTCTTCTTAGTGTCGTTGATTGTGGCAACACCTGGGATCTCTGTGATGATCGCAAGACCCTTCGGCTTTCTTGCCTCGAAAAGCTCCTCGACACGAGGAAGACCCTGTGTGATATCTCCACCGGCAACACCACCGGTATGGAAAGTACGCATGGTCAGCTGTGTACCTGGCTCACCGATAGACTGTGCTGCGATGATACCAACGGACTCACCAACCTGTACCGGCTCACCGGTAGCCATGTTCGCACCATAACATTTTGCGCAGACACCAACCTTGCACTTACAGGAAAGGATGGTACGGATCTTCAGTTTGTCGATCGGTCCGCCTGTCTGGTTGCTTACGCCCTCTTTCATGATACGGGCTGCACGCTTCGGTGTGATCATGTGGTTTGCTTTAACAAGGATTTCTCCGTCTTTATTCTTAACTGTTTCACAGGAGAAACGTCCTGTGATACGCTCCTGAAGGCTCTCGATCTCTTCTTTTCCGTCCATGAATCCACGAACGACCATACCGGAGATCTCTGCTCTGTTCTCACAGCAGTCTGCCTCACGAACGATCAGATCCTGGGATACGTCAACAAGTCGTCTTGTCAGGTATCCTGAATCGGCTGTACGAAGAGCGGTATCGGAAAGACCTTTACGGGCTCCATGAGCGGACATGAAGTACTCCAGTACGTCAAGACCTTCACGGAAGTTTGACTTGATCGGGAGCTCGATGGTATGACCGGTTGTATCAGCCATCAGTCCTCGCATTCCGGCAAGCTGTTTGATCTGCTTATCGGAACCACGGGCTCCGGAGTCAGCCATCATGAAGATGTTGTTGTACTTATCAAGACCTGTAAGAAGTGCCTTTGTAAGCTCATCATCGGTCTTCTTCCAGGTATCAACAACCTCTTTGTAACGCTCTTCCTCTGTGATAAGACCACGTTTGTAGTTCTTTGTGATACGGTCAACAGTATCCTGTGCCTGCTTGATCATCTCCGGCTTCTGCGGCGGCACGGTCATATCGGAAATAGATACGGTCATGGCTGCACGTGTGGAGTATTTGTAACCCATAGCCTTAACGGAGTCAAGTACCTCGGCTGTCTTTGTTGCACCGTGAGTATTGATAACCTTTTCAAGGATCTGCTTCAGCTGTTTCTTACCTACAAGGAAATCAACCTCAAGAAGCAGTTCGTTTCCAGGTACGCTTCTGTCTACGAATCCAAGATCCTGCGGAAGAATCTCGTTAAACAGGAAACGTCCCAGTGTAGAATGAACATTGCCGCTTAAAACAGTTCCGTCCGGCATTGTCTTATGGCAACGTACAATGATCTTGGTCTGAAGTGTGATGACTTTGTTCTCGTATGCAAGAATTGCCTCGTTGACACTCTTGAAGAACTTGCCCTCACCCTTGTTTCCAGGTCTTTCCTGTGTCAGGTAGTAGATACCAAGGACCATATCCTGTGAAGGAACGGCTACAGGACCACCATCTGACGGTTTCAGAAGGTTGTTCGGTGATAACAGAAGGAAACGGCACTCTGCCTGTGCTTCCTGAGAAAGCGGAAGATGCACGGCCATCTGGTCACCATCGAAGTCTGCGTTGAACGCAGTACAAACAAGCGGATGAAGCTTGATCGCCTTACCTTCTACAAGGATCGGCTCGAACGCCTGGATACCCAGACGATGCAGTGTAGGTGCACGGTTAAGCATAACCGGATGCTCCTTGATAACTTCCTCAAGGACATCCCATACTGCCGGCTCAAGTTTCTCTACCATTTTCTTGGCATTCTTGATGTTGTGGGAAGTTCCGTTGGCAACAAGCTCTTTCATAACGAAAGGTTTGAACAGCTCGATCGCCATCTCCTTCGGAAGACCACACTGATAGATTTTCAGCTCCGGTCCTACGACGATTACAGAACGTCCGGAAT